>WNGD01001196.1_pt1 | contig 73431 bp, 73 predicted proteins | sample 5400671 | NCBI WGS metagenome assembly WNGD01 (sample SAMN13153369, study PRJNA577476) | soil metagenome | isolation source: 40 cm soil or saprolite under grassland replicate 2 | place: USA:California | collected 2016-06-15
TCTCTGCCTTCGGCGTCAGCGCAGCGACCGAGTCGACCGCGACGACGTCGAGCGCACCCGACCTGATCAGCAGCTCGGCGATCTCGAGCCCCTGCTCGCCGGTGTCGGGCTGCGAGACGAGGAGGTCGTCGATGTTGACGCCGATGTGCTTCGCATACGTCGGATCCATCGAATGCTCTGCGTCGATGAATGCGCAGATGCCGCCGCGCCGCTGCGCCTCTGCGATCACGTGGTAGACAAGCGTCGTCTTTCCCGACGACTCGGGGCCGAAGATCTCGACGATTCTGCCGCGCGGCAGCCCGCCGATCCCGAGCGCGAGGTCGAGCGAGAGCGAGCCGGTCGAGATCGCGCCGATCGAAACAGCCGCGTGGTCGTTCATCTTCATCACTGCGCCCTTGCCGAATTGCCGCTCGATGTGCCCGAGGGCGGCGTCCAGAGCCTGCTCGCGATCCACTTACATCACCCTCCCAGGGCAAACGATTCGACAACGACATACTGCGCTCCACTGGACCGCAGCACTGAATGGTAGGCAGCGGCATCGGACGGACTGATCTCCCCCAGGTCCGGCAGCGCCGGCTGCAGCCGGGGACGCTCCCGGAAGCGGACGACCGTCAGGTGGGGCAGCCACCGCCTCTGCTCGCGCTCGTAGACCCCCAGGCGCTCCAGGCGGCCCTGCAAGTCCTCGGCTAGACGGGTCGCTTGGCCGCCGAGATCGCTCAGCACCAGCATCCCGACGCTCCTGGTCTCCCGGTAGCCCTTCGGCACCAGCCGGATCGGAGCAGCGGCAGCGGCGGCCTCGCGCAGTGCGCCGAGGATCGACTCGAGCTCCTCCACCGGACGGTGCCCGAGGAAGGCCAGCGTGATGTGCAGGTGGTCCCGAGCGACCGGCCGGCCCGCTGCGATGTGCTCGGCCTGCCAGTCCTGCAGCGTGTCGAGCGCCTGCTCGGGGAGGCGGAGGCCGCAGAACAGGCGCGCGCGTTCACGGCCCTCCACGCTAGCGGGGAGGTTCACGCGGATTCGTCGCGAGTTTGTTGCAAAAGCCGCCGAAGGAGGTGAAGAGCGGTGACGGTTGCGCGGCGCCGGACCGAGTTCCGATCGCCGGGGAGGACGAAGTCCGCGCTGCGCGAGCCCTCCGGCCCCTGGGCGTGCAGGAAGACGAGGCCCACAGGCTTCTCGTCGCTCCCGCCGCCCGGCCCGGCGATGCCCGTGACTGCGACTGCGACGTCGGCGCGGAGCCGCTCCCGTGCGCCGGCCGCCATTGCCGCGGCCGTCTCGGCGGACACCGCGCCGTGGCGGGCCAGGACTTCCGGCGGAACGCCGAGCTCGCCGGCCTTCACGTCGTCCGCGTAGGCCACCACCGCTCCGACGAAGACGTCGCTGGAGCCGGGGACGGAGGTGAGCCGCTCGGCCACCATGCCGCCGGTGCACGACTCCGCAGCACCGAGTGTCAGCCCGCGGCCCCGGCAGAGGTCGAGCACCAGCCCCTCGATCGGACGCTCGTCGCGGCTGAACAGATAGCGCTCGAGCGGAGCGACGAGCTCCCCCGTGAGCTCGTCGGCGCGCGCTTCTGCGCCGGGCTCGACGACGAGGTCGATGTGGATCTCGAAGTCGCGGACGCAGATCGTGGCCTCCACCCCGTCCCCGTCGCCACCCGCGTCCGCGAGCGCCTTCGCGACGGCGGACTCACTCGTGCCGAAGAAGCGCAGGTGCCGCAGCTCTGGCGGCTGTCCGCGGGCGAGGACGCGCCGCACCGGTTCGCTCTCGAGCGCCGTCCACCACAGGCGTTGCAGCTCGGCCGGAGGGCCCGGCAGCACGACGACGACGGTGTTCCCGCGCTCGAGGACGAGCCCAGGCGCAGTCCCGGCGAGCCCGAGCGAGTGTGCGCCTTCGGGGATGGTGGCCTGTTTGCGGACGCCGGCCTCGAAGTCCGCATAGGGCCGCCCGAGCCGCTCCGCGAAGCCGCGGGAGATCCCGCCGATCTGCTCGTACAGCTCGGCGTCGAGCCTGAGCCCCACTCCGGCGGCGCGCGCCACGAGCTCGACAGTCCGGTCGTCGTGCGTCGGACCCAGCCCACCCGACACGACGCAGAGGTCGGCCGCGCCGAGGCCCTCGGCCAGTGCGTCCGAAAGCTCCTCCTCGCGGTCGCCGACGATCGAGATCCGGGCCGGCTCGACGCCGTGCCGGAGCAGCTCGGTCGCCAGGAACGGTCCGTTCAGGTCGCGCCGTTCGCCACGGACGAGTTCGCTGCCGGTGACGACGATGAACCCGCGGGGTCGCGTGGTCACACGGCCGGGCGGATTCCGCGCGGCGTCACGATCAGCGTCTTCACGCCACCGACCGGCAGAAGGCGAGTGCGTCCGTTCAAGACGGTGACGAGGTTCTCCGGCCGGTCGAGCGTGATCCACAGCTTCCGCGCGGTGAAGAGCTGCTTCTGTCCCTGATCGAGCGTCCCCTGGAAGAGGATCGGTCCGGTCGCGGACGTCTTGTGCACCTGCAGCCAGCAGGGACCACGCGACGCCCTCACGAGCAGATGTACCTGTACCGGCTGCGTCGCGGCGGGCGCCGGGGTCTGCTTTGTCGGGGCCCTCGACGTTCCGAGGCCGACCGGGGTCACGCGCTGCGGCTCGCCACGCGTCCAGGCGACGATGACGAGCGCGGTCACCGCCGTAATGCCGAGGAGCGTCAGCAGGACGACGCGTGACTGAACCTGCACGCCCCGCGACGGCAGGGCGGAGCGTCTAGGGCGGGACTGCGGGTGCTCCTCCTCTCCGACGACGAAGCGGGAGTTGTATTCGTCGACGTAGAGCTGCCCGTCGAGGCCGAGGTATTCGGCGTACGAGCGCAGGAAGCCCTTGACGTACGTCTGGGCCGGGAGGACGTCGAAGTGCTCGTCCTCGAGGGCGCGCAGGTACTTGCCTCGGATCTTCGTTCCCTGTTCGATCTCGGGAAAGTCGAGGCCCTGGCGCAGACGCGCCTCACGGAGGCTGTTACCGATTTCGAACAAGGCGGCCGCCCCATCTTAGGCACTTGCGAGCTGCGCCGAAAGTGGGCTTCACCGAGAATGTTGGTAGAGCACGACCAGCCCGTAGAAACCAACGGACAGCGCCGCCGCCAGCGCGAGGCAGACTGTCACCGCCGCGATGAGGACAGCCGCCGAGGCGACGCCGGTGCCGCCCTCGCGAAGCTGGAGCCAGCGCAGGTTGCGACGGGCTCGGCGGGCCATGATGAGCGCGACGAGGCCGAGTAGGAAGGCGACTGGAACGGCGTAGGCGGCGTCCAGCAGCCCGATCCGCTTGGAGCGTGCCGCGACTTCGATCGCCGCCGGCATCGTCAGCAGTCCCAGGAGCCCGAGCAGGAGCGCAACGCGGGTCCGGGCTCTACTGCTTGATGTAGGGCCTGCCACTCGCTGCCGGCGGGACCGACCGGCCGATCACGCCGGCGACGGCGATCAGGGTCAAGACGTATGGAAGTGCCTGGAAGAGGACGGCGGAGTTCCCCCACGCGTCGGCGAGGCGGAACGAGAGCGCAGTCGACCCGCCGAAGAGCAGCGCGGCTCCGAACGCGCCGAAGGGCCGCCAGTTTCCGAAGATCACCGCCGCGAGCGCGATGAACCCGCGACCGGCGGTCATGTTCTCGCTGAACGAGCCGACATAGCCGATCGCGAGGTACGCGCCGCCGAGCGACGCGAGCATGCCCGACAGGACGGTGGCGGCATAGCGGACGCCGTAGACGGACACGCCGACCGTGTCCGCGGCGCGTGGATGCTCGCCGACCGCGCGGAGGCGAAGGCCGATCGGAGTCTTGAACAGGACGACGTGTGCGACGACGAGGAGCAGAAACGAGAGCCAGATCATCAGGTTGAGCTGGCCGAGGACGTCGCCGACGAACGGAATCCCGTCGATTCCGCGAAAGATCGGCCCGACGACGGCGGTGTGCCGGTCGAGGTCGGGGATGCGTGAAAGGTCGCCGGGGGTGCCGTTCGCGCCGTAGATCTTGATGAAGAAGTAGCCGGTGACGCCTAACGCCAGGAAGTTGATCGCCGTCCCGCCGACGATCTGATCGGCACGCAGCTGGATCGCGAAGAACGCATGCACCAGCGCGAACCCGCCTCCGGCGATCATCGCGGTCACCAGTCCCCAGCCCCAACTGCCGAACCTGTCCGCGCCCAGGACCCCGAAGAAGGCGCCCGAGAGCATCATCCCCTCCAGGCCGATGTTCACGACGCCGCTTCGCTCGCAGAACATGCCACCGATCGCCGCAAAGGTGAGGGGCGTGGCCCAGACGAGCATGCCCGTCAGCAAGGCCGACCAGACGACGACCTGGTCGAGATGACCCGTGCTGGCCCGTGTTGCCAGGAGGCCCAGCGCGATTCCGATGAGGCCCGCCGCGACGGCGCCCCACCCTGCGCGCCTCTGCCCGCGCGAGATGGCCCAGACACCGGCGGCGACCGCGCACAATCCGATCAGGACCGGCCACCAGGGAGCCCGTGTGCTGACCGGCGGAATCGAGAGCCAGAAGGCGAACACCCCGAGCGCGATGCCGCCGATCGCGATCCAGCGCGGTGTCAGAACCGGGAGGGCCCGGCTTTCGGCCGGCGCCGTCGTCATGCTTCCTCCACCGCCGCCGCACGTCGACCGAGGCCGACCTTTCGCCTCGCCTGCCAGAGATAGAGGATCAGGACGTCGGCCCCGACGAATAGCAGGATGAGCGCCTGGATCTGCAGCGCGAGGTTGCCGGCGAGCTCGGGCGGAAACACCGACGGATCGAGGCTGCGCGTCGAGGTGCCCGTGAAGAGCGCGCCGAAGAGCAACGCCGAGAAGCCGACGCCGACCGCGGTGTTCCGCCCGAGGAGCGCAACGGCAATCCCGATGAAGCCGATGTTCGAAACTTGAACGTCGAGCACACCCAGCCGGAACTGCCAGCCGAGGATGTCGATCGCTCCCGCGAGGCCGGCGAACAATCCGGAGATCGCCATCGCGAGGACGAAGTTCCGAGAGACGCTGATCCCGCCGTAGCGCGCAGCTTCCGGGTTGAAGCCGACGGCGCGCACCTCGTAGCCGGTCGTCGTGCGGTTCAGGATGAACCAGAACACGAACAGCATCGAGATCGCGATGAACAGCCCTACGTGCAGCCCCTGGAGGTGGGAGTTGCCCCAGAACACCGGCAGCCTCGCCTTGTTGACGATGTCGTCGGAAACCGGAACCGCTGCATCACGGTGGTTCTGCAGTGGGCCGCCGCGGCCGAACAGGTAGCTCCCGATCCAGTAGGCGACCCAGTTGAGCATGATCGTCGTGATCACCTCGTGTGCGCCGACCGTCGCCTTCAGAAAGCCGGCGATCGCCGCCCACGCCGCCCCTGCGAGCGAGGCGAGCACGATGACCAGGAGAACGTGCGGGACGTGGGCCAGCTCGACGAACCGCGAGCCCACGAAGACGCCCACGATCGCACCGACCGTGTACTGGCCCTGTCCGCCGATGTTGAACAGTCCGCAGCGATATGCGAAGGCGACGGCCAGACCCGTCAGGATCAAAGGAGTCGTCGTGATCAGCGTCTGCGTGAGGTTGTACGCGGCTACGTGATTCGTGTTCGTGTCCCACCAGAACCAGACCTGGTGGTCTGTGCCAGGGATCGTGATCTGGTGGCTGCCGAAATGGAAGAACCAGTTGAGGCCGGATCCTTCGAAGATCGCCTTGTACGTCGTGATCGGGTTGTGTCCGGTCGACAGCACGACGATGCCGCCCATCAGGAACGCGACGAGGGCCGTCAGCAGCGGTGTGATGATGCCGCCGGCACGCTGATACCGGGCAAGCCGTGCGGCGACACTGGGCGCATAGCCCTCCGGGTGGACGTCGAGCGGCGCCGGTGCACCACCCTCCCCGTTCGGCGGCTCCCTCTCGCTGTCGCTCATGCGGCAGCCACTCGTCCACCCGTCATCGCGATGCCGAGTTGCTCCTCGCTCACGCTCGGCGGGAACTCACCGACGAGCCGGCCCTCGTACAGGACGAGGATGCGGTCGGACAGCGACAGAATCTCCTCCAGCTCGAGCGAGACGAGCAAGACGGCTTTACCTTCGTCTCGCTGCTCGACGAGGCGCTGGTGGACGAACTCGATCGCGCCGACGTCGAGCCCGCGCGTCGGCTGTCCGGCGATCAGCAGACGCGGGTCGCGGTTGATCTCGCGCGCGAGCACGACCTTCTGCTGGTTCCCGCCCGACAGCGAGGCGCCGCGTGTCGCCGGTCCGCCGCCGCGCACGTCGAACTCCTGCAGGAGACGACGGGCCCAGCCGAACAGCCCGCGCGGATTCAGCAAGCCGAAGCGAGAGAACGGCTCCTTGCCGTAGTCGTGCAGGACGAGGTTCTCCGCGAGGTTGAACTCGAGCACGAGGCCCCGTCGCTGACGGTCCTCGGGAATGTGGCCGATCCCGGCGTCGAGGGTACCGCGAGCGGTTGCGCTCGTCACGTCTTCTCCTGCGACCCGGATCGAGCCCGAGGCCGCATGCCGTAGGCCTGTCAGCGCATCGATGAGCTCCGACTGACCGTTGCCGTCGACGCCGGCGATCCCGACGATCTCGCCGCCGCGGACCTCGAATGTGACGCCGCGCACCGCATCGAGGCCTCGGTCGTCGCGTACGAGCAGATCCTTGACCTGGAGCAGTGGCTCGCCGGGCGTCGCTGCCTTCTTCTCCACGCGGAGGAGGACCTCGCGCCCGACCATCGAGCGCGCGAGACCGGCTTCCGTCGCACCAGCGCGCGGGATCGTCTCGACACGTTTGCCACGCCGCAGCACCGTGATCCGGTCGGCGATCTCGAGCACCTCGTTGAGTTTGTGCGTGATGAAGATGACCGATATCCCTTCCTGCGTAAGCGTCCTGAGAATCTCGAAGAGCTCAGCGGCCTCCTGCGGCGTGAGCACGGCGGTAGGCTCGTCGAGGATGAGGATGTCAGCGTTGCGGTACAGCGCCTTCATGATCTCCACGCGCTGCTGCTGGCCAACCGTGATGTTCTGAACCCGGGCATGAGGATCGACCGCGAAGTTGAAGGTACGCGCGACCTCGGCAACGCGTTTCTCCGCTGCCTCCTCGTCGAGCAGGACTCCCGCGTGCACGGGCTCGTTCGCCAGGACGATGTTCTCGGTCACCGTCATGACGGGGATCAGCATGAAGTGCTGGTGCACCATTCCGATCCCACGCTCGATCGCGGCCTTGGGCGAGCCGATCTCGACGGACTCACCGTTCATCAGGATCTCGCCCTCGTCGGCCGAATAGAGGCCGTAGAGGATGCTCATGAGCGTGGACTTCCCGGCACCGTTTTCGCCCAGGAGCGCGTGCACCTCGCCGCGCCGGAGGTCGAAGTCGACGTGGTCGTTCGCGAGGACGCCGGGGAAGCGCTTCGTGATCCCGTGTAGCTCGAGGACGGGGGGCTCGTCCATCCGGAGGCGATTCTAAGCCGAGAAAGAGAGAGCGGGCCCGGAGGCCCGCTCTCACGGTCACAGCCTGCGTCCTACGGAACGATCTTCGGCGGCTTGATCTTGCCGGCGATGATCTGCGCCTTCAGCTTGTTCACCTGCGTGATCCAGGCCTTCGGCACCGACTTGCTGATCTTGCCCAGGGCGACGCCGTTGTTCTTGAGGTTGTAGACGACGTCCTTGCCGCCCTTGTACTTGCCCTGCTTCGCATTCTTGACCGCGAGGAAGATGCCCACGTCCACCCTCTTCACCGCGCTCGTCAGGATGTGTCTGCCGAGGTACGCCTGGTCGACGTCGACTCCGACGCCCCAGCGGCTGCGCTCCTTCGCTGCGTCCAGCGCGCCGAGGCCGCACGGGCCTGCGACGGCGAAGACGACCTGTGAGCCGGCATCGATCTGGTTGGTCGCGATCGTCTTGCACGCGGCCTGGTCGATGAACGTGCCGGAATAGCCGAAGAGCACCTGTGTCCCGGGGACGCACTTGACCGCGCCTGCCTTGTAGCCGGCGAGGAAGGTGTCCACCGGCGGGATCTTCAAACCGGCCGTCGCGCTGATGATCTTCGTACCGCGCTTGGCGGCCGCCTTTGCCGCCAGGCAGCCGACGAGGTAGCTGTTCTCCTGCGTCGCGTACGTCAATCCTTCGATGTTCGCGTGCTTGCTCTTCAGGGCCGCGACCGACTGATCAGTGATCGCGAACTTCGTGTTCGGGAACTGATCGGCCACGTCCTCGGTCGCATCCGCCAGCAGGAAGCCCGCCGAGATGACGATGTTGTAGCCGCTTCGCGCCAGCGAAGCCATGTTCGGCAGGTACTCCGCCGATGCGCGAGATTCGATCGCTCGGTATTGGATCTTCAGGACTTTCGCCGCCCGCTTCATTCCCACCAGCTGGGACTGATTGAAGCCCTTGTCGTTGAAGCGGCCGACGTCACTGACCAGCCCGGCCTTGAACGTGGCCTGGGGTGCCGCAGCACCGCTGGCCACAAAGCCCACGGCCGTGAGGATCACGGCAGTGAGCGCCGCCAGGCCAAGCGGCAGCATTCGATGCTTCTTCAAAAGACTCTCCTCCTCCTCGAGACCCACCTATTCATCAGGGGCGATGCTACTGCCTGCCGCCCCCGCTTTCATCTGTAAGACGGCGGACGGCACCGTATGGTTAGGCGGTGGCCCTGAGCGAGACGGTCGGGTTCGACCCCTCTGACCCGGGGTTTCTAGCGGACCCGTACCCGGTGTTGAACCGCCTGCGCGAACGGGCCCCGCTCTTCTACGACGCCGGCCGCGAGCGCTGGTTCGTCACCAGGCACGAGGATGTTCGCAGCTGCTTGCGCGACAAGCGGCTCGGACGCAACTTCCGTCACGTCCTGGCGCCGGACGAGATCGGCGTGCCGCCGCTGGACCCGCGCTGGCAGGCGTTCTGGGACTCGGAGCGTTGGAGCCTCCTCTGGCTCGAGCCACCGGATCACACTCGCCTGAGGAAGCTCGTCGCGGCCGCGTTCACGCCGCGAAGCGTCGAGGCACTCCGTGAGCCCGCGCACGCACTCGCGTGCGAGCTACTCGAGCCGCTCGCCGCGGCGGGCGAGATGGAGCTCCTCTACGACTACGCGCAGCCCTACTCGATCTCGGTCATCTGCCGCATGCTCGGCGTGCCGCTCGACCGTCACCGCGACCTGCTCGATTGGTCGCACCGTATGGTCAAGATGTACGAGTTCGAGGTCCCACTCGATGCTGCGCACGCGGCGAACACGGCCGCTGCGGAGTTTCAGGAGTACGTTCACGAGCTGATCCGTGAGCGGCGTGCGAGCCCGCGTGACGACATGGTCACCGCGCTCGTCCAGGCACGGGTCGACGGCGGCCGCCTGTCGGACGACGAGATCGTCAGCACAGTGATCGTGCTGCTCAACGCGGGCCACGAGGCTTCGGTCAACACGCTCGGGAACGGGATGCTTGCCTTCGCCCAGCACCCGGAGCAGTGGCGTCGCGTCGTCGACGGCTCCGTGCCGGCGGCCGCAGCCGGAGAGGAGATGATCCGTTTCGATCCGCCGCTGCAGCTCTTCGAGCGCTGGGTCCTGACGGACGACGTCGCGATCGGTGACGTGCAGATTCCGCGCGGAGCGAAGATCGCATTGCTCTTCGGAGCCGCAAACAGGGACCCGCGTGTGTTCGAGCGCCCCGACGAGTTCGACCTCGCGCGCGAGAACGCGCTGCAGCACATCGGCTTCGGCGGCGGTATCCACGTCTGCATCGGGGCGCCCCTCGCCAGGATCGAGCTCGAGGCGAGCCTCGAAGCGCTCCGAAGCTCGTGGCCCGACTTTCAGCTCGTAGACGAGCCGAGGCGAACCGGCGCGTTCGTGATCTGGGGGCTCGAGGCTTTGCGGCTGGCGAGGACTTGAGCGGGACTCAGCCGACGATCTGCTCGGGGCTCTCAACGAGCACACGGCGGGGCTTCGAGCCTTCGTAGCCCGAGATGATTCCACGCCTTTCGAGCATGTCGATCAGCCGCCCCGCTCGCGTGTAGCCGACGCGGAGGCGGCGCTGGAGGAGCGAGACCGACGCGGTCTGCGTCTGGACGACGATGTCGATCGCCTTCTCGAGCAGCGGATCCTCGTCGGGATCGAACTCGCCGTCGTCTGCGTCCACGTCCTCGGCGAACGGCTCCGGCAGCTCGAGCAGCGACTCGTCCAGCTCCTGCTCGCGCTGGTTGCCGCACTGGCTGACGACGAGCGCGATCTCCTCCTCGGAGACGTACGCGCCCTGCACGCGTTGCAGCCGTGACGTTCCGAGCGGTCTGAACAACATGTCGCCCTGGCCGAGGAGGCTTTCGGCGCCCGCGGTGTCGAGGATGACTCGAGAGTCGGTCTGTGAGGAGACCGCGAAGGCGATGCGAGACGGGACGTTGGCCTTGATCATTCCCGTGATCACGTCCACGGACGGCCGTTGCGTCGCGAGCACGAGGTGGATGCCGACCGCGCGGGACTTCTGGGCGAGGCGGATGACCGCGTCCTCGACGGTCTGCGGCGACGTCATCATCAGATCGGCGAGCTCGTCGATGACCACCAGCAGGTACGGCAGCGACTGCTCGCCGCGCTGACGGAGAGTCCTGTTCGCCTCCGGAAGGTTCCGCGCGCGCAGGATCGAGAGCTTCTCGTAGCGCCGCTCCATCTCCGCGACGACGTTGGTGAGCGCCGCAGATGCCTGCTTCGGGCTCGACACGACGGGCGTCAGGAGGTGCGGGATCGTCTCGTAGAACCCGAGCTCGATGCGCTTGGGATCGATCAGGATCATCCGCACCTCGTCCGGGGTCGAGCGCAACAGCACCGAGGTGAGCATCGTGTTGATGCAGCCCGACTTGCCCGACCCCGTCGTGCCCGCGATCAGCAGGTGCGGCATCCGTGCGAGGTCCGTCCAGACGGCGGTGCCGGAGATGTCCTTCCCGAGCCACACCGCGAGCGGGCTCGCCGTCGCGGGCAGGTCGTCGAAGATGTCGCCGAGCGTGACGAGATTCGGCGAGAGGTTCGGGATCTCGACGCCGACCGCCTGCTTCCCTGGAATCGGCGCGAGGATGCGGATCTCCGTCGTCGCCAGCGCGTAGGACAGGTCGTCCTTCAAGGCAGCCACCTTCGAGACCTTCGTCCCGGGCGCGAGCTGCAATTCGTACCGCGTCACCCGCGGGCCGGAGATCTGGCCGACGATGGTCGCGTCGATGCCGAAGTGCTTCAGCGTCTGGACCAGTGCAGCGGCCGTTCGTTCGGCAACGTCGCCGGAAACCTCGTTCGCCGTCGAGGAGCGGCGGAGGATGCCGCGGTCGGGAAGCTGGTACTCCTCGTGCGTCTCGATCGTGCCGACGTCGAAGAGGCTCGGCTGATCGGGATCCTCCGTGGACGCCGGCTCGATCAGCAGCCGAGGAGGTTGCGCATCGCCGATGACGTCCGGAAAGTCGTGGACCACGTCGACCGGCGGTTCGGGCGCACGCAGCGGGATGACCGGTGCGGGCTGCACGTCCTCGAGTGGCCGGGCGCGCCGAGCGCGGCTGTGCGCACGCCGGACGGCATGGCCGGAGCGGCGCACGAGGGCGCCGGCCGAGGCGCCGGAGAGGAGCAGCGTTCCGATCACGAGCGCGAGGACGCCGATGATCGTCGTGCCGGTCGCGCCGACGAGGATCCCGAAGATGCCCTGCAGCCCACGGCCGATCGCGCCGCCGTGGCTCGACCCGAGCGCAGCGAGGAGGCCGAAGCTCGTCACCGCCAGACCGGTGCGGAACGGGCTCACGTCGACGAGGCCGCTCCGGGCGACCATCAGTGCGCCGACGATCGCGAATGCAACAGGCGCGACATATGCGGCAGCCCCGATGGAGGCCGTGAAGCCGTCGGCGATCCAGCCGCCGACCATGCCCCCGCTCCACCCGAGATAGAGGACGGCAGCGAGGTAGAGCCCCAGCGCGACGAGCCCGAGGCCGATCAGCTCAGGGTGCTGCTGGTTCTTCGCCTTTCCCTTGCGCCGCTTCGTGCGAACACGCGCGGGCAGGCGCGGCTTGAGCGTGCGCTTCTTCCGGCGTCGCGCCATGACCGCGACTTCGCCGCGCAGCCCCCGGCTCCTACGCGAAAGCTTCGCTTTCGCTCCGGGTGTGGGGACGCCGCTTCGCGGGAAACGTGCGCGGGCGAAGCCCATGCACTCTTCTACGGGGCTTGTGGTCGGCGCTTGCACTGGTCCGCGCGCGGTGGCGCCTGCGGCGTCCCCGCCCGCGTGAGTCCGGCCTCCACTTAGCCCGGCTACGCCTGGTCTAAGCTCCGGCCCTCGGTGTTTGCTGGTGAACGCGCGTCCAGCAGAACCACCAAGGCCGCAGGCTAAGACCAGGCGAAGTCGGGCTTAGGCGGAGGCGTATTGATGCGGGCGCGGCCGCTTCAGCGCCGGCGCCGTGCCCGCACGGAAGGGAACAGCCGCCAGGCGCCAACACCAAAGAGAGGGCGCGGGCTCCGCCCGTGCACGTTGAGCGCGAAGCGCCGATCCCAATTCCGAGCGAAAGCGGCAGCTTTCGCTCGGTGCTACCAGCCTGCTGGCGGGATGATGTAAACGCGGGCCGCCAGGGGGCCGAAGCTATCGGCGAACCCTGTGTCATCAGCTCCGACAACTTGGCCGCCGCCCACGACGACCGGCGAGCGGCCGCCTATGCCCGGCACTGTGATCTTCGCCTGAAGGGTCGTGTCGGTGGTGTTCACGGCGATGACGTACGTCGCTCCGTTGAGCGTCCGGGCCGAGACCCGCACGGCCGCCGCGTCTGAGCTTGCGGTCCCCACAGGAGCGAGCAGCGCCTGGCTGAGCGCCTTGATCTCACGATTGGTGCGCGCGATCTCCGTGCCGATCGTCGTCGACCAGTGGTTCGGGAAGTAGCCGATTGCGCCTGCACCGCCCGCGATTGCGAGCCAGCTCTCGGCGCGCACGGTCTCGGGAGTCGGGTCGAGCTTCTTCACCTCATTGCACTTGTGCTCCATCGGCGCGACCTCGATCCACTGGAACGTCGGCTTCCCGCCCGTCGAGGTGCCCAGCTCGCGCTGCGCGTCCATGACGTCACCGAAAGCCGGACGGCACCACACCTGCAGCGGGTAGAGATCGAAACCGACGACATCCGGGATCGACATCAGCGTCGGGTACATGCCTTTCCCCTCCGGGAGCGGGTTTGCGAGGCTGTAAAAGTGGTTCGTCAGAGTGAGGAAGCTGATGCGGCCGCTCTGCGGCGGAGCAATGCTTTTCTCGAGATCCTGGCGCGTCACCGTACTTTGCAGGAAGGCATCCCACTCGTCCGGGTAGTACCACCCGATCGACCCGCGTCCGTCGGCGGCCCCGGTGTTATCCGCGTTGACGATCGAGTACGCGCGGCCGTCGAGGCGCGTCGCGAGCGAGCTGTCGTCGTCGGTGCTGCACCCGTCGCCCATGAAGAGGTTGATCCCGTCGTTGATGTTGCCGTTGAAACCGTCGGAGCACTGGGCCCACACGGCGGTCGGGAAAAACGGGCGGTTGTCGACGACGATCTGGCTGCCGTTCGTCGAAGCGACGCTGCGGTTCGGCATGCCCTCTGTCGTGATCGTCACGGTCGTGGTCTGCGCGCGGTTCCACTCGTCGATCGCATGCAGATAGACCTGGTACGTCGTCCCGAACTCGAGGCCCGTCAAGACGCTCTGGTGCTCGATGAGACTGTCGGCGCTCGGTTGCCCCCAGATCGTGGGCGCGTCGAGGCCGTAGGCGGCCTGCGTCTGGGCGGGCACGTTCGTCTTCCAGGTGATTCGTGCAGTGGACGAGTCGAGGGAGACCACCTGGGCGTCGGAGATCGCGAGCGGCTCGAGCGGCGGCGGCGGTGTCTCCGCGTACGAGCGGTCTTGCTGGGGCACGACCACGGTGGCAGACGGTGCGGGCTTGGCCGGCTTCGCGGTGGCGAGCCGGACCTGCACGTCGGGCGTCTGCTTCGTCGGCACGCGCGTGAACGGACGCACGCGCGGCGACACGTCGGCGACCGGCGCAGCGGAGACCGGACGATTCAGCCCGGGCACGCGCACGAGCTTCGGCGCCGGAAAGTCGGCGGGCTGAGGGCCGGAAGCGAATGCAGCTGCCGGCACATGGTGGGACCGCTGGATCACCAGAGCGATCCAGATCCCGCCGAGCGCTGTCAGCGCAAGGATGAGTGTCCGCAGCCGCAATTCTCCACTGGATGGCATTACCAGGACGATTTCGGCCTGGGAAGCCCTCGTCTTTAATTAGGCGCATAGGCGGCGCAAAGCATCCCGAAATAGGTGGATGCTTCGTAAGAGAGAAAATCTCCCCGCCACCCGTCCTCGAGCGCGCCGTGGAGCATTGCGAGCTGCCACCAGCTGTCGGCCTTGGCAGCGTCCACGAAGGCCGGGTCGAGCTCCAGGAGGCCGCTCAGCCGGTCCTCCTGGACGAGGCGGACGAGGGTCTCGTCGTAGGCCCCAGCGGCCGGGTCGAAACCGTACGGCCCTTCCGGGTCGTGGGCATGCCCGTGGTCGGCGCTGGCGATCAAGGCGATCCGCTTCGGCGAGGCGGCCGCCGCTCTGGCCAGAGCCTGTCCCGCGCGCACGTGCTCCTCGATCGGGCGGTCTCGTGCCGGGCTGACCACGACCGCCGGCACCTGCGGTTCCGAGCGGCCGCCCATGAACCACAGGGGGATCAGCACGCCCCAATCCATCGGCGCCGTCGCCGCTCCCGGATCGTTCGCCCCGAAGCTCGCGCCGACCACCGGAATGCCCCCGTCGTGCAGCGCCACGATTGCCTGCGTCGCGAGCTCGACGTCGACCGGACAGGACAGCTCGATCTCCGGTGCATCGAACTCGGCGAGCGAGCCGGACAACGTGCCCGCGAGCACCACCGCGAAGTGTCCTTCGACGTGCACGTTGTGCGGCGAGAGCACGATCGTCGCCTCGGGCGCGGCTGCGTCGAAGCGCCGCCTGAGCTCGGCGAGCGCCTCGTGCGTCTGCTCCGCGCCCGGGACCGGCGCCTCGGGCAGCGTGCCGTGCGGCGCAATCGCGGCGAAGACGAGACTCACCCGAGCGAGTTGATGCGCGCGACCAGCAGCTCGAGGAAGCTCTCCGAGTCGACCTCGACGCCGACGTGTGCATTCGGCTCGCGGTCCGTTCTCTGCCAGAGGTCGACCACCGTGCGCCCGCGGCAGAGCTCGGACTCGGTGTCGATCTCGACGTTGCGCTCGAGCGTGCCGACGAGAGCGGGATCGATCACGTGCGCGACGGTGAGCGCATCGTGGATCGGCGAGCCGTCGAAGTTGTAGACGGTCCGGTGAAAGGCGTCGTAGAAGCGCAACAGTTCCGTCACCATCTCCCCCACTCGCCCGGCGAGCCGGCCGATGTGCGCTTGAGTGAAGAGCGCTTTGTGCGTGACGTCGAGGCCGACCATCGTCACGTCGATGCCGCTCGCGAAGACGCGCGCCGCGGCCTCGGGATCGCACCAGATGTTGAACTCGGCGGCCGGAGTCACGTTTCCCTCGGCGATCGCGCCGCCCATCAGCACGATTCGTTCGGGACGCGCATCGGGGTGCAACGCAAGCAGGAGGGCGACGTTGGTCAACGGGCCGACCGGGATCAGTGTCACGGGCCGTTCCGAATTGCGAATCTTCTCGGCGAGGAAGTCGACGGCGTGCTGTGGAACCGGCTCTTTTTGCGGCGGCGGGAGGTCCGGTCCGTCGAGGCCGGTCTCGCCGTGGACGTACGCTGCGACGAATTGCTCGCGCACGAGCGGTCGGTCCGCGCCCGCGGCGACGGGAACGTCGCCACGACCCGCGAACTCGAGCACGCGGATCGCATTCGCCGTCGTCTTGTCGAGCGTCTGGTTGCCGGCGACGGACGTGACGCCGAGCAGTTCGAGTTCGGGCGAGGCGAGCGCGAGCAGCAGTGCGATCGCGTCGTCGTGCCCGGGATCGCAGTCGATGAGGATGGGCGTCGGGCTCATAGGCCGAGGCGACTTCTAAAGAAGGGGGCTCGTGGGGGAAACATGGTTTCCCCCACGGGAGCGAGCCGAAGGCGAGCGACGCTCACGCGCGGAGTATCGCCTCTACGTCGTCGGCTGTCGGCAGTGAAGGCTGCGCACCGAAGCGCGTTACGGCGAGTGCGCCTGCAGCGCATGCGCGGCGCAGCGCTTCCTCGGGCTCGCGGCCTTCGAGGAGCGAGACTGCAAGGCAGGCGGTGAACGCATCGCCGGCACCGGTCCCGTCCACAGCCACCACGCGTGGGGGCCTGGCGCGCGCGATCTCCTTCCCGTGCTCGAGCAGGACGGCGCCCTCCTCCCCCATCGTCACGGCCAGCAGCTGCTGCTCACCGACAACCTCGGCCTCGTAGCCGTTCGCAACCACGAGGTCGGCCTCGACGAGCAGCGGCCGCGCCGGCGCAGCATTCACGCACAACCACCGCGCCTGAGCCCGGGCCTCCCGCACTGCCTCGTCCGGAATCTCGAGCTGGCAGAGGACGTTTCCGTCCACCGTGAAGCCGCCCACCTGAGCATTCGCGCCGGGCACGACGACGATCACGTTCTCACCGTCGTCGGCGACGAGGATGATCGCGACGCCTGTCGGCGCGTCGACCTCGCGCGCGTCGAGCCGGACTCCGGCTGCCCGGAGACCGGCGAGCGCCTCCTGCGCAAACGGATCTGCACCGACACAGCCCACCATCCGAACGTCCGCGCCGAGCCGAGCGGCAGCGACCGCCTGATTGGCGCCCTTGCCGCCAGGAACGCGCTCCAGCGTCGCTCCGCTCAGCGTCTCCCCAGGGCGCGGCAGGCGCTCGACCTTGGTCACCAGGTCGAGGTTGATCGACCCGACGACCGTGAGGTCTAAGGCGCTCGCTTGCGACGCCGGCCAGAGGAGGCCGCGGCGGCCTTGACGGCGCGGCCGTTTACGCCGCAAGCGCGCGCAGATCGACCGCCGCGCGCTCGAGATTCTCGCGGAGGTCGAAGAGGCCGGCCCAGAGAGAAGAGCGGTCGGGCACCGACTCGATGCGGGCCATGTCGGCGAGGCCTTGCAGCGCGCGAACGAGGACGGCGAGCTCGAGGTACGCCTGAGCAACGCGCGTTGGATTCGCACCGACGCCTGCACGCTTCAAGACAGGCTCCCATTCGAGCAGCTCCCCTGCGCCGGGCCCGCCATACCAGGAGCGGCCCTCGGCACGGTCGGATTCGAGCTCGAGCAAATAGCGGTCGAGCGGATGGTCGAGCCCCGCCAGCGCGGTCTCGGCGCGATCGGCCGCATGCCTCAGCGCCGCGTCACGCGCGCCGGCCGTCGACGGATAGGCGTCGCCGCGCGCCCAGCGCTCCAGCAAGCGGCAGAACGCCAGCGCCGCAGCTTCGCACGCTCCGAGCTGGCCGACCAGACGGCGGGCCGTGGCCCATTCCGCCGCGTGGTCCTGAAGCACATCCGCCCAGCCTGGCTCTCTGGCTCTGATCGTTGACATGAGTGTCTAAACCTCTACCACTACCGGAAGGATCATCGGCCTGCGGTGGGTTCTGTCGTAGACGAGTTGTCCGAGCTCATCGTGTAGATGCTCCTGTAGAAGCTTGATCTCGACGATCTCGTTGTGCAAGAGGTCCTGCAGAACTCGGTCCGCCTCCTCGCGCAGCTCCTCGAGTAGTTCCCCGGAGCCGTCGCCGAAGCCGCGGGCGATCAGCTCGGTGGGGCCGGCGGTGCCGTCGTCCGAGGCCGCGACCGTCGCCACGACGATCAGGACACCGTCCTCGGAGAGCCGGCGGCGGTCCCGCAACGCCACGTCGTGCACGTCCCCGACTCCCAGACCGTCGACGAACGTCACGCCGGTCTTGACCTCGTCGACGATCCGTACGCCGTCGCGAGAGAGCTCGACGACCGTGCCGTTCTCGGCCAGGACGATGTTCGCGGCGGGCACTCCCGCCTCGCGTGCGAGCTGACCATGTGCAGCCAGCATGCGGAACTCGCCGTGAATGGGCATCACGGCTTTGGGTCGCACGAGTGCCAAGAGCGTGCGCAGCTCCTCGGCGCACGCGTGGCCCGAGACGTGAACGGGCGCGATCTCCTGATGCAGCACTTCGGCGCCGGTCTTCGCCAGCTGGTTGATGGTGTCGTGTACGCGGAGCTCGTTGCCGGGCACGGGCTTCGCCGAGATGATCACTGTGTCGCCGCGTTCCACGTGAATCGCCGGATGGTCGTTGTAGGCGATCCGCGTGAGCGCCGAGAGAGGCTCGCCCTGGCTGCCGGTGCAGAGGATCAGCTGCTCGTGCGGCGGGATCTCCTCCAGCTCCGGCGGGCGCACGAGCACGCCTTCAGGCACCTCCATGTAGCCGAGGTTGCGCGCGATGTTCGTGTTCTTGCGCATCGACCGTCCGACGATGCAGACCTTGCGGCCGAGGTCGACGGCGACGTCGACGGCCTGCTGCATGCGGTGCACGTTCGACGCGAACGAGGCGACGAGGATCCGTCCCTCTCGGAGCGGAAAGATCTGCCGGAAGGCCTCGCCGACGATCCGCTCGGACTGCGTGAACCCGGGACGCTCGGCATTGGTCGAATCGCCGAGCAGCAGGTCGACGCCCTGGTTGCCGAGCTCGGCGAGCTTGCCGACGTCGGTCTTGAGGCCGTCGACGGGCGTGTGGTCGAGCTTGTAGTCGCCCGTGTGCACGATCCGTCCTGCGGGCGTCTCCACCACGACGGCGGCCGAGTCCGGAATCGAGTGTGCCATCCGGACGAACGAGATCCGGAAGGGTCCGAGCTCGCGAGGCGGGTCGTCGGGATGCACCTCGCGCAGCTCCGCCGCGCGCAAGAGTCCGTGCTCGTCGAGCTTCGACTTGACCAGCCCGAGCGTCAGCCGCGTCGCCCAGACCTCGGGAATCGGTACCTCCCGCATCAGGTAAGGGAGCGAGCCGACGTGATCCTCGTGGCCGTGCGTGAGGATCACGGCCTTGATGGAATCGGCTCGCTCGCGCAGGTACGAGAAGTCCGGCAGAACGAGATCGACGCCGAGGTGCTCGTCCCGCGGAAAGGCGAGGCCGGCGTCCACGACGACGATGGAGCCGTCGCACTCGTAGGCGGTCATGTTCTTCCCGACCTCGCCAAGGCCGCCGAGGGCGACAATCCTGCAGATAGCAGCCATTCGTCCCCAGTCTAAGCGGGAGGCCGGTTTTGACCGATAAGGGCCGTATGCGGCCCTCCCGCTCCTCGCTGATCACGATCGGCCTCGGCCTCGGCGTGCTCGGAATCTCCCTCAGCAGGATCTCCGGGGTCGGGCAGACGGCGTTTGCCCTCTTCCTCGCTGCGGTCATCCTCGTGGAGCTCTTCGAGGAATCGGATCGCGAGCGGGCCCGTGAGCCAATGCAGTGGGAGCGCTTCCGGCTCGCTGCCGCAGTACAGATCGCCGCAGTGATCATGCTCGGCCCGTGGGCCGGCGCCCTGGTCGCCGCTGCAGGCGTGCTCGCAGGAGGAATGTTCCGCGGCCGGGCCTTCCGCAACATCGCCTTCGATGCAAGCGCGGGCGCGATCGCCGCGTGCGTGGGCGGGCTGGCTTTCGAGGTCGGCGGTGGAAACGTCGGCAGGCTTCACCTGCTGGAGGACCTGATCGCGCTCGTAGCCCTCGCGCTCGCCTATCTGACCGCACGGGCTCTTCTGCTCGACGTCGTCCGTGGCCGCGAGGCGTTCGATCCGCGGCTCGTGGCCGGCGCCGGCGAGGTCGGCCTCGGCGCAACGCTCGCTCTCCTCGCGATTGGCCATCCCTGGGACGTGACGGTGCTGGTGCCCGTCGCCATCGCGATGCAACAGGTCCAGTTGCGGCTGAGGAGCCTACAGCGCGAGACGCTTCGCGCGCTCGAGACGTTCGCCAACATCGTCGACGAGCGCGATCCGTCCACCTACCGGCACTCGCTGCGGGTTGCGGGCTACGTCGACGGGCTCGCGCGTGCGCTAGAGCTTCCGTTCTCGGAGATAGACCGGCTCAGGTGGGCCGGGCGGCTGCACGACCTCGGCAAGGTCGCAGTCGACGCATCGGTGCTGCGCAAGCGCGGGAAGCTCGACGGAGTCGAATGGGCGGCGATGCGCCGCCACCCGCGACTCTCGGCGCGTCTCTTGCAACGCTTCGAGTTCGTCGCCGCGCAGGCACGCGCGGTCGAGCTTCATCACGAACGGATGGATGGCCGCGGCTACTACGGCGTCGGCGGCGACGATCTACCCCTCGCGTCGCATTTCCTGATCGTCGCCGACAGCTTCGACGCCATGACCACCGACCGCCCATATCGCGCGGGCCTCACGCACGAAGCGGCGTTGTTCGAGATCGAGCGACATGCCGGGACGCAGTTCCACCCAACCGTCGCGAAGGCGTTCGTGGCAGTGCAGCGCGGTGTCGATCCCGCCAGAGTGCTCTCGGCGGAGGAACTCGGCGAGCTGCGTGGCGCGACCGCCCCGTACAGGATCGGTCTCGCCGGCCCGGGGGAACTGAAGGAGCGGCCGGAACTGATCGCGCTCGGCGGCGTTGTGGTCGCGCTCGCCGGGCTCGGGTTCGCTCAGGACTGGCTCGCGGCGTCCGGCGGGGGCATGGCCGTTGCCGGGCTGGCCCTGCGCGCTCTCGTTCGCCTGCGGGCGGAACGGACCGCCGCGGCGCTCCATCGCGCGCTCGGCACGGGAGAGGAACGCGACCGCGTCTTCGTGCGGCTAGCGGAGACAGTCGTCCGTGCGTGGAAGCACGATTGGATCGCGCTGATGTCCTGGGACGAGGACGGGCTCGGCGGCTCGATCGAGCACGCGCTCGGGGACGACCCCCTTCCGGCGGCCGCGCTGACCGGCTTGCTGGTGCGCGAGGCGGAATCGGGTCGTGACGCGATCGTCGCTGCGGGCGTGGAGCTCGGCCGCAGCGGAGTCGTCGTCGCCCTGCCGTTGCGCCGTGACAACAGCGCGCTCGTAGGCTTCCTCGTCGTCGCCGCGCCGAAGCTCCCACCGCGACACGTCGAACTTGCCCTGCTCGATTCGCTCGACGAGATCGGGCTCGCCCTGGCGGACCGCCCGGAGCTAAACGGGCGCGCCGCTCAGGACGCCCAGCCGCTCGAGACAGTCGCGAACGCGCGCGACCTCGCCCTCGCTCGCCTCGACGAGCGGTAGACGGAGGCCGCCGACGCCATGGCCAAGAAGATTCAGCGCCGCCTTGATCGCAATGGGATTGACCTGGACCTGGAGCAGCTCATAAGCCGGCTGGAGCTCCTCGTGGAGCTGGCGCGCCGTGTCCACGTCACCCTCGTGGAAGGACCGGATCATTCGCCTGACCTGCGGTCCGACGACGTGCGTGTGTACGCAAATACCGCCGATCCCGCCGAGCTCGAGGAACGGGAAGATGAGAACGTCGTCTCCCGCGTAGAGCGTGAGGTCCGTCTCGCTGACGATGCGCCGGGCCTGGACGAAGTCGTCGTTCGCCTGCTTGACCGCGCGGACGCTCGGGATCTCGGCCAGCTCGACGATCGTCTCCGGCTCGATGTTGATGACGACGCGGCCGGGAATGTTGTAGACGACGATCGGCCTGTCGCTGACGTCGGCGATCGCGCGGAAGTGCTCGACGATTCCTCGCGCGGGGGGTTTGCTGTAGTACGGCGTGACGACGAGGAAGGCGTCTACACCGAGCTCGTGCGCTTCACGCGTCAGGTGGACGGAGTGGGCCGTGGAGTAGGTGCCGGTCCCGGCGACGACGGTCGCCCGCCCGTTGAGCGTGTCGACGGCGACGCGGAACAGCTCGAGCCGTTCGTCGTCCGTGAGCGTCGGGCTCTCCCCGGTGGTCCCGGCGACGACGATCCCGTCTGAGCCATTCTCGACCAGGTACAGCGCAAGGTCGCTGAAGCGCTCGAAGTCGATCGTGCCGTCGGTCTTGAAAGGCGTGACGATCGCGGTCAGGGCCTCGCCCAGCACGCCACTAGTCTACCCTCGTGGATCTGACGATTCGGGATGCGAGGGCGGACGACGGGGCTGCGATCGCGTCCCTGCTCGGCCAGCTGGGCTACGAGACCGAAGCTGAGGCCGTCGCGCCGAGACTCGAGCGGCTCGTGATCGTCGGCGATCGTGTCGTCGTCGCGGTGCTCGACGACGAGGTCGTCGGCCTGGCTCAACTGCACGCCTCGCCGACGATCGAGCACGAACGCCCCGCGGCCAAGATCAGCGCGCTCGTGGTCGACGAGTCACACCGTGGCGAAGGCATTGGCCGCGCGCTTGTCGAGGCGATGGAGGCGGAGGCGCGCGCACGGCGCTGTGTCCTCCTGTTCCTGACGACGGCGGCTCGTCGCGAGGACGCGCACGCGTTCTACCGCCGAGTCGGGCTCGAGGAGACCGGAAGGCGCTTCACGAAGGCACTGGACTGACGCCGAGCCAGTAGTCCACCCACTCGTCCCTGGTGGCGCCGACGCGCTCGTACACGGCTCGCGCGCGCATGTTGTCGCGCGCGGTCTGCCAACCCAGCTTGGCGGCTCCGTGTCGGCGGCATTCCCCCACGCACGCGTCGATGAGCAGATCCGCGACACCTGTTCCGCGGGCCGAGGGGAGGACGAAGAGGTCGTGCATGACGCCGGTGCGGGCGGCGATCAGCGTGTCCCAGGTCCAGTAGAGGGTGGCAAAGCCAACGGCTTGCGTGCCGTCGTTGCGCGCGATCAGCTGCACGCCCTCCCGGTCCGGGTCGGCGATCAGCGCGCGCGAGACTGCGAGCAGCGCGTCGTCGGTGGGCGCGACCTCGTAGAAGTCGCAGTACGCCCGGACGAGCGGCAGCAGCTCCGGGAGATCGGCCTCCACCACGCGGGACGTTTCAGTCACGCGGTCAGAGCAGCGCATCGAGCCCGACGGTCAGGCCGGGCGGGAGTGTGCCGAGTCGCTCGAGGGCAAGCAGGACGCCCGGCACGAATGCCTCGCGCGAGAACGTGTCGTGGCGGATCGTGAGTAGCTGGCCGTCTCCGCCGAACAGGACTTCCTGGTGTGCGACCAGACCCGGCAGGCGCACGGAGTGAATCTTCGGTTCCCCGCCCAGGATTTCCGCGGTCGCCTTCGCGGTCCCCGACGGAGCGTCCTTCTTCGCCTCGTTGTGCAGCTCGACGATCTCCGCGCGCGGCATGTGCGCGGCAGCCTCTCGCGCGAAGCGCATCATCAGCACTGCACCGAGCGCGAAGTTGGGCGCGTGAAAGCAGGCAACCCCCCGCTCTCGTGCTGCCGCGTCCACCCGCGCGTGATCGAAGCCGGTCGTCCCGATCACGCTCGGAATTCCGCGCTCGAGCGCGGCCCCAGCGTTCGCCTCGACGGCGCCGGGAACGGTGAAATCGATCATTGCCTCGGCCGCGTCTAGGTCGACCAGCTCGTGCCCTGCCTCTTCCAGCGCCGGCCCGAGGACGAGCCCGACCTTGCCTCGGCGTCCGTTGAGGGTGATCTTCATCTACCGAGCGGAGCGAAGGTACTAACTCGGCCCGCGGAAAATGCGCAGCATTTTTCGCGGATATTCATGCAGCGCGGGCGAGCACGGCCGGATTGATGCGGCGCGCGGCGGCTCGAAAGATTCGTTCGGTCGGGCCGATGCCGGAGATCGAGAGCTTCTCCGGGGCGAACAGGAGCCCGGCGAGCTCGGCAACCTCCTCGGGCTCGACCGCCTCGATCTCGGCGATGATCCGCTCGAACGAGAGCAGCTCGCTGTTCGTGATGAGCGACTTCCCGAGCCTCGTCATCCGGTTCGACGTCGACTCCATCGAGAGCATGATCCGTCCCTTCAGATTCTCCTTTGCCCGGGCGATTTCTTCCGGCCGAAGATTGCCCGCGGCGATGTCCGCGAGCTGCTCGCCTGCGATCTCCACGCACGGCCCGAGGTTCTCCTCCCGCGTCCCGACGTAGATGCCGACGAGGCCCGTGTCCGTGTACTGCGATGCGAACGAGTAGACGGAATAGGCCATGCCGCGCTTCTCTCGAATCTCCTGGAAGAGCCGTGATGAAGCAGAACCGCCGAGAATCGAGTCGAGGATCGACGCGGCGAAGCGGCGCGGGTCGGAGCGTGCGATTCCGGGTGCTCCAAGGCAGACGTGGTACTGCTCCGTGTCCTTCTTGGCGAAGCGGAAGCCGGGCGGCGGAGGCTTCACCAGCGGGCGCCTGACGCGCGGCCCTCCCGCAGGCGGCCGCTGTTGGCTCTGCGCGCGCTGGAGCATGCGGAGGAACTTGTTGTGCTCGACGTTGCCCGCCGCCGCGATCACGACGTTGCCGCCCGCGTACATCTGGCGGTGATAGCTGGAGAGCACGCGCTTCGTCACCGACGAGATCACATCGGCCGTCCCGATCACAGGGCGCCCGAGCGCATGATGGCCGAAGACCGCCTCCGAGAAGAGATCGTGCACGAGCTCCTGCGGTGTGTCCTCGTACATCGCGATCTCCTCGAGCACGACGGCCCGTTCCGAATCGAGATCTGTGAAAGCAGGTGCGAACGTCATGTCGGTCATCACGTTGAGGGCCGTTTGCACGTGCGCGTCTGGCACGCGCGCGTAGACCATCGTGTGCTCGCGCGAGGTCGCCGCGTTGAGCTCGCCGCCGAGGCCGTCGAAGATCTCCGCGATCTGCTGGGCGGTGTAGGAGCGCGAGCCCTTGAAGAGGAGGTGCTCGATGAAGTGCGAGACGCCGGCCTTGCCGTCGGTCTCGTCTCGGGAGCCGGCCCCGATCCAGAAGCCGAGCGCGACCGAGCGGACGCTCGGAATCCGCTCCGAGATGACCCGCTCGCCCGAGTCGAGCTCGGAGAGGACGTACTTCTGCACGCCGGCATTATCGCTGGCCGGACCGGCTGACCGCCAAGGCCATTGCCGGGATCAGCTCGCCGTGCGCCTCAAGAAGACGGTCCACGAGCTCGTGGATCTCGGCCAGAGGCAGCTCCGCTGCGGTATGCGGATCGAGCATGGCCGCGTGATTGACGTGCTCCCGCTTCCCGGTGAGCGCCGCCTCGACGGTGAAGGCCTGCACGTTCAGGTTCGTCTGGATCAGCCCGGCGAGCTGGAGCGGCAGAGGTCCGACTCGCTTCGGGGAGATTCCGCGCTCGTCGGCGACGCAGGGCACCTCAACGCAGCACTCAGGGAGGTTGTCGATCAGCCCGTGGTTCATGAGCGGAACGACCTGCAGGCGGTCGGCGCGATCTTCCTCGCGAGTCATGCGAGCCTGCGTGACGACTACGAGGTCTGCACCCCAAAGCTCGACGCGATTGTGACGGCCTCACTGGAAGCCGGGGCCCTCGGTGCGCGGATGACGGGCGGAGGCTTCGGCGGCTCGGTGGTCGCGGTGACGGAGCGAGGCGACGCCGACGCTGTTCTGCGCGGAACGCTGGCACGAGCCGGTGCTCAGGGGTGGATCGTCGAGGCGTGTTCGGGCGCTAGCCGACGCAGAACGGGTTCCCGTCAGGGTCGCGCATGATCGTGAATGTGATGTTCGTGCCGACCTTCGTCTCCACGACCGAGGCGCCTGCCGCCGTGAGGCGCTCGATCTCTGCCTCGCGATCGTCCGTCGCGAAGTCGAGATGGATCGGATACGACGCGGGCCGGGACTTCTCACGGCGCTGAAACAGAAATCGCGGCCGGCCCCCGTCGGGTGGGCGGATGACGTAGAAGCCGGTCAGCTCGTGCTCGCCCACGCCGGCATCTCGGAGCTGCTGCAGAAAGGTGTCGTCGATCTCCTCGTCCGGCCAGCCGAGGGCATTCGCCCAGAACCGCCCCAGCTCCCGCGGCTCCGCACAAGAGAACGTGACATTGCCGATGTAGTTATGCGGGGCGTTGTTGGGTGGGCTTTGGATGCAGAACCCGTTGCCCTCGGGATCGCGCATCACCGTCCAGGTTTCCGAGAGCTCACCCACGCTGTGCGACCTCGTCTCGACGAGTCGGCCGCCGAGCTGCAGGACCCGCTCCAGCTCCGCGTCGCGATCGGGGACGTTGATGTCGAGGTGGACCGGCACCTCGATTGTCGGGGACTTCTCCATCCGGTTGAAGAGCAGGCTCGTCCCTTCTCCGCGGGGGTCTGTCGCGATCCAGCTGTCACCTGCAGGCTCGCGCTCGTAGTCGAGAAGCGACGACCAGAACGCGGCGACTCGTCCCGGGTTTGTGCAGGAGAACGTGACGTGGAGCAATTGCAACATGGTGGTGAGAGCGCCGGTGTCAGCCGACGCAGAACGGATTCCCCTCCGGATCGCGCATGACCGTGAAGGTCGCGTTCGTTCCGTGCTTCGTCTCGACGACGGTCGCGCCGGCCTGTGTGAGCCGCTCGATCTCCTCCTCGCGATCGTCAGTGCTGAAGTCGAGGTGGATAGGGTACGACTCGGGCGTGGACTTCTCGCGCCGGTGGAAGTAGAAGCGGGGCCGGCCGCCGTTCGGCGCTCTCGCCAGGTAGAAGCCGCTCAGCTCCGGCTCACCGACGCCAGCGTCTCGGAACTGCTGGAGAATCGATTCGTCGATCTCCTCGTCGGGCCAGCCGAGCGCGAAAGCCCAGAAGCGTCCCAGCTCGCGAGGCTCGGCACATGCGAAGGTGACGTTCCAGATATGCGTGCGCTCCGTGTTCGGCGGGCTCTCCAGGCAGAAGCCGTTCCCCTCGGGGTCGCGCATGACTGTGCAGGTGTCGGAGAGGTCGCCGATTCTGTACGACTTCGTCTCGACGAGGCGGCCGCCGAGCCGAAGGACCCGCTCGAGCTCGGCCTCGCGGTCGGGCACGTTGATGTCGAGGTGGATCGGCACCTCGATCGTCTCGGACTTGTCCATCTTGTTGAAGAGCAGGCGGACGTCTTCCTCGCGCGGATCGGATGCGATCCAACTGTCCCCCGCGCGAGTGCGCTCGTAGTCGAGGAGCAACGACCAGAACTCCGCCACGCGGGCCGGGTCCGCGCACGAGAAGGTGATGGACACGGGGGTCAACACGAGGGACATCCTAGGGACCGGGCGGCGGAACCGACAGACGCACCCCGAACGGGTGGGGTGAACCCTCCACCCTCGCGGCTGACGCTACCTGCTCGCGCCGCGCGAGTCTGTGCAGATTGAGCGCCGAGTTCGCACCTCCTACCGGCGGCCGCATCCAGAAACGACGAGGGCGGCGCCGGGCCGCCCTCGATCGCGTGTCTGCTTGTCGGTGCGAGCCTAGCGCCGCTCGCGGTCGCGGCCACCGCGGCCGCCGCGCCGGTCGCCGTCACGCGGCGGTCGGTCCTCGCGCTCGCGAGGCGGAGCGTCCTTGGCCCGCTCGATCAGCTCCTCGGGGCTGACCGTGTTGCCGTTCTCGTGCTTCTGGATCAGCTTCAGACCGATCCGCCCGCGCGCCTTGTCGACCTCCTGCACGAGGACGTCCAGGATGTCGCCGCGGTTGATCACGTCCTCGATGTGGCCGACCCGGCCCGGGCCGACGTTCGAGACGTGGAGCAACCCGTCGGTGCCCTTCTTCAGCTCGACGAAGGCGCCGAACTGCGTGGTCTTCACGACCTTCGCATTTCGGAACTCGTCGCCGACCTCGGGCTCCTTCGTCAGCGCCTCGATCGCGGCGATCGCCGACGCAGCCTTCTGGCCGTCGGTCGCGTAGATGAGGATCGTGCCGTCCTCCTCGATGTCGATCTGCACCTCGTGGTCGGACTCGAGCGCGCGGATCGTCTCGCCGCCCTTGCCGATCACCATGCCGATCTTCTCGGGGTCGATCTTCACGGTCGAGATACGCGGTGCGTTCTCGTTCAGCTCGGACCGCGACTCCGGGATCGCCTCGAGCATCTTGTCGAGGATGATCTCGCGCGCCCGCTTGGCCTGCTCGAGCGCGGCCTGCATGATCTCCCGCGTCACGCCGGTGATCTTGATGTCCATCTGCAGGCCGGTGATGCCTTCCCGCGTGCCGGCGACCTTGAAGTCCATGTCGCCGAGGTGATCCTCTGCGCCCTGGATGTCCGTGAGGATGACGTAATCGTCGCCCTCCTTGACGAGCCCCATCGCAATGCCGGAGACCGGAGCATTGATCGGCACGCCGGCATCCATCAGCGCAAGCGTCGAGCCGCAAACAGATCCCATCGACGATGAGCCGTTCGACTCGAGCGTCTCCGAGACGATCCGGATCGTGTATGGGAACTCGTCGGTCGACGGGATCACCGGCTCGAGCGAGCGCTGCGCCAGTGCACCATGGCCGATGTCACGGCGTTTCGGGCCTCGCATGAAGCCGGTTTCCCCGACCGAGTAGGGCGGGAAGTTGTAGTGGTGCATGAAACGGCGGTCGGTCTCGAGCGAGAGGTCGTCGATCCGCTGGCCCTCCTTCGCCGTGCCGAGCGTCAGTAGTGACATGATCTGCGTCTGCCCGCGCGTGAAGAGGCCCGAGCCGTGCACGCGCGGCGACACGCCGACCTCGCACTCGATCGGGCGGATCTCCTCCGGACTGCGGCCGTCCGGCCGGTGCTTGTCCACCGCGATCTTGCGGCGTACCAGCTCCTTGTAGACCGCCTCGGCCGACTTCTTCACGTAGTTCTTCGTGATCGAGTCCTTCGCGGTCGCCGCCTCGCCCTCGCCGACAGACGGGCCGACCGGAAGTCAGTGCCCGCAGGTCGCTCTCGAACTGCTCGCGCACGGGTTGCAGCACCGACTGCAGGCGGATCTGCTCGAGCACCGTCGCAAGGCTCATCTTGCGCTGCACCTGCCGGAGCACGTCGTCCTCGGTCGAGTCCATGCTCAGCTCGCCCAGCGCCTCTTCGCTGACGGCGTCGGCCGCACGCAGGCCTTCGGCGGTGATCCGCTCGCGGAACTTGTCGCCGAACTCGCGCTCGACGTCTTCCGTCACGCTCGAATCGAGCCACTTCGCCTTCCCGGCCCGGCGCTGGAGATCGACCTGCGCGTCGCACAGCTTTCTGATCTCGTCGTGCGCAAGGTCGAGGGCCTCGAGCAGCTTCTCCTCGCTGACCTGGTTTGCGCCGGCCTCGACCATCGTGAGCGCATCGGGGGTGCCGACGACGATCAGGTCGAGCTCCTTGTGCTCCTCCACCTCCGGCAGCGTCGGGTTGAGGACGAGCTGGTCGTCGATGATGGCGACCCGTACGGCTCCGACCGGGCCGAGAAACGGCATCGGGGAGAGCATCAATGCCGCCGATGCGCCGTTGATGCACAGGATGTCGTGCGCGGTGATCAGGTCGGCGCTCAGCACCGTGCAGATCACCTGGGTCTCGTTCTTGTACCCCTTCGGCCAGAGCGGCCTGATCGGCCGGTCGATCATGCGTGCGGTCAGAATCGCCCGCTCTGTCGGGCGGCCCTCACGCTTGAAGAAGCCGCCGGGGATCTTGCCGGCCGCGTACATGCGCTCCTCGACGTCCACGGTGAGCGGGAAGAAGTCTGCGCCCTCGCGCGGCTCCATCCGGCCCTGCGCCGTCGCCAGCACCATCGTGTCGCCGGAGCGGACGACGACGGAACCATCCGCCTGCTTCGCCAGCTTGCCGGTTTCGAACGTAATCTCGCGCCCACCGACCGTCACGCTGACGTCGGCCCTGCGCTCAGTGGCAATTGCCATCAGTTGTCCTCCACTCTGCTTTTGCGGGAGAGTGGGGACTCGAGTCAGCGTCGGGGAGCGGCGCTCGCTCGAATCTCCACCCTCCTTTTGTATGAATCCCGTGCCAGACTTCAGTCTGGCTTGGGCGTCCTATTTTACGGGACTACCTGCGCAGCCCCAGTTCCTTGATCAGTGCTCGGTACCCCTCCAGGTCGTGCTTCTGCAGGTACGTCAGGAAGCGCCGTCTCCGGCCGACGAGCTTCAGCAGCCCGCGGCGCGAGTAGTGATCCTTCGGGTGTGCACGCAGGTGCTCCGTCAGATCGTTGATGCGCTTCGTGAGGAGCGCGACCTGCACCTTGGTCGAGCCCGTGTCTGTCTGGCTCGCCCCGTGCTGCTGGACGATCTCCTGTTTGACTTCCTTCGTAAGGCCCATCCCACCTCCGTATCGTCAGTCCCAGCAATCCGCCGGAAGTAGGCGGAAAGCCGCGGCTGCGGTCGGCGGAAAGGGTAGCAACGATGCGGGTTACTTGAGCAGCAGCTTGGCGATGCGCCGCTGAGCGAGAAACAAGCCGCAGCACCCCAGAACCAGGAGATAGCCGACGTTCACGAGCTGGGCCCAGCCCACCGTTCCGAAGTTGAGCGCGCGCAGGAGCGCGATCGCGTGGTACAGCGGTGAGAAGCGAACGACCCACTGAATCGCATCCGGATACGTCGTGATCGGGAAGAACGTCGCCGAGAACAGGAACATCGGAAGCTGAACGAGGGCGACCAACTCGAAGTCCTGCCAGCTGCGCATGAACGTCGTCGCGGCCACGCCGAGACCCGCGAACGCGAAGCCGATCACCACCGCGCTCGGCAACGCGAGCAGGCCCCAGGGCGATTCGATCAGGCCTAGCGACCCGGCCACAGCCATGAACGAGATCGCGTAGAGAAACCCCCGGAACAGGGCCCAAGCCGTCTCGCCGACCGCCACGTCCGCGGGTCCGATCGGCGTCGAGAGCACTGCGTCGTACGTCCTCGCGTATTTCAGCTTCCAGAAGACGTTTGTCGAGTCGTAGATCGCGCCGTTCATGGCCGCGGAGGCGAGCAGCGCCGGTGCGATGAAGCTCGAGTAGTCGACGAGCCGGCCGCCGGATCCCGGGACCTTGCCAACGAAGTGCCCCAGCCCGATGCCCATCGAGAAGAGATAGAAGAGAGGCTCGAAGACGCCCGAGAAGATCACCATCCAGGAGCGGCGGTACACCATCAGATTGCGCTCGAAGAGCAAGCGGCCGCGGCTCCCGGCAAACGCGGCTGTGGTCACTTCAGCAGTCTTTCCGCGTACGTACGCTGCGCCCAGACGAAACCGATCACGACGAAGAGCAAGAGGTAGGCCGCGTGGCCCAGCGCGCGCACGACGTGCACGTCGCCGAGCGTGAACATGCGGCAGAGCTCGACCCCATGCCAGAGCGGCGTCGCGTAGGCAAGCCATTCCAGCGGCAATGGCAGTCGGGAAACCGGAAAGAACGTCCCCGAGAAGAGAAACATCGGGACGACGATGAAGCGGTTGATCGGCACGAAGGCGGCGTCCGAATCCACCGTCGCTGCGTACGCCGCGAACGGCGTCGTAAAGGCTGCGCCGAGCAGGACCGCCGCCGGCAGCGCGAGGATTCCGAGCGGCGAGTTGACTCCGCCGAACGCCGCGATCACGACGAGGTAGACGGCACTGGTCGAGGCGACGCGTGCGATCATCCAGAGTTGGTGGCCGATCACGATGTCTCGCGTTCCGAGCGGTGTCGCGAGCATCGCGAAATACTGGCGCGTCCACTTGATCGACCCCATCACCGGCCACGAGGCCTCGCCGGAGGCGATGGTCATCGCGGTCGCCGCGAGCATCCCGGGAGCCACGAAGTCGATGTACGGGACGCCGAGCGACGCGCCACTGGATTTGTTCACGAGCGTCCCCAGTCCGACGCCTAGGGCCCCGAGATAGAACACCGGGTTGACGATGCTCGTGATCGCCGTCGCGCGCCAGACGCGCCGGTACTGCAGCAGCCAGTACTCGAACACTCGAAGCGGTAGCGCCAGAGACCTCACTCGTCGACCAGAGTCCGCCCTGTCAGGTGAAGGAAAACGTCCTCGAGCGTGGAGCGGCGCACCAGCACGCTGTCGGGCTGCAGGCCGAGCTCGTGAACGTGCGAGGCAGTTGCGTCGCCGTCGTCCGTGTAGAGCAGCAGGCGGTCCGGCAGCGCTTCGAGCCTGCGCACGAAGCCGTCCTGGCGCGAGGAGAGCTCGGCCGCAACTTCCTCCGGGCGGTTCTCCTCGCGGAAACGAAGCTCGACCACCTCGCGGGTGGAATAACGGCGGATGAGCTCCAGCGGCGAGCCCTCGGCGGCGATCTTGCCCTTGTCCATGACGACGAGCCGGTCGCAGAGCTGCTCGGCCTCATCCATGTAGTGAGTCGTGAGAATCAGGGTGACGCCGCGCTGCTTCAGCCGGAAGAGCCGGTCCCAGACGGTATGCCGTGCCTGCGGGTCGAGCCCGGTGGTGGGCTCGTCCAACAGCATCACCTCGGGATCGTTCACGAGCGAGCGCGCGATCGTGAGCCGGCGTTTCATGCCTCCCGAAAGCGGCTCGACCCTGTCGTTGGCCCGTTCGTTCAGCTGGACGAAGTCGATGAGCTCGTCGGCGCGCCGGCCCAGGTCAGCCCGAGGCAGGCCGAAGTAACGGCCGTAGATGATGATGTTCTCGCGTACCGTCAGCTCCATGTCGAGCGTGTCCTGCTGCGGCACGACGCCGAGCCTTGCACGGATGTCAGCCCCTTCCGCGATCGGATCGAGCCCGAGGATGCTCAGCGTGCCGCCCGAAGGCGGCGAGACGCAGCCGATCATCCGCATCGTCGAGGTCTTGCCCGCTCCGTTCGGTCCGAGGAAGCCGAATGCCTCGCCGCGTTCGACGTCGAAGTCCACGCCGTCCACGGCAACGAGCTCACCGAACCGCTTTACGAGTCCGCGAGCATGCACCAGCGGCAGGTGTGCGGCTGCATCCACCATTCCGCCAACCTACCGGCCGCTGCCGGCGTCGGCGCGGTAGCTTCTGTCGCGATGCAGGCGGCTGTAGCGGGCGGCCATCCGGCGACGGTGGCGGCGGGAATCGAGATCCTCGAAGTCGGCGGCAACGCGGCGGATGCAGCGGTCGCGTCATCGCTTGCGTCCTGTGTCGCCGAGACGGTGATGACAGGGCTGCTCGCTGGTGGTCACGCCGTGTTCTTCGACGGTGCAACTGGACGCGCCCGCAATCTCGACTGCTTCGTCGCGGTGCCCGGTTTGGGTGAGAAGCAACAGGACGCGGAGCTGATCCACCTGGACGTTCCCTTCGGTGCCGAGCTCGTTCACTACGCCGTCGGACCGGCGTCGTGCGCAGTACCAGGGCTGCCGGCGGGGCTCGAAGCGCTTTCGCGCGAACATGGACGGCTGCCGTGGCGCCGGCTCGTGGAACCTGCGGTCCGGCTTGCGCGTGAGGGCGTCGACTTTCCGCCGGCTCACGCGGCCTGCCTCGCGATGCTCGCGTCGGTGATGACGATGAACGAAGGTGCGGCGATCTATGCGCCCGGCGGCGAGTTGCTGCAAGGCGGTGACCGGCTCGAACAGCCCGGGCTCGTGGCGGCGCTCGAGGCGCTTGCCGACGATGCCTCGTCGGTATACCGCGGCACCATCGCAACCGAACTGCTCGCGCTGTCCGCGGAGCGAGGCGGCCTCCTCACCCGCGCCGACCTCGACGCCTACGAACCGCGTTGGACCGACCCCGTCGAGGTCGCGTATGCCGGTGGCCGCCTCGCCACGCGCGGCGGTCTGTCGGCGGTTCCCGAAACGGTGGAGCGGCTGCCGCGCCTCTACGGCCTCGACGACACCGAACGTGTCCTCGCACTCGCCGACGCCTTCGGAACGCCGGCCGATCTGCACGGTGACACGACGAACGTGTCAGTCGTGGATCGGGAGGGCAACGCGTGCGTCGTCACGTCCAGCCTGGGGCTCGGCTCCGGGGACTTCATCCCGGCGCTCGATCTCCATCTCAACAGCATGCTCGGCGAAGTCGACCTCCTCCGCGGGCGGCTCGAGCCCGGTTCGCGGATGCAGAGCATGATGGCGCCGCTGCTCGCGTTCGACGGTGGCGGTCTCTCGCTCGCGGCGGGTGCGGCTGGGGGGACGCGGCTCAGAACTGCGCTCCTCAGCGTCGTCGCCGGGATCCTCGACGAGGGCCTCGCGGCAGGTGACGCGGTGGAGCGGCCGCGCTTCCATGCTGCCCCCGACGTGGTCAACGCCGAGCCGGGGGTGGACGAGGCCGCGCTGAACGAGCTCGAAGCTCGGGGCCGCAGCGTCAGACGCTGGCCTGCACCGCATCACTACTTCGGCGGCGTGAGCGTTGTCAGCCGTGCTGGTGCGGCAGGCGACCCGCGTCGGAGCGGCGCGGCGTCCACGACTCGCTGAAGGCGGCGACGCGGGTGCCGACCCAGCCCACGTAGCCGCAGTCGGGACACCCTGGGTTCTCCTGGACCGTGCCACCGCCCGACGGCTTGGCGTAGACCGCGCCACATTCGAGGCATCGCACGCTTTCGAGCACCGTCAAGGTGGGTGCTTCGCCTCCCGGATCGGACCTCACGTGCAAGAAGACTCCGCTCTTTGCGGAAACTTGCGAAGCGCTCGTTGCAGCAAGTACTACTGGCGCGGCGGCGCGGCGGATTCCTCGATCGGGATTCTTTCGGCCAGCCAGCCGGCCCCGCCGCATTCCGGGCAGCCCACTCCGCCCTTTGTCGGGATCCTTGCGCAGGCGAGGTCGTACACCTGCCTGCAGGAGACGCAGCGCACGAGCTCCGACCGGTCAGACCTACTTTCCATGTTCAAGACGATGCCGACGAGGATTGAAACTTGTGCCTCGCTCACGCCGGCCGCTGTGCGGCACGCGTCTCCTCCACGTCGCGAGTGATCTGAGCGACGAGCTCGTCCTCGCTCGCGAACGCCCGCTCTTCCCGGAGGCGCCGCCAGAGCTCGACCACGAGCCGGCGGCCGTAGAGATCGCCCTCGAAATCGAGGAGATGCGGTTCGATCCGCCGCTCTTCGCCTCCGTAATGCGGATTTACCCCGATCGAGATCGCCGCCTGGTGGCCGAGCGCGGAGCCCGCGTAGATGCCGTATGCCGGGACGAGCAGGTCGGGCGGAACGGACAGGTTCGCGGTCGGGTAGCCAAGCGTCCCGCCTCTTTGATCTCCGAGGACGACCGTTCCCTCGATTTCCGGGGGGCGCCCGAGCAGCCGCGCCGCCCCGACGACGTCCCCGTCGCGGAGGAGGTGGCGGACGTGCGTCGAGGAGACGCCGTCCAGCGTCGGGACAGTCCGCACGTCGAAACCGAGTCGCTCGAGCAGAGCAGGGTCGCCGGCAGCCGCGCGCCCGAAGCGGAAGTTCTCGCCGACGACGATGACGTTTGCGCCGATCAGTGGCAGCAGCGACTCGGCGAACTCGGCCGGCTCGCGCGCCGCGAGCTCGGGCGTGAACTCGACCACGAGAACCTCGTCCACACCGGCTTCCTCGAGGAGCTCGAGCCGGCGTTCGAGAGTCGAGAGCAACTCCACCCTGTTTCCGAGCACGAGCCGCGGGTGTGGCCAGAAGGTCACGACCGTGACGCGTCCCCCCGCGGCGTGGGCGGTCTCCAGCACGCGATGGTGACCGCGATGGACCCCGTCGAAGCTGCCGATCGCGGCGACACATTCGCCGCCGGCGAGCTCCTCTGGACGGTGCGCGACCTTCACAGCCGCGCGAGTGCCTCATCGGCTGGGATGAAGCGACCCGGATCGGCTTCGTCGACCGAGAACGGGCCGATCTCGAGGCGACGCAACGTCCGGCAGTGGCCACCCAGAGCATCTGCGATCGCCCGCACGTAGGTTCCGGAGCTGACGCGAAGGTCGAGCCGTACCTCCTCGCCGGTATACGAGATGACATCGAGCACGTCCACACGAGAGCGCCGCAAGGGCATCTGCACCTCGATGCCGCGACGGGCGAGCTTGTAGGAGCGCTCCCCGCCGATCTTCACGGCCGAAGCGGCCGGGATCGGCAGTTCGATGTCACCGCGGAGGCCCGCGAGCCGCCGTTCGAGCTCTGCTCGAGTGGGCGCCTCCAGACGTTCCGAGACGTCCCCCTCCGGATCGCCGGTCGAGGTCCGCGCCGTGAGGTCGACGTCCGTCACGTACCGCTTGTCGAGCCCGACGAAGCATGAAGCCAGCCTAGTTGCCGAACCGGACAACAACAGCAACAGCCCAGTCGCAAAAGGGTCGAGAGTTCCCGCGTGGCCCGTGCGCGCGCCCGTCCGGCGGCGGAGATCGGAGACGATGGCAAACGAAGACGGCCCGCCGGGCTTGTCCACGAGGACGATGCCCGCCGGATTAAGCGCGCGAGGAGGCAAGGAACTCCCGGCGCACGAAGTCCGTGATCTCCTCGATCGACGCCTCGCTGGAGAAACCCGCGGCCTGACGATGCCCGCCTCCGTCCGACTTGCGGGCGATTGCGGAAACGTCGAGCTCGTCGATGCTCGCTCGCAGGCTGACTCGAGAGCGCGCGCGAGCAGCTTGAGCTTCGCGAACTGCACCGACTCGTAGACGCCCTGGAACACGCGGTGGACATCCGCTCCGGCCTCCACCAGTTCGGCGCCCAGCCGCAGGGCCTTGGGCGTCGTGTTCGTGTACTGAAACCGGCCCGTGTCGGTGACGAGCGCGATGTAGAGGGCTTCGGCGATGTCCGGTGTCAGCTCGACGCCGAGCTCGCGGAAGAGATCGCGCAGCACCTCGCCGGTCGAAGACGCATCGGCGACGATCAGGTTGATCCGGCCGAACCGCGTGTTGTCGTGGTGATGATCGACGTTGATGGAGAGCGGGACGCGCCCGAGGACCTCCGGGTCGGCAATCCGGCTCTCGTTCGCGCAATCGACAGCGAGGAGGACACGCTCCGCGACGTCGTCGGGCCAGCGGCGCTGAAGGTCACCGAGCGGCATGAACGCGTACTCGCTGGGCAGCGGCGCGTCGCCGTGCAGCACCATGACGGTGTCCTTGCCCAACTGCTCCAGGGCGAGATTCGCCGCAAGCAGCGAGCCGAGAGCGTCGCCGTCGGGGTTTTCGTGCGTCGTGAGGACGAACCGGTCGTGTTCGCGAATCGCGTCCGCGACCGCAATCAGGTCACTCGCTGTCGTCTGGGGCGAGCTCATCGATCAGCTTTGTCATGCGGACCCCACGTTCGACCGACGGATCGTACTCGAACGCCAGTTGGGGAGTTCGTTTCAGGCGCAACTCGCGTCCAAGCTGCGCCTGCAGCAATGAACGGGCCGCTTGTAGGCCGGCGAGTGTCTGCGCACGCTTTCGCTCGGCACCGAGGACCGACAGGTAGACCCGTGCGTGCCGGAGATCGGTCGAGGTCTCTACTCCGGTGATCGTGACGAAGCCGATCCGGGGGTCCTTCAGTTGCCCGATCGCTTCCGACAGGACTTGGCGGACCGACTCGTTGACGCGGCGCATTCGATCTGGCATAGGGGATATTCAAGCGCTTGCACGCTCTCCTCCTCGTCGTGGTCGGGCTCTGGTGCTTTCTCACCGCGCTGATGGGTGGCGTCGTAGGCCTCGTGCTCGGGAACATCAGGCTTCCGGTGCTCGTCCTCGCCGCCTCGAGTCCGGCGGCGGGTGCCGGCGCGAATATCGGCGTCTCGGCCGTCGCCGCCCTCGCTGCGGCGGTCGCCCACATTCGGGCGGGCCGAATCGACTGGCGACTGTTCGCCTGGATGGCGCCGCCGTCCCTGATCGGGGCCGTAGTCGGAGGTCTCCTGTCGGGTGTCGTTCCGGGAAACGCTCTGCTCGTCGTGATCGGCGTGACGCTTCTCGTTTTCGGGATCGATCTCCTTCGCCCGAAGGCCAGCGGGCGAAACACCGGCCCGGGGCGGGTCAGCGCACGAGCCGCGATCTTGAGCGGAGCGCTGATCGGGCTGCTCGGCGGTTTCGTCGGTCTCATCCTCGGCGCGCTGAGGCTTCCGGCGCTGCTTCGCTTCGTCGGCTCGGACCCGGCTCGCGCCGTGGGCACGAATGCAGCCGTCGGCTTCAGTCTCGGCGTCGGCGGCGTTTTCGGCCACCTGCGGGAAGGTGTGGACTGGTGGCTGCTTGTCGTAGGCGCGGCGACGTCGGTGCCGGGAGCGATACTCGGCGCACGGCTCACCGGTCGGCTGGACGAGCGCCAGCTGCTCCGGGCGATCGGGCTCGTCTTGCTCGTAGCCGGCAGCGCCATGATCCTCCAGGGCGTTGCCTAGTCGAGCGTGACCACGTCGCGGTCCGCGCGTACGAGCTCGAATTCCTGCGCCGCCAGGTAGCGCTCGGCCGCGTCGAGCAGCTGCTCCGCTTCACGATGCTCCCTCGCGACGCAGGAGACGGTGAGGCGCGCCCGCTGCCACAGCTCATGGTGATCGACTTCCGCGACCGAGGCTCCGAATCGATTTTGCAACTGGGCCTTCGCAGATTTGACGTGCTTCCGCTTCCCCTTCAGCGACCCGGCCTCCGGGAAATGCAGTTCGACGCTCAGAATGCCGATGTAGCCCGCGCCCATGTCGGGGCTCTGATCGGCTAGGAGGTGGAGGCGGCCGCGGCCGGCGGCTGGTCGAGCGTCGTCCGCTCAATCTCACGTGTCTCGAACGCCTCGATGATGTCGCCCTCTTTGACGTCGTTGAAGCCGTCGAGGAGGATTCCGCACTCGAAGCCTTCCGCGACCTCGCGCGCGTCGTCCTTGAACCGCTTGAGCTGAGAGATCGTCGTCTCGATGATGACGGTGCCGTCGCGGATGACGCGCGCCTGCGCGGAGCGGCGGATGACACCGCTCGTGACCATGCAGCCGGCAATCGTTCCGAGCCGCGAGACCTTGAAGAGCGCACGCACTTCCGCTTCGCCGAGCGTCTCTTCCTTCTCGACCGGCTTCAGCATTCCGACGAGCGCCTGCTCGATGTCCTCGGTCAGCTGGTAGATGACCCGATACGTGCGAATCTCGACGCCCTCGCGCTCGGCGAGCGATCGGGCTTCGGCATTCGGCCGGACGTTGAATCCGACCACCGTTGCACCGGAGGCCGAGGCGAGCATGATGTCGCCCTCGGTGATGCCGCCGACACCCTGGTGGATGACGTTCACGCGCACCTCCGTGTGCTGGATCTTGCCGAGCTCGGAGACGGCCGCTTCGACAGAGCCGACCACGTCGCCTTTGAGGACGAGGTTGAGATCCTGGACCGCGCCTGCCTCGATCTGTTCGAAGAGGCTCTCCATCGAGACGCCCCTCGATCCCTGAGCGAGCTGTTCGCGACGCAGCCGCTCGCCGCGCGCGTTTGCAAGCTCGCGGGCGCGCCGCTCGTTCTCGACCACACGTCCGAGCTCACCGGCGGGCGGCGGCTTGTCGAACCCGAGGATCTCGACGGGATCGCCCGGGGGGGCGTCCTTCACCTTGTCGCCGCGGAAGTTGTAGAGCGCACGCACCTTCCCCCAGGCGTCGCCCGCGACAATCGCATCTCCGACGTGCAGCGTGCCGCGGTGGATGAGCATCGTCGCCACGGGGCCGCGACCGACGTCGAGACGCGACTCGATGATCGGGCCGGACGCCTCGGCGGTGGGATTCGCGGTCAGCTCGAGCTCGGCGTCTGCGACGAGCAACACTTTCTCGAGGAGGTCGTCGAGGTTTTGGGACTCCCTTGCCGAGACATCCGAGAACTGCGTCGTCCCTCCCCATTCCTCCGGCTGCAGGCCCTCCGTCGACAGTTCGCTGCGCACGCGGTTCGGATCGGCGTCCGGAACGTCGATCTTGTTCACGGCGACCACGATCGGCACGTCGGCTGCCCGAGCGTGGGAGATCGACTCCTTCGTCTGCGGCATGACGCCGTCGTCGGCCGCCACCACGAGCACCGCGATGTCCGTGACCTTCGCCCCTCGGGCACGCATCGCAGTGAAGGCTTCGTGGCCCGGGGTGTCCAGGAACGTGATCCTGCGGCCGTTGTGCTCGGCCTGGTACGCACCGATGTGCTGCGTGATGCCACCTGCTTCAGTGGCGACGACGGAGGTCTTGCGGATCGCATCGAGGAGCGTGGTCTTGCCGTGGTCGACGTGGCCCATGATCGTGACCACCGGAGGGCGCGGCGCAAGGTCGGCCGCGCTGTCCTCATAGCTCTCGGGCTCCTCGTCTTCGTCCGCCGCATGCTTGATCGTGAACTCGCGCTCAGGCGCCAGTTCGGCGGCGATCAGCTGGACCTCGTCGTCGGCCAGGGTCTGCGTGATCGTCACGGCCTTCCCCAGGCCCATCATGAACATGATGATCTTGGGCGCCGGCACGCCGAGGGCCTGCGAGAGATCGCGCACGGTGACGCCCGACGGCACGGTGATCGGTCCGGTCGGGGCGACCACCTCGCGTGGCGTCTTGGGCCGCGACGCTTCGCGCTCGCGCTGCTGCTGCCGCGCGTCGCGGGGGCGTGCAGCCGCGTTGTCGATCACGACGCGGCGCTTCCGTCGCTGGCCTGCGCCGCCCTGGCGGGGACGCATCGGCCGGTTGGGTCTATTTGAGCCTGATTCGTCGGCCATCAGATGTTCAAGTGTAGAGGGATGACAGTTTCTGATCGATCTGGACGGTCTTCCGCAGCGTCCGGTTGAACGCGCGCCGCGAGACTGCACGCTCGAAGCAAGCGAGCCGACGGCAGGTATAGGCCCCGCGACCGGGAATCCCCGTCCCCGGCACCAGCTGCCCGGCCGCCGCCGCGAAACGCAGGAGCTCCCCCTGGGGAGCTTTCCGCCCGCAGCCGACGCAGCTTCTGATCGGTCCGGTCACGCAGCTGGGGGATGCTCCTCGGGGTCGCCAGGCACGGACGTCTCTTCGACCGGGATCCCCACCGGCACCTGCTCGGCGTCCGCAAGCTGCGGAACCGAATCGGGCTCGACCGCCCCGAGCTCTGTTCCGCCGTCGTCTTCAACTTCCGAGACGAGATCGTCGGCCGCGGCTGCAACGGGTGCGTCGTCAGCCACCGCCGGGGCGTCGACAGCCTCAGAGCCGTTGCCGTCCTGGAGCGCCAGCGCCTGGTGCGCGGGGAGGCCGCAGTAACGCGAGCCGGGGAGCGCCTCGTTCGGGCAACGCTTGCCGTTGGAGAGCACCGCCGAGCAACGGCCGGTGAATTCCTCGCCCTCGTTGCCTCCGCCGTATGCCGCAGCGGCTTCCGCCTGAGCGAACTCCGTGTCGGACTGGATGTCGACCTTCCAGCCGGTCAGGCGCGCGGCCAGACGTGCGTTGAGACCTTCCTTGCCGATCGCGAGTGCGAGCTGGTCATCGGGAACGATGACGGTCGCCTCCTTGGTCTCGTCGTCGACGAAGACCTCGCGCACCCGTGCGGGAGACAATGCCTTCGCGACGAATCGCGCCGGCTCAGGGTTCCACGGGATGATGTCGATCTTCTCGCCGCGGAGCTCCGACACGACCATGCGCACGCGCGAGCCTCGCGGGCCGACGCAGGCGCCGACCGGGTCGACGCCCTGGGCGTGCGACTCCACCGCGATCTTCGATCGGTAACCAGGCTCGCGTGCGACGCCACGGATCTCGACCAGCCCGTCCGCAATCTCCGGCACCTCGAGCTCGAAGAGGGTCTTGATCAGTTCTGGATCGCGCCGCGACAGGATTACCTGCGGTCCCTTCGTGCCAGATCGGACCTCTGTGATGACCGCCTTGATGCGCGAGCCCTGCTCATAGCGCTCGCCGTCGACCTGCTCCGAACGCGGTAGCAGTGCCTCGACCTTCCCGAGGTCCACGAGCACGTTGTTGCGGTCGCCGGCCTGCTGGACGATTCCCGTCACGACTTCGGTCACGCGGTCGACGTACTCGTCGTACATCATCGCGCGCTCGGCCTCGCGGATGCGCTGCAGGATCACCTGCTTCGCCGTCTGTGCGGCGATGCGCCCGAAGTTCTCGGGCGTGACGTCGTCGCGCTTGATCAGGTGCTCGGGCACATCGGACCAGTCGACGTCGAGGTCGTCGTCGGAGATGAGCGTGTGCGAGCGCTCGCCCGTCTCCACCTCGAGCGCCTCGAGCTCCTCGAGCTTGCGCTCGCGCGCTTCTTCGATCAGACGCCCCTCGATGTCCGCGGGCAACTCCACCGCAAAGACGCGGAAATCACCCAGCTCGTCGATTTCGACGATCGCATGGCGCGCGGCTCCCGGGATCTTCTTGTACGCGGCAAGGAGGGCATCCTCGAGCGCCGCGACGAGCGTGCCGCTCTCGATTCCCTTCTCCCGCTCGATGTCTCGAACGGCCTCGACGATTTCCTGGCTCATCTCTTCCCCGCTTCCTCGATCAGATTGCCCCGCACGATCGCGTCATACGGGATGTCCACGGACTCGGCTTGCGTCTTGACGGTCACGGTGCGCTCGTCCGCTGCGACGACCTCACCGTGCACTCGGTTTCGCTCTCGGGTGCGTAGCGCGACACGGCGACCCACAGCGGCGCGAAAATGGTCGGGCTTCCGGACAGGGCGTTCGAGACCCGGCGACGAGACGTCGACGGAATACTCGCGGAGGTAGTCCCGCAGCACGTTCGTGACGCGCTCGCAGAGCGCATGGTCGACGCCCTGGACGTGGTCCACGAACACCGTGAACCGCTCAGGACTGGTGAGCTCGACCGCGAGCACCTCAGTGCCCGGAATTGCGCTCTCGACCTTCGGTGCTATGTCCCGCGTCAGCTGCTTCTCCTTGTCGTGTGTGCCTGCCATCGCCCTTGCTCCTGTCACAAAAAATGGGCCCGCAGGCCCACTTCGCGAACAACTCGAAATGTGGTGTTAGCAGGATAGCAAGCCATTCGAAGCCGAGCACGGCGATTTTCCCTCTTCTTGCTCGGGAAACGGCTCTCCGAGCGGGGTGCCGGGGGCGGTCAGCCGAGGACGATGGTCACCGGGCCCCTCATTCACGAGCGCGACCGGTCTGCGCGCGGAAGACGCCCATTCGACAGCTCTTTGAGCTGACTGCCCGTCCAAAGCCGTCAGGCACTCCTCAACGCCGTCAGCGTGCTCCTTCGCGAGGCCGCCGGGTTCGCTCCCGATGCGCCGCGCGCAGCAAAAGTCATGGCAATCAGGATGGTCCGCGTGACCGCGTCCGGCAAGGCTCGTCGCTTACGACCAGGTGCCGAGGATGATCGTGACTGGGCCGTCGTTGACGAGCTCGACGGCCATGCGGGCGCCAAAGACGCCCGTCTCGACGTGGGTGCCTTCCGCGGCGAGCGCCTTGCAGAACTCTTCATAGAGTGGCTCGGCCCGTTCGGGCGGCGCGGCGTTCGTGAAGCTCGGGCGGTTGCCCTTGTCGGTAGTCGCGACGAGTGTGAACTGGCTGACGACGAGCGCCGATCCGGACGTGTCGAGCAGGCTGTGGGCGAACTTGCCGCGGTCGTCCGCGAAGATTCGTAGCTGCGCAACCTTCCGCGCCAACTCCCTCGCGTCGCGGGGCTCGTCCGTGCGTTCGATCCCCACGAAGACTGCGAGGCCGGCGCCGATCTCGCCGGCCCCCGCGCCGTCGACAGTGACTCGGGCTTCGGAGACCCGCTGACAAACCGCCCGCATCGGGCGCCCATCATCTCAGCCACGCGCCGGGACCCGTCGCCTTCTTTAGTCACACCGATGCGCGCGCTTCCCCACCCGGGTGGGGGTGTCACCCACCACCCACTGCGTCGGACGCTATCGGCGATGTGTGCGCAGGTCCCGCGCGAAACTGCGCCGGACCTGCATCAATTCCCAGAGGTGTCGGCGCTGGGCCCCTCGGCGTCGCCGGATTCGCTGGGCTCGTCGCCCTCCTGGTCGAGGTCGAGGATGCGGGAGGCGTAATGCTCGTTCTGTGGCCGCAACGAGCTCGCGAGCTTGTAGTGGCCGTTCGCCTCCAGCTGTTTGCCCTGCTTCTCCAGCGCACGTCCAAGCCCGTAGTGCGCATAGTGGTCCGCCGGCGAGAGCTCGAGCATCGCGCGAAATTCCTGTTCTGCTTCTTCGTAGCGCTGAATCCGCAGGTAGGCGATCCCAAGCGCCTCGCGAATCGACGCCTTCTGCGGCTCGCGCCGTTTGGCCTTCTCGAGGGCGACGGTCGCCTGAGCCGCCCGCCCTTTCTTCAAGTGGTCGCGTCCTTGCTGGTAGAGGTCGTAGGTCTCGCTCATGTCGCTCGCAGGTACGGAAAATTCTCCTTCACCAAGTCAAGCGGATACGTCAAATCGCGTGTCTTCCCGATCTCCACAGCTGTAACCGTCTCGCCCGCTTCGATCGCGGCTTGAAAGGCGTGCTCCAACTCGTAGGGAGGGTTGTCGAGACGGAGGCGCTCGGCAACGGCCGGCCCAAGCGCCCAGAGCGGTGCGGCCGACCACGGATTGTCCGGGTCTTCGTCATGAAGGGACTCGATCCGGGCCCCGCTCCGGCGGACGGCTTGACGACCGGGCCCTGGAGCCGGATCGGTGCGGATCGCGACCGCCCCGGCTGCACCGGATCGGGCGAACTCAGCTGCGAAGTGGCCGACGTCGCCGCGGCGGTAGACGGTGTCTGCAGCCGAGACGAGCAGCGGCGTCTTCGCGCCGGCGTCGAGTGCTCGCTGGACGGCATCCGCAGAGCCGAGCACGCCGGGCTGGCGCGCGAAGCTCAGCTCGAGCCCGAACGCCGAACCGTCGCCCGCGAGTTTCTCCACCTGCTCCGCCAGGTGCCCGGTCACGACCCAGACGCGCCGGAGGTTTGCCGTCGCGAGTTCCCGGAGGAGAACGGCGAGCATCGGCCGCCCGTCGATCGGCAGCACAGGCTTCGGCCACAGCTCGGTGAGCGGGCGAAGTCGCGTTCCCTCCCCCGCCGCCATCACGACGGCATCCATTCCTAGCCGAGCCCGAGCGAACGGACGGACAGAAGACCCCGGAAGCGGTCGTACTTGCCGAGACTTCGGCGTAGACGGCGCTTCAGCTCACGAAGCTCCTTGCGCGCGGAGCCCGCCGCCTGCCGCGCACCTTCCGGTGGGCCGTAACGCGCAGCGGTCGCTGCCTCCGCAAAGCTGCTCGCATCCACGCCGAGCCCGTCCGTGACGGTGTCGGCAAGCTCTCGGAACGTTGCCGCCTGTGCCGCCGGCACGCGCTGGTCGTGGACGAAATCCGCGAGTTCCCGTGCGCACGCGCCTGCGGTTCGGCGCGGGTCGCGTGTCAGGTAACGGAGCTTGCGTCGCCCGAGCTTCAGGACGACGACCGCCGCCGCCGCTCCCGCGGCGAGGAGAAACAGGAAGAACAACAGACTCGGCGCTCTCTTCTTCGGCTCGGGCGTGACACGGCTGCCGATGCCGAGGGGAAGGTCGCCGGCCGAGCGCGGATTCCGGCGGCCAGGGTCGTGCGCGATGATTCCACCCACGGTTTGGCCGCCGAATACCTCTCCGCCTTTGACGATTCCGGCCAGCAGCTTCGCGGCACTTGCGACGCTGAACCCGAGCGACGTCGAGCTGTAGCTCCCGCTCAGATGCCCGCGCCCCGGCGTCGGGTCGAACGGAAGCCAGCCGTATCCGCGGAACCACACTTCGACCCACGTATGCGCCTCGTGGTCGGTGACCTGCCAGAAATCACCGCGGTAGGTCCCGGGGAGAAAACCCGCCGCCACTCGAGCCGGGATTCCGAGCAGCCGCAGCATCACCGCCATCGCACCCGCGAAATGCTGGCAGTACCCCGTCTTCGTGTCGATCACGAAGCCGACGAGCGGCGGCAGCCCCGGAGTCGTGCCGGGCTGCTCGGAGTACGTGAAGCCTCCAGTCGACCTGAACCACGCTTCGAGCGCGACGGCCGCCGCGTAGGGCGAGCTCGTCTCGCCCGCCACCTGCCGGGCGCGTTCGTACAGCTTCGCGTACGGGAGCAGCCGGCCGGTCAAGGGTTTCAACAGGCGCGCGCCTCGGTCGGGAGTATCGAACGGCGGCGCGGTGACCCCACGGGCGAGGTCCAGTTCACTGCCGGGCTTCGTGAGCGCTCTTGGATACGAAGGCGGAACCCCCACGAGCTCCTCGGGCGTCGGCCGCGGCGCGTAGCTCCAGACGGTGTAGTGCTGGTCGCGGTGCAGACCGCCGATCACGCGGGAGACGTCCTGCCCTTCGTAGGCCGCAACCTTACCCAGGTCATTCGAGACCGGCGTGCTTGCCCCGATCACATGGTTGTCCTCGAGCGCGACGACGGTGACTTTCTGGGGGACGAGGTTCGAGCGCTTTCCCGCTTCGGCCGGCATCAGCTTGTGGCGCTGCAGCGCGGACTCGTGCCACACGTCTTCGAGCCAGCGCGTCCCGTCGAATCGATCGAGCACCGTCGCGCGCCAGTAGTACGACCGGTGTGGGGCGCGGATCGTCAGTACCGTCGTCTTCTTCTTCGGGAAGCTGACGCCGCCGTAATGTGCGTCCCAGACGTAGCGGACGCTCACAGCTTTCTGGGGACGCGTATAGAAGTCCCAGTGCTGCCAGTCGAGGAACGCGCTCTTCGCGACGGCCGGCGAGCTCGAGAGCGCCAGTGCCCCGCCGATCACGGCGCCTGCGGCGATCAGCGCCAGCCGGCTCGGTCGCTCGGTCATACCTGCGAGCAGTGCGAGCGCGACCGCAAGGATGGCGAGCCCGCGGCCGAGCTCGTTGCCGCCGGCAAGCAGCGTTGCAGGCCACCCGGCGGCGACGAAGAAAAGCACCACGGCAAGCACCGCCTTGCGCGCGGCGATTGCAGAAGCGACGGCGAGCGTGAACCCGAAGATCCCGATCAGGATGACCGCGTGCATCTGCGGACGGCCCGCCGGGTCGAAAGGAAGACGGTAGTCGTAGAAGTCGAGGAAACCGCGCGAAAACCGGGATACGACCGGGCCGAAAAAACCTGCCCCGCCGGGCCAGGCCGCGAGCGGCGAGACGGAGAACGCAACCGAGGCGGCGAGCAGCGACGACACCGCAATCGCCACGAGGCGCAGCCAGAGCGGACGCAGCAACAGGGGTGCGATCGCGAGGAACGCGAGCACGAACGGGCGGCCTCCTCCCGATCGTGGCTCCTCGAACCGAAGCCAGTCCACGGCAACCACGAGCGAAGCCAGCCCGGAGAGCAGCACCGTCTTAAGCATGTGCGCTCGCCGTCGCAGGCTCGCCGGACAGGCAGGCCGCCAGATCGTCGCCGGCACGGATCACGGCGAGGGGAATCCCTGCGGCCTGCAGGCGCAGCAGCGCCGGCTCGGGGCGCCGTGGCGCACCGTTGAAGCTCGCGGGATCGACGAAGACGATCGAAACCTTGCGCCGGGAGAGCGCGCGCTGGACCAGCCGGTCAACGAGTGCGGGCTCCAGCCTCGAGGTCACGACCACCAGCTCGAGGGCCCGCGCGGCGGGACCGTCCTCTTCTGCGAGCAGCCGCGCAACCGGAGTGTCTCCGGTCGCCTCGACGGCCGCGAGCAGCTCGAGCGCACGACGCCAATCCGCCGCGGGCGAGTGCACGTGCTGGATCTCGCGCCGCTTCGAGTTGAGCACCAGCACTCCTCGCCGACCGCGCCGCACGTACGCGTCGAGGATCGACCCGGCGGCCCGTACCTGCACTTCGAAGCTCTCCCCCACTACGGCCTTCGCGTCGGCGTCGAGCAGGATGGCGATCTCGTCGCGTGGCGAGTCCTCGAGCTCCTTGACCATCAGTTGACCGCGTCGCGCGGTCGATGGCCAGTGCACGCGGCGCAGGGATTCGCCCGGCTCGTACTCGCGCACGCTGTGCAGCTCGAAGCCGCTGTGGCGGCGCAGCAGCAGGCGTTGGCCGTCATGTGAGCGTGTTCCGGACTCGCTGAAGAGCGGTCCGAGGCGGACGAGCCGCGGATACACGAGCAGCGCCCCCGGTGCGGGCAGGTACACGATCGCCTGCTCGAGGTCAAAGGGATCCGCGAGCTCGGCGTGCACGTCCTCGAATGCATAGCGGCCGCGCGGAACCTTCTCGAGGACGTAGCGAACGCTCAACCGCCGTCCGTTCCGCCTGAGGACGTGCCGCTGCTCGCCGAGTCGGCCGACCCGCTCGCTGAGCGTCACAGACGCAGGCAGGACGTTTCCAGTCGGATGAAGCTCCGCCACGACGGGCACGTCGTCACCCTCGACGTGCTCGCGATCGCCCCACCCACGCTTCACCCGGAACGGCCGGTCCGCGAGGCGGACCCAGACCCAGGCAACGCCGACGACCAGGAGCAGACCGGTCGCGACCGGGTAGAGAGGCTTGGAGCCGAAGGCCCAGGCGGCGACGTAGATCCCGAAGCCGAGCGCGAAGATCACCCGACCGCGTCGGGTAAGCATCAGTGGCTCTGCCGGTCTCGCTGCCGAGTGCCTGGATCGCGAGCACCAAGCGATGCAAGGACGCAGGGAGCGCTCGGGCTGGATTGCCCGAGTGCGACTGAGGACGCGGCAGCGCGCCGCGTGATCGCGGGCCAGGCGCCGGCGAGTGGGGCCGGTAGAGCCACTAAACCGGTACTGGGGTCTTGTCGAGGGTCTCCCGGACGATCTGCTCGCCGGTGAGCCCGGTCGAGCGCGCCTCCGGGGCCAGGATCAGCCGGTGCGCGAGCACGGGGACCGCCACCGCCTTGACGTCGTCCGGCTCGAGGTAGGTCCGGCTGTCGGCGAGCGCGCGTGCCTTCGCAACCCTCAGGATTGCAATCCCGGCGCGAGGGCTCGCGCCCAGGTAGAGCCGCGAATCGCCACGGGTCGCCCGGAGGAGGGCCACCACATAGCGGTTGAGGCTCTCCTCGACGAAGATCGCCTTCGCCTCATCGGCCAGCGCGATCGCATCCGCCGCATTCGCGACGGGCTCCAGCGCGTCGAGTGGAGGATCCTCGGTTTGCTCCGTGAGCATCTTGGCCTCTTCCGACAGCGGCGGGTAGCCGATGGCGATCCGCATCGTGAATCGGTCGAGCTGCGCCTCCGGCAACGGATATGTCCCCTCGTACTCGATCGGGTTCTGGGTTGCCATCACCATGAACGGCCGGGCCAGCTGGTTCGTGACCCCGTCCGTCGTCACCTGCTGCTCCTGCATGCACTCCAGCAGGGCTGCCTGCGTTTTCGGTGACGCACGGTTGATCTCGTCGACGAGCAACAGGTTGGCGAACACGGGCCCCGGCCGAAACTCGAACTCGTTCGAACGCTGGTTGAAGACATTCACGCCGGTGACATCAGACGGCAGCAGATCGGGCGTGAACTGCATCCGTGAGAACGACACGTCGAGCGAACGCGCCAGCGCCTTGGCGAGCATCGTCTTCCCCACACCGGGAAAGTCCTCGAGGATGAGATGGCCCTCGCCGACGAGGCAGAGGACGCACAGGCTGAGCGTCTCCGCGGGCGCATGCACCACCCGCCCGAGATTGTCGACGATCGAGCGAATCGTCTCCGCCGCCCGGACGCTCTCCACCCTTTGGCTATCGGGCTTGCTCACGCAACAGCTCCTCGGCTGCATCTACGATCGCCGCCGCGATCTGGTCCTTGGGAGCCTTTGCTACCCGACGCTCTTCCGCGGCACCGACGAGGACGACTTCGTTGTCGCCGGCGTCGAAGCCGATGTCGCTCCGCGAGACGTCGTTGTAGACCACGAGGTCGACGTGCTTCTGCATCAGTTTCTCGCGCGCGCGCGCGAGGCCGCGGTCTCCGCCGTCGGCCGCGAAGCCGATCAGCACCTGGCCGTTCGTTCGCTGCTCCCCGAGCGTGCGCAAGACGTCGGCGGTGGGCTCGAGCGTCACCTGCCACGCTTGCTCGTCCTTCGGGCGCTTGCCGGCTGCCGACTCTGCGGGCCGGTAGTCGGCCACGGCTGCCGCCATCAGGACCACGTCTGCGTCACGCCGTGCCAGCGCTTCGTCGAGCATCGCCGCGGCCGTGGGGGTCTCCACGACCTCGATGCCACGTGGCGGCGGGACAGCGAGATTCGCGGCGAGCAGAGTGACCTCGGCTCCGCGTCTGCGTGCTTCCTCCGCGAGGGCTACGCCCATCCGGCCGGATGAGCGGTTGCCCAGGAACCGGACCGCGTCGAGGGGTTCGCGCGTTCCGCCTGCACTGACGAGGACGCGGCGGCCGGAGAGCGAATCGGTTTCGCCGAGCAGCTCGCGGCTACGCCGGAAGATCTCGTCAGGCTCCGCCATCCTGCCCATGCCCCATTCGCCCTCGGCCGTTTCCCCTTCGTCGGGCCCGACGAAGAGAACACCGCGGGCTCGAAGAGTCTCGACGTTCGCCATGGTCGCCGGGCTCGCCCACATGCGCGGATTCATCGCCGGGGCGAGCAGGACCGGACCGCGGTGAGCGAGGGCGGCCTCGGCGACGAGATTGTCCGCAAGACCGTGCGCCAGCTTGGCGAGCGTGTTCGCCGTGAGCGGCGCGACGACAAGCAGGTCGGCCTGGGTCAGGTGAACGTAAAGGTCTTCGGACGGTGCCTGCCGGGCGAGCGCGAAGAAGGTCTCGGCGCTGACGAAGCGCTCCGCGCCGGGCGTGACCAATGGGACGACCTCGTGCCCGCCTTTGACGAACAGGCGAACCAGGTCGCAAGCCTTGTAGGCGGCAATTCCACCGCTGACGCCGACCAGGACCCGAGCCATGCCGCAATTCTGCCCTTTCGGCAGAGAGGCGACCAAAAACCTGGGGAGAGCGCTACTTCGGGTACTTGTATTTGAGCTTGCCCTCGGAGACTTCCTCCAGGGCCATGGTCAAGTAGTTCTTCGAGCGCGATTCCACCAGGGGCGGCGGCGCCTGGTCGAAGCCGATGCCCTCACCGAGCTGGTGGTGGTAGTCGTTGATCTGGCGAGCCCTCTTGGCGGCCACGATGACGAGCGCATAGCGCGAGTCGACGTTTTCGAGAAGCTCATCGATGCGTGGATGGATCATGGACGGCTCATGGTACCTGCGGTCTGGAGTTCTCGACGGACGATCTCCGTCAGCTCCTGCGCCGCTCGCTCCACGTCGTCGTTGACGATCGCATAATCGAACCGATCTTTGAGCGCTTGTTGCTTGCGAGCGAGGTCGAGCCGAACCTGGATCTCGCCGGAGCTCTCGGTCGCTCGCTCGCGCAGGCGACGCTCCAGCTCGTCGAATGTCGGTGCGTCGACGAAGATCGTGACCGATCCCGGAATCGTCTCCTGCACGCGCAATGCGCCGTCGGTTTCGAGGTCGAGCAGCGGCACCCTTCCGTTCGCCTGGATGCGGTCGATCTCGGAGCGCAGCGTGCCCGATCGCGCACCCCACGGGAGGTCGACGTATTCGAGGAACTCTCCGTCCTCCACGAGCCGCCCGAACTTCTCGGGTGTGATGAACCAGTACTCCCGTCCGTTCAGCTCGCCCGGCCGCTGCTCGCGCGTGGTCGCGGAAACAGCCAGCTCGACTTCGGGCATCCGCTCGAGCAGGATCTTCTCGAGCGTGCCTTTGCCGGCGCCCGACGTGCCGGTGACGACAAGGACCAGCGGCTTGGCCCCCTCTCCGTAATGGTTGCTTCCCCCGGCTCGATTGGTCATTTCAGAGGAAGCCATCGGCTGTGCCCGCGGACTTTCACGGGCGACGCTGCAAGGTGGGCCTAACGGTGGAAGAGGCCAATCAGCTCAGACCGCTGCCGGTCGGAGAGGCCTCCCACCGTCTTCGACTGACTGATCCGGCACATGTTCAGGAACCGTGCCGCCTTCACCCGTCCGAACTTCGGGACCGCCATCAGCATGTCGAACACCTTCGCGGTCGACACGTATTCCGGAGGGTTGCTGAGGATCTGCTCGATCTGGACGCGTCCGTCCTTGAGATCCTTCTTCAGCCTGGCTCGTCTGACACGGATGTCATTCGCTCTCTTCAACGCTTCCATGCGCTGGTCGAGCGAACGAATCGGTGCCTCGGCCTGGGTCTTGGGCGACACCATGAGCGCGGGAGTCTAACAAGCGACCTGCGACGGTCAAGCGGCTATGTTTGCGGTTCTGAGCAGGCTTTTTGAGGCTTAGACGCTCGACCTTTCATCGAGAGTTGCCCCGGCGGACAACGTCTCCTCATGAGCGATCGCATATGCATCTTCGTATGTGTTCCATCCACGCGTGGCTGAGGCAGCGTGCAATTCCGCACGCACGCGTGCAGGTGCGTCCGGATCGGCGAAGAGCACCGTTCCGACCGCCACGTGTTGCGCACCCGCAGCGATGAGCTCGAGCGCGTCGAGACCTGTCTGCACCCCGCCCATACCGACGATCGGCATCTGCGTCGCTCGATAGCACGTCGCGACGGCAGCGAGTGCGACCGGCTTGAGCGCCGGCCCCGAGAGGCCTCCTTGGCCGGGACCGAGGACGGGCCGGAGTGTCCTGCTGTCGAGTTTTAGTCCACGGATCGTGTTGACGAGTGAAAGACCGTCGGCGCCGGCCGCCTGCGCGGCGCGCGCAACCTCCGCGATGTCGGGCACAGCCGGGGAGAGCTTCGCCCACAACGGCTTTCGCGTCGCCAGTCGCGACGCGCCGACGATCTCCGCCGCGCTCTCGGCCGGCGCCTCGACGTTGGGGCACGACACGTTCAGCTCGATCACGCTCACCTCCGCGTGATCGTCCAGCCGAGAGCAGATGTCCGCGTAGTCGTCCGTCTCGAACCCGCCGACCGACACCCAGACGGGCACGCCGAGCTCCCCGAGTTGCGGGAGGTTGCGCGTGATGAAGCGGTCGATGCCCGGATTCGCCAGACCGATGGAGTTGAGCATCCCCACCTCGGTTTCGGCGATACGCACCGGCGTGTTCCCATCCCGTGGAAGCGGCGTGACCGTCTTCGTCACGAACGCGTCCAGGCTGCGCGCAACGTCGGGCGCAGTGAGCGCATCGAGACACCCAGAGGCGTTAAGCAGCACGGAGCACCGGTCCCTCGACACACAGACGCTTGAGCTCGCCGTCGATCTCCACCGCGCAGCCGTAGCAGGCGCCGTACCCGCAAGCCATCGGTGCCTCCCACGCCAGCTGTGCCGTGGGGGCGAGCGTGCGCACCGCCTCCAGCATCGGCTTCGGCCCGCAGGCAAGGACGTCCATCCCTGCCGGGATCAGCTCAGTCACGAGGGTTGGCTCGACGCAGGCCTGGGCGTTCGGTACGAGCTCCGCAGCCTCGGCGTGCCGGTCCGAGCGGAAACCGAGCACGGCGGGCGGGCGCCCAAGCGCTGCCGACAGGTAGGGCAACGGAGCGATCCCGATCCCCCCACCCACGAGCAGCGGCCGCTCCAGATCGAGGTCGAAGCCGTTCCCGAGCGGGCCGAGCACGTGGATGGCCTCGCCGAACTCCAGCTCGCAGAGCGCCGCAGTCCCGGGCCCGATCGCATCGATGAGGAAAGCGAGCTCCCCGCGAGGCGCAAGGCAGAGGCTCATCGGCCGCGGCAGCAGGTGGCCGGGTGCCTCGAGCATGAAGAACTGTCCGGGCACGCCGGGCTCGACGCCGCCGCGCGCGACACGCAGCAGCGTGTACGGGCCGACCTGCTCGTTCGCGACGACGCTAAGCCGCTCGCGTCTCATGCTCGATTCGTTCCTGAAGCTCCTGCAGCGAGAGCGACTCTTCGCTGCGGGCGTTGGCGATCGCGTCCACCGCGGCCGTCGCGCCCGACAGGGTCGTGATACACGGCACCCGCGCCACGAGGGCGGCCTCGCGGATCAGATAACCATCGGTACGGGCCCCCGATCCCTGCGGGGTGTTGACGACGAGGTTGCAGCGGCCGCGGCGGATGAGATCGACCACCGTCGGGCCCTCGCCCTCTTCCGTCACCTTGCGCACGCGTTCCACCTCGAGCCCGGCCGAGGCGAGTGTGTCCGCGGTGCCGGGTGTCGCCAGCAACTTGAACCCGAGCTCGGCGAGCCCATGGGCGACCTGGACGACCGCCCGCTTGTCTGCATCGCGCACCGAGAGGAACGCCGTGCCGGCGACCGGTAGGGGCCGGCCCGCTGCGCGTTCCGCCTTCGCGAAAGCCGTCGGGAGATCGGCGGCGCTCGCCATCACCTCTCCTGTTGCGCGCATCTCGGGGCCGAGGACCGGGTCGGCACCGGGGAAGCGGGCGAACGGGAGCACCGCAGCCTTGACCGAGACGTGGCCGAGGGACTGTCCCTCGAACAGGTCCAACTCGGACAGTCGTGCGCCGGCCATGACGCGGCACGCCGCCTCGACGAGGTTCACACCTGTCGCCTTCGAGGCAAAGGGGACCGTGCGCGAGGCACGCGGATTCGCTTCGAGGACGTAGACGCTGTCGTCGACGACCGCGAGTTGTACGTTCATGAGCCCGACAACGCCGAGCGCACGCGCGAGCGTGCGGACGATCTGACGGATGGCCGCGTCCTGCGCGGCACTAAGGGAGGGCGCCGGTAAGACGCACGCCGAGTCCCCTGAGTGCACGCCCGCCTCTTCCACGTGCTGCATGACCGCGCCGATGTAGGTGTCGGATCCGTCGGAGACGGCGTCGACGTCGATCTCGATCGCGCTCTCGATGAAGCGGTCGATCAGGACGGGGCTGTTGATCGTGCCGAGGTCGTCGACCGAGTAGCAGACGCGCATCGCCCGCCCGCCAAGCACGTACGAGGGGCGGATCAGAACCGGAAAACCGATCCGCTCCGCAATCGCACGCGCCTCCTCGCTGCTTCGCGCTATCCCCCACTCCGGACAGCGAATCCCGAGCCGGTCGAGCAGGGCGCCGAAGCGTTCACGATCCTCGGCGACGTCCACGGCCTCGAACGCCGTCCCGATGATGCGGTGCCCGGCCGCCTCGAGCCCACGCGCCAGTTTCAGCGGGGTCTGACCGCCGAACTGGATCGCGACGCCGTCCGGCCGCTCCCGCTCGCACACCGCGAGCACCTCCTCCAGCCCAAGCGGCTCGAAGTAGAGCCTGTCGGAGGTGTCGTAGTCCGTGGACACGGTCTCCGGGTTGCAGTTGACCATCACGGCTTCGTAGCCGAGCGCGCGGAAGCTCTGCGCGGCGTGCACGCAGCAGTAGTCGAACTCGATTCCCTGACCGATGCGGTTCGGCCCCGAGCCGAGAATGACGACGCGCGGTTTCTCGCCGTGCGGCGGCGCCTCGTCGGCCTCGCCCCAGGTCGAGTAGTAATACGTCGAGGTCGCCTCGACCTCACCGGCGCAGGAGTCGACCCGACGGTACGAGGGACGTACGCCCCAGCCCCGGCGGCTTGCTCGGACGTCTTCCTCGGAGACGCCGCACTTCGAGGCAATGTCCGCGTCGGAGAAGCCCGCCCGCTTGATGCGCAGGAAATCGTCCGCAACCAGGTCTTCCAGCGTCAGTTCGTCGAGTTCGCCCACGAGCTCGACCGCGAACCAGGGATGCGCGCTCTCTGCGAGCCGCCAGATCTCCTCCCCGTCCAGCTCGCGCGAGCGACGTGCCTTGCGGAACGCCTCGACAAAGGTGCGCCCGATGCCCATCGCTTCGCCGACCGACTTCATCTGCGTTCCGAGCGTCGTGTCGGCGCCGGGAAACTTCTCGAACGCAAAGCGCGGGAACTTGACGACGACGTAGTCGAGCGTCGGCTCGAAGCTCGCCGGCGTGGTGCCGGTGAGATCGTTCGGGATTCATCTCGATCACGCGCAGTTCTCCCGTGTCACGCTCGCGCGCGAACTGGATATTCGATCCGCCGCACTCAACGCCCACCGCCCGGACGAGCGCCGCCGCCGCGTCGCGGAGCTCCTGATAGGCGTGGTCCGAGAGCGTCATCTGCGGCGCGACCGTCACGGAGTCCCCGGTGTGGACGCCCATCGGATCGATGTTCTCGATCGAGCAGACGATCACGACGTTGTCCTTCCGGTCGCGCACGACCTCGAGCTCGAACTCGTCCCAGCCGCGGACCGATTCCTCGACGAGCACCTGTCCGATCGGGCTCTCGAAGATGCCGAGCTCGACCTGGCGGTACAACTGGTCGACCGTCTCGACGAAGCCGCCACCGTGGCCGCCGAGCGTAAATGCCGGCCTGACCACCGCAGGGGTTCCGAGACCCGCCAGTTGATCGAGATCTGTGACGATGCGGGAATTCGGTGTGCGCAGGCCGACGGAGCGAACGGCGTCGCGGAAGAGCTCGCGGTCCTCGGCACGGCGGATGACGTCGAGGGGGGCACCGATGAGCTCCACGCCGAGGTCGTCGAGGACGCCGGCCTCCGCCAGTTCCCTGGCGAGGTTGAGCGCCGTCTGGCCGCCCATCGTCGGGAGGAGCGCGTCCGGCCGTTCGCGTGCAAGGACGTCGGTGACGCCGTCGAGGTCGAGCGGCTCGAGGTAGGTCCGATCTGCGAAACCGGGGTCGGTCATGATCGTCGCGGGGTTCGAGTTCACGACGATCGTGCGGAAGCCGTCCTCGCGCAAGACCTTCAACGCCTGGCAGCCGGCGTAGTCGAACTCGCACGCCTGCCCGATCACGATCGGGCCGGAGCCGATCAGGCAGATCGACTCGAGATCATGCCGCCTGGGCATACGCCACCTCCTCGACCCACTGTTCGATGATCGGCCAGGCGTCGTGCGGGCCGGGGCCGGCTTCCGGATGGAACTGCACCGACCGCGCGTGCTCGAGCGGAAGGTCGAGCCCTTCGACGGTTCCGTCGTAGAGCGAGACGTAGGTCGCTTCCCGCGATGCCGAAGGCGCGACCGCGAAGCCGTGGTTCTGGCTCGTGACGAGGACGCGTCCCGACGCCCGTTCGAGAACTGGATGGTTCGCGCCGCGGTGCCCGAACGGAAGCTTGAAGGTCTCGTGCCCGGTGGCGAGGGCGAGCAGCTGGTGGCCGAGACAGATCCCGAGCAGCGGCACGCGGCCGATCAACTCGCGCACGACGGCGATCTCGTCCTCGAGGGGCTCGGGGTCGCCGGGACCATTCGAGAGGAGGACAGCGTCGAAACGAAGCAGCTCGCCCGCGGTCGCGTCGTGCGGAAACACCGTCACCGCCGCGCCCGCACCCGCCACGCGACGGAGGATGGAGCGCTTGCAGCCGTAATCGACGACGGCGATCCGTACGAGCCCGGCGTCTGAGTAGATGTAAGGCCTGGGAGTCGAAACCTCGGCTGCGAGCGCGCGACCGGCCATCGACGGCTGCGACCGTGCGACCGAGACGGCCTGCTCGGCAGAGCCCCCACCGGCGACCGCGACCGCACGCAGCGCCCCCGCGTCGCGCAGCTTCAGCACGAGCGAACGGGTGTCGATTCCGCTGAGTGCAACGATGCCGCGCTCATGCAGCCAGTCCGTCCATGCGGGGCCGCGCGCTTCGCGCATGAGAACCGCGCGAGCATGCGGTCGGGCGGATTCGGATCGGCCCTCCGCCACCCCGTAGTTCCCGACCATCGGCGCCGTGAAGCACACGAGCTGCTCGGTGAAGCTCGGGTCGGTGACGACTTCCTGGTAACCGGTCATCGCGGTGGTGAACACGGCCTCGCCGACGGCGAAGCCCTCCGCCCCGACAGAGTCGCCGCGGAAGACCGTGCCGTCCTCGAGCGCGAGGAAGCCGCTCATCGACCGCTCTCCGGCCGAAGTGGCCACCCCGGCAAAGCCGGCAAGGCCTCTTCAGCGACGTCGCGGTCCTCAGCACTCGCGGCGGCGATCGCCACGCTGCGGGCGCTGAGGCGATCCCTAAAGTAGGAAGCTCGTGAGGGAAACATGGTTTCCCTCACGGGAGCGAGCCGAAGGCGAGCGACGGTCACGCCGTGTACGCCAGTCGCCCTGAAGCGATCGTCGCGCGTACCTTGCCCTTCACCGTCTCGCCGAGAAGCCACGAGTTCACGGAGCGCGACCGGAACATCTCCTCCGTGACCCGATAGCTCGCGTTCAGGTCGAGCAGGACGAGATTCGCTGCGGAGCCGACCGCGATGCGTGGTTCGTCGAGCCCGTACGCGCGTGCAGGGCCCGCGGACATCCGCTCGAGCACGACCTCGAGCGGAACGAGGCCGGGCTCGATGAGGTGGGTGTAGAGCGCCGCGAACGCCGTCTCGAGGCCCGTGACGCCGAACGGCGCGGCTTCGAACGGCACCTCCTTCTCGTGTCGCGCGTGCGGCGCGTGATCGGTGGCGATCGCAGTAATGGTTCCGTCCTTGAGCCCTTCGATGAGCGCGGTGCGGTCCGACGCCGAACGCAGCGGCGGGTTCATCTTCAGGTTCGAGTCGAGCGACCGGATCGCTTCGTCCGTCAGACAGAGATGGTGCGGCGTCACCTCCGCAGTCGCCTGCACGCCGTCTGCCCGGGCGCGCCGGAGCGCCTGCACCGACTCCCACGCGGACAGGTGGAGCAGGTGGAGGGGTTGCCGTTCGTATGCCGCAAGTGCGAGATCGCGCTCGACCATCAGGCTCTCGGCCACTGACGGATAGCCGGTGAAACCGAGCTCCGCGGAGACCTCGCCCTCGTGCATCTGGCCGTCGCGCGAGAGCGTGCGCTCCTCGCAGTGCAGCGCAATTCGCCTGCCGGTGACCGCGCCGTACTGGAGCGCGCGCCGCATCAGCCCCGGCGTAGCAACCGGCACGCCGTCGTCGCTGAAGCCCACCGCGCCGGCGTCGGCGAGCTCGGCCATCTCGGCCAGCTCGGCCCCGGCCTGGCCTTTGGTGATCGCCGCCAGGAACCCGACCGGGATCTCGGCCTCGGTGCGAGCGGCCTCGATCAACGAGCCGAGCGTTGCCGCGGAGTCGACGACCGGGTCGGTGTTCGGCATCGCGAGGATCGCGCAGTAGCCGCCGGCGGCGGCGGCCCCCGTGCCTGAGGCGATCGTCTCCTCGTCCTCCCGGCCGGGTGTGCGGAGGTGCACGTGCGGGTCGAGGAAGGCCGGTGCGAGCACCAGACCCTCGGCGTCGATGACGCGGTGCGAGTTCGTCTCGAGGTTCTGGCCGAGTGCCGCAATCACGCCGTCGTCGACGCGCACGTCGAGCACTGCATCCACACCTTCGACCGGGTCGACGACACGAGCGCCGCGCACGACGATGTTCTCCATGGGAGTGTCCTTGGCGAACAGCATCACGCGACCTCCAGCACCGATTCGGTCTTGACTTCGATCGGGCCGTTCGTCAGCAGGTCGTAGAGGACTGCCATCCGCGTCACGAGACCGGCCCTCACCTGCGTCTCGATCAGCGCGTCCGCGTGGTCGGCGACCCGCGGGTCGATCTCGACGCCGCGGTTCATGGGCCCGGGATGCATCACCTTCTGGCCCGGCCGCAGACGCTCGGGCGTCACGCCCCAGCGCGCCGCGTACTCACGCAGCGACGGGACGTAGTTTGCGCCCTCCTGCATTCGTTCGCGCTGCATCCTCAGGACGTAGACGACGTCCGCGCCTGCGATGACCGAGATGTCCGTGGTCGCCTCGCATCCCATCGCCTCGACCCCGCGAGGAAGGAGCGCCGGCGGGCCGACGAGCGTGACGTGGGCGCCCATCAGCGCCAGAGCCTGGATCAGGGACCGGGCCACCCGTGAGTGGAGAACGTCGCCGACGATCGCGACGTGCAGTCCCTCGATTCGGCCGAGCTCCTCTCGCATCGTGTACAGGTCGAGCAGGGCCTGTGTCGGGTGCTGATGCTTCCCGTCGCCGGCGTTCACGACATGGGCCTCCGTCACTCGTGCGACGAGGTTCGGCGCTCCGATCTGCGGGTGACGGATGACGATCACGTCCGGGCCGTAGGCGCCGAGTGTGATCGCCGTGTCCTTGAGCGACTCCCCCTTGTCCACCGAGGACCCGGACGACTTGATCGACATCGTGTCTGCGGAAAGCCGCTTTGCGGCGAGCTCGAAGCTTGACGACGTCCGCGTCGAGGACTCGTAGAAGACGTTGATCACGAGCCGTCCTTTGAGCGTCGGGAGCTTCTTCACTTCCCGGTCCATGCTGCGCTCGAGCGTGCGCGCCGTCGCGAGCAGCCGGTCGATGTCGTCGCGCGAAACGTCCTTGATCGAGATGAAGTGTCGCCTCGGCGGCGATGTGGGCGGACGCAGGTCCTCCCGCATGACGCGAATCTCAGCCATCCTCGTGGGCCTCCTCTGGTGCGGGAACGAGCAGAATGCGGTCGACCTCGTCCACCTCGACGAGCTGCACCTGGATTCGCTCGTCGCGGGAGGTCGGAAGGTTCTTGCCGACGTAGTCGGGGCGGATCGGCAGCTCGCGGTGACCACGGTCGACGAGCACTGCAAGCTGGATGCGCTCCGGCCGGCCGTAGTCGAAGAGAGCCTCGATCGCCGCACGGATCGTGCGACCGGTGTAGAGCACGTCGTCGACGAGGACGACCGTCTTGCCCTCGAGCGGAAAGTCGAGCGCCGTCGAGCGGACGACCGGCTGCGGATGCCGCGGCGCGCCGCCGCCGCGCACCTGGACGTCGTCGCGGTAGAACGTGATGTCGACCGCGCCGAAATCGGGCGCAGCGCCCGCTCGCTCCTCGATCAGCCGTCGTAGACGATGCGCGAGCGGCACGCCGCGCGTCTGGATGCCGACGAGCGCCACTCGCGTCAGATCGGGATTCGCCTCGATGATCTCATGCGCGATCCGCGACAGCGTCCGCCGGAGCGCATCAGCATCGAGGAGAACCGTCCCCTCCGGAGCTTCCACTGCGCTCACCGAGCAGGCAGGGTCGACGGTTTACGGGCAAGCAGCTTCATACGACTCCTTCCCGGCCTCACTGGACCGGTTTAAAGGGGTTCGGGTCGTGCGGGACTCTACGCGACCGGCCGGATGTTGTCGATCAGCCGGTTATGCCGACATCGAGCACGTCTGAACGAAATTCCCTGGTGGTTCGAAGGGTGGCGGTTTTCGGGCGCCGAACGTCGATCGCAGTGGCGCGTCTCACGACAAATGCCGTTCGACCGACCGCCAGGCTCTCGCCGCAGATCTTCGCTCGCACGAGCCGCGAAGGACCTCCGGATAGTGAGACGCGCCGCAGCCCGTCTCGGCCGTAGAGGCAGGAACTGAGGACGTACAGCCGACTTCGGTCGGCGTTGAAGGCGAAGTTCATGAGGTGATCCCGCCGAAGCCCGGTACGCAAGCTCCGCAGGATGTTTCCGTGCTGCCCGTACTGCACGAGCGACTCGCCTCCCGTCGTGGCGATCCAGCCGACGCCGAAGGGCTCGATCATGCCATGTGCGTCCGCGAGGCAACCAGAGCGCGACGCCGCCACCTCGCAGGCCCGCAGCGTTGTGCCATCGGCATCCACCCAATCGGCGCCACTCGTACAGAGTTCGATTGCATTCGGGTAGCAGCTGCCGTGGTAGCTCAGGACGACGCGAGAGGCATCGTCCCGCGCGGCTCCCCAGTAGATCGACCACATGTGCCCGTGTGCCGGCCTCAATGTGACGGTGGACCGTCGTTCGCCGGTGCCAGCATCGAGCTGTGTCAAGACCGGAGCCTCCTCGCGGAGGTGATTCGCCTTGTCGACCTCTTCGCCGAGACGCCCGCCGTAGGCGTAGATCAATTCACCTGCGAGAACGATGCCGCGATACCGCACCCCCCGGTTCGAGCGCGTAGGTCGTGAGCCGCATCGCCGTCCGACCATCGAGCACGGCAATCGAGTCGTTGCCGGTCCCGGTCGAGACGAGCACGAACAGCCGATCCCGGGCCGGCGCGAGAAACCGCCCGGCCGTGATCCGCTCGCGCGGCTTCGGACCCAGTCGACGGCGCACGACGATCTTCCCGGACGGCAGCGCGAGCTCGATCAGGCGGTTGTCTGAGAGGAGTGCGACTGCCCGTTCGCTCGTTTGCGTAGACGGAGCCGCAAGCGCTAACGCGGTCGCGATGAGCGGAGCGACGAGCCCCATGCCTGAACCCTACGGTGCCGGCCGGCGCACGAGTCCATGCCGGTAGAGCTCCGCCCATTGCCAGGCGTCGAGGTCACGCGCACGGGCGCGACGTTCGAAACCAAGCTCCGTCTCGCATCGCTTCAGCAGCTTTCTTGACACAACTGCGCCGGGCCCCTCGCGAAACCCGCGTGCAAGAAACGCCTGGTAGCCGCGGCGTTCGGCCACGGGGACAAGCGCTTCGTCGCGCCGCGCGATCCGCAGCAGCCCGGCATCCACGTCCGGGGGAGGCGCAAAGACGCAGCGAGGGAGGCGTCGCGCTACGGATAGCTCGAACCACGCTCCCCAATAGACGCCGAGCTGCGTGCTCGGCCACACCGCCGCGCGCTTTTCGGCAACACCCCACTGGACGATGACGTCTGCGGTCGTAAGCGGAACGACGGGGTCGAGCAGCCGCCGCAGGATCGTCGTGGCGCCGCCGAACGGCGGGTTCGCAACAACCTTGAACGGTTCTCGCGGCAGCGGAACGCGGAGCGCATCGTCGAGGCGGACATCCACCTGTGGGTACCGGCGCCTCAGTACTTCGGCGAGATAGGCATCGATCTCGACGGCCACGACGCGCGCGCCGCCGCGTACCAGCGGCCTCGTCAGTACACCGGTCCCGGCACCGAGATCGAGAACGAGGTCGCCGGGCTGAACGTGCGCAGCCCGAACCAGCTCCGCGGCGAGCTTGCTACTGCGGAGAAAGTGCTGGCCGCGGCCGCGACGGTGTCGCGGTCGGACGGCCACGGAAGACCACCATGCTCGTCATCGCCTCCAATTCTACGGTTCGCCGATCACGTCTTCGGGCTCGGTCATGGCCTCGATCGCGTCCTGTGCCTGCTCGACGGACGACTCGGGGACCGAAACGGTCACGGAGTCGTCCTCACCATCGGCGATCTCCGCGTCGATGCCCGCCGAGCGCAGGATCTCCTGGATCTCCTCCGCCTCGGCCACGTCACCGGCCACCGCAACTCGAACCATGCCCGTCATTGCGGCGCCGATGATACGGCCTCCGGCTCGCGCCGGCGGAGCGCCCCACCCTTGACCAGCCGGGGTGGGCCCCGCTCGGAGAGCGGGACGTCGACGACGTCGAAATCCTTCGGGACGACCGTGTCCGGGAAGACCTCGCGCGCCTCGCCGGCGATCTCCGGGCCGAAGTAGCGGTTGGACAGATGGGTCAGGGCGAGGAGGCCGACATTCGCGCGCTGGGCGATGCCGGCGGCCTGGGCAGCAGTCTGGTGCCGTGTCTCCTGCGCGCGCTCGCGCTCTTCTTCCGCGAAGGTGGCCTCCGTGACGAGGACGTCCGCACCCCACGCTGCTTCGACGATCGTCTCCGAGGGCGCCGTGTCGCCGGTGATCACGATCTTGCGGCCGGGTCGCGGCGGGCCAAGGACCTGATCGGCGTTCACCCGGCTCCCGTCCGGACAGATCACCGACTCCCCCTGCTGGAGGGCACCGCGCGCCGGGCCACTCGGCACGCCGAGGGCATCGGCCGCCTCGACGTCGAAGCGTCCAGGCCGAGTGGCCTCGATCAGAGACCAGCCGAGGGCGGGAACACCATGCGAGACGGCGAAGGTCGCGAGCCGGTAGCCGTCCCGTTCGAAGGCGTCGCCAGGCTCGAGCTCGATCACGCGCACCTCGTACGACAGTTTCCCGACGACACGCCTCAGCGACCCGAGCAGGTCGACGAGCCCCCGGGGGCCGTACACCTCCAGAAGGCGCTCGCGCCCCCGCAGCGAGAAGGTCTTGAAGAGGCCAGGGAGGCCGAGGATGTGGTCGGCGTGGAAGTGCGTCACGAAGATCTCCTCGAGCTCGACTAGCCCGACAGACGACCGGAGTAGCTGGCGCTGAGTTCCCTCGGCGCAGTCGAACAGCAGCCGGTGGCCGCCGCGGCGGACGAGCAGTGCCGCCGGCGCCCTCTGCGCGGTCGGCATCGAGCCTGCGGTGCCCAGGAAGACGAGGTCGAGATCCATGAGGCGATTCTAGGTTTGGCCCGACTTGTAGGCTCGGCGCGTGCAGCACGCGACAGGGCTGAACGTGACCGTCTGGGGCGACGGCGAGCCGGCCGTCTTCGTCCACGGCAGTTTCGGCTGGGGCGAAGAGACCTGGCGCGAGCAGCGTCCCCTAGCGGACTCGTACCGGCTCCTGCTCGTCGACCGACGCGGCTTCGGCGGCAGCCCGGCGAACGGACGCGTCGACTTCGACCGTGACGCCGACGACGTTGCAGAGTTGTTGGCTGACGGCGCGCACCTCATCGGTCACTCGTACGGCGGCGTGGTGTCATTGCTCGCCGCGGCACGGAATCCTCAAGCGGTGCGCTCGCTGACGGTGATCGAGCCGCCCGCACTCGGACTCGTTCGAGGAAATCCGGCCGTCGAGGAGTTCATCTCCGGAGTCGGGGACGCGATGCGGGATGCACGGGATCCGAGCGACTACCACGCGCGCTTCCTGCGCAATTTCGGTTTTTCGCCGCGTGACGAGGTCCTCGCCGGAGGCGATCTCGAAGCAGCTCGTTCGTCATGGGGCGAGCGAAGCCCCGCAGAGGCCGAGATTCCGTTCGACGAGCTCGGCGAGATACGAACGCTCGTCGTCCGCGGCGACTGGGCCTCCGCTCCTCGCGCTGCCGCGGAGCGCGGGGGCGTCATCTTCCGTGCGGTCTGCGACGTCCTCGTCGAACGGTTGGGCGCCGAGTCGGCGGTCTTTCCGTCGGCACACAATCCTCACCTGCTCGGCGAGCCGTTCAACGACCGGCTGCGCGCATTCTGGGAGGACCCGTGACCGTCGCTCGCCTTCGACTCGCTCGCGTGGGGGAAACCATGTTTCCCCCACAAGCCCCCTTCTTCAGAAGTCGCCTCAGAGGTGGTGGCGATGCGACCGCCGCCACCACCCCTGAGGACCGCGACGTCGCTTGCGACGTCGCTGAAGAGGCCGTGCCGGCTTTGCCGTCACGGTCGCTTCCGCAGCGGGGAAACCTCCCGGTTTCCCCCTACGCCCCTTCCACCGCTCATAGGCCACAGATCGGCGTATGAGCGAGGACATTCGGGATCTCATCCGCCGCAAGGCTTCCGGAGAGGAGCTCGACGAGATCCGCGAGCTTTGGAAGCGCCACTCGATCGCCGAGGACGAGCGCGACCTGCCGGGCCTGATCTCGACGCTGACGCCGAACTGCATATACCAGCTCGTACAGAGCGGCCACCGCTGGGAAGGCCACGAGGGTGCGACCCGCTTCTACATGGAGTTGCTGTCTGCGTTCCCCGACATCCATTTCGACCTGACCGACATCGTGATCGGCCCGCAGGGCGTCTGCGAGGAGGCTGACGTGACCGGCACGCACAAGGCGGAGTGGCTCGGCTTTCCGCCCTCCGGCGAGCGGCTTGCCTGGAAGGTCGTGATCTTCTTTCCCTGGGATCCCGAGCAGCGCCTGTTCCGCGGCGAGAAGGTCTACACCGCCGGCCTACCGCTGGTCGAGTAGGCAGCCGCGACGGACAAAGCCAGCCACGGCGGCGAGGGTTGCGGAAAGAACTGCTCAGACAGGCATCGCCGGTCTACTTGCCCAGACCGCCACCACGATGAACCAAACGCCGAAAGTGCCCAGACTGCGGCGCCGTCTCGACGACTGCGTGACTTTGCCAGTCGCCGGGCTATGAAACTGACCGTGCTGCGATGAGGGAGCAGACACGCCACAATGTAAGCCGTTACCGCTTCAAGTCAAAATGACCCAAGCTCTACGCGACTAGTGCTCAGGTCGTCGTGAAACGATTACGGCCCCAACCGCCCGAAGGGAAGAGCGGCGCCTTGGTCGCCCTCCTATAGTCGGGCCGTGTGCTGCCTCGTCGCGCTGCTCGGCGGGTTCACCGGAGCGCTGGTCAGCATCGCTCTTGCCGTCGCGTTTCTTCAGTGGGCTGGAGAAGCAGACGCGCTGGTCTGGACCGCGACGTTCGCGTTCTTCTGCTTGTTCGGCATACCGCTGGGTGCCGGGCTTGCCGTCTGGCGGCGGCGCCGAAGAGCGAAGCCCACTCAGCGTTAAATCGCCAAACTCCTGAGTTAAGGCAGGACCAACTGCTGCCCGGGCACGAGGATCGTGCTGTGTAGGTGATTGCGCTGCTGGAGCTCCCAGATCCCCTGCCGCGGGTCTCCCGCGTAGTGGGCGGCCGCGATCGACCAGAGCGTGTCTGTCGGCTTCACCACGTAGCCCACGGGTTTCCCAGCGCCGCCGGACGGCCGGGCGACCACGCCCACCACGAGGGAGATGGCCAGGAGGAGGACTGCCAGTCGAGGGAACATGTGTTCGTAGGGTACCGAACACCTGTTCGCCTTGTCAAGTTCCTCGACCTACCGCGGATGTCCGCTTCGAGGGCGCTTGAGGACCCAAACAGACGCCAGAAGTAGGGGCACCGCGAGGACGAGAACGAGTGTGCCGACGGGACGACGTCCACCGTCGTAGTCCGGAGTGGCCACCAGCCACACGCCGTATGCGATGAAGGGCACAGCGACGAGAAACCCAGCCACCGCAGCGAGACGCATGCCGATCAGAGCGTGACCAGCTCCGGCGTGAGCCGCGTCCCCCGGATGTTGAGGACGATCATCGAGTGGGCCGGGGCGCTTCGCCGCTCTGTCGGGGAGCCCGGATTCAGCACCCAGAGGTGCTGGAACTGCTCGACCTGCGGGACGTGCGTGTGGCCGTAGACGACCGCGCCGCAGTCCTCGAACCGGGCGGCGAGCCGCGCTTCGCGCCGGTCGCGAGGGCCGGGGTCGTGCACCATTCCGATCTGGACACCGTCCACCTCGACGACGCGCTGCCTCGGCAGCATTTGCTTGAGGGCCTCCTCGTCCATGTTTCCGCACACGCCGGCGACGGGTGGGCCGAGCTTCTGCAGCTCCTGCAGGAACTCCGCCGACACGAAGTCTCCTGCGTGTAGCACGAGGTCAGCGCTCAAGATCAGCCGCACGCACTCCTCGGGTAGCGCCCGCGTCCCGCGGGGGATGTGGGTGTCGGAGATGACGGCGACGCGGGTCAGGAAGCTGCGACCGGCTCAGGCACTCCGACTCGCGGCTCGTGCAAGAACTGCCCGGCCTTCCAGACGAGCTCGCCGTCCGCGTAGACCTCCCCGTCCGCGCGGAGGTCGCAGATCATGTCCCAGTGCAGACCGGATTCGTTCCGGCCGCCGAGCTTCTTGAAGCTCGAGCCGAGCGCGAAGTGCATCGTGCCGCCGATCTTCTCGTCGAAGAGGATGTCGCGCGTGAAACGGTCGATCTCGTAGTTCAGCCCGAACGCGACCTCGCCGAGGATGCGCGCCCCGTCGTCCATGTCGAGCAAGGACTGCAGGAAGTCGTTCCCGTCGCCGGCCTCCGCACGGACAACCCGACCGCCCTCGAAGCGCAGACGAACGTCCTCCACGCCACGGCCCTGGAAGATCGCGGGAAACGAGAAGCGGATCTGGCCTTCGGTCGCGGTCTCGACGGGGCTCGTGAAGATCTCGCCGTCGGGCATGTTCAATTTGCCGTCGGCCGCAAGCCATTCGCGGCCCGCCACGTTGACCCGCAGGTCGGTGTCCGGCCCGACGACCCGCAGCTCGGTGAAGGTCTTCAGCTCGCGCGCGCGATCGTTCAACTCCACTGAGACTCCACGCCAATGTGCGACCGGGTCCTCGTCTCCACGCACGTGGCACGCCCCGTAGACGAAGTCCTCGTATTCCGCGAGTGACATCTCCGCGTCCTGCGCGTGTGCTTCCGTGGGGAACCTCGTGCCGACCCACTTCGCGTTTCCCTCGTCGATACGTTCCCAGAGGCGGGTCGTCAGCTTCCGGCGCGCCGCGATCTTCATGCTGACACGGCGCGGATCGGCCTGACTGAGGGCACGTGTGTTCCGATCGGCCCAGATGGTCACGATCGCGTCGAGGTGGTCGATCTCGAAACGGTCGATCTCCGAGACGAAGGTCAGCTGCTCGTCGGATGCCTCTCCGACTGCGATCACGTCGATCCCCTCGACCTCCACCCGCGTGCGTGGATAGGCGCCGGCACGTAACGCCTCCCGGTAGAGCTCCCGGACAAAGGGCGCCGCGACAGTCCCACCATCGAGTCGGACGATCTCGCCCGGCTTGAGCTCGAGCGAGTAGTTGACGAGCAGATCAGCCAGCTTCGCCACGCGCGGATCCGTCATGTCGGTTCTTATATCGCATCCGGCGCGTCTTCAAGACCGGCCGAACCGGACATGTCCGCTAGGCGCGGAAGGTGCGCGTGAACGTGGCCGTGCGGTCCGGATTGCTCTCGGCGTGAAGCGTCACGGTTACGCGGTACGAACCGCGCCTCAGCTTCGGCAGCTTGAAGAGAACGTCCCGTGCCGCCTCACCCTGGCCCGTGGCACCGGTGAGCCTGCGGGTGCTCGTCGGGCGGGTGATCTTCACGTCGTACGAGAAGCCCTCGGCAGCGCGGACGAGGAAAGACTGCGGCAGCTTGAAGGTCGCCTGACCACCGACGATCCGATCGGTGTGACGCCACTGCATGGGTGTCCCGGTGCACTGCTGATTGGCCATGATCGCGTTCTTGACAGTGGTGAAGGAGGCGCGCCGCGTGCCGTCCGGCAGAACGAGCCCGCTCTGCCACGCCGGCAGGCTCGTCTCGTCAACCGCGTGGAAGAAGTTCAGAAGCGCCACATTCGGATCGCAGGCCATCATCGCGACCAACTGTCCGTAGTAGATCCCCTGCGTCGCCTCGTCGATGGCCGGAACGTTCTCTGCGCCGGTATAGAGGCCGGCTTTGTCGGGCGAGATCTTCGCCTGGTATCCGACCTCGTCCACGTAGATGTGGACGTATGGCCCGGCGCCCGAGTCGCCCAACTCCTGGAAGAGTGGCTGTGCCGTGCCGTGGAACGCGTCCCACCAGGCCTGCTTGAAGCGATCGAAGTTCGCGCAGCCGATCTTCGGCCAGGCGTACCCGACCGTCGGCGCGTCGGTGTTCAGGTTCGGGTAGCAGTGAATCGAGACCTCGTCCGCGATCGGTTTCGTCCGACCGCTGGCGCGATACGCCTCACCGACCTCCTCCAGGAAGCGAATCGGCGAGTGCGAGACATTGCTGGAGGCTTCGAAGTCGTCGTTCCCGCGCGGCGAGAGGCCGAACCCGATCACCGTGACGTTCGGGTCGACGGCCTTGACCGCGTCGTAGCAAGCGGCCATCGCCTGCTCCTGGACGTAGCCGGAGATGCCCTTGCCCGACTCGTCGAACTGCGGCTGGTGGAAACGCGGCTGGTTGCCCTCGTTCAGGCAGATGACCTTCCGGACGTAGGGGTAGCGCTGCACGACCTTGGCCGCGTACTGAGCGAAGAGCTGCACGCCGTTCGGCGTGTCGACGAGTGAGCGGGCCTTTTCCGGGTAGATCGCGAAGATCACCTCGATGCCGTGGCGCATCGCCTGCGGCAACGCGCGGTCGAAGAAAGCCTGGTCGACGATCGTGTTGGGCTGGGAGGGATCCCAGAAGGCCGCCATCCGGTTCTCGGTCATGCCGAGATCGGTGAGCATGTGGAAGAAGCCCGGTCCGCCGTCGTCGGCGTACTTGCCGGCGTCGTCCGCGACGCCGAAGGTGGTGCTCGAGGCCCCGCCCGCAAGAGCTAGAGCCGTGCAGGCGCACGCCAGGACCGCAGTGATCCGCCACATGCCCTTCTCTTCGGCAGATCAGGCGCTGAGTTTGAGCGCCCGGTTAGGGATGTTCGAAAGATTCCTCGACCTAGGTTGTTACTTAGGACGGCTGCGCGGGCGAAGCCCGCCCAGCCTCTATGCGGCGCCGCCCAGTCGGCGCCTAGGACGGCTGCGCAGGGGAAGCCCGACCAGCCTCGATGCGGCGCCGCCAAGTCGGGGCCTGGAGCACTGCATCGAGGAGTTTTCCGGCCCCGAACCGGACCGGGTCGTCGGCCGGCAGGCCGGTTTCCTCCTCCGCGGCGGCAATCGCCGCGTGGGCCTCCTCCTCGGAGACATACAAGGTGTTGAGGGCGACGGCGACGACCTTGGCCGGCCGTAGCTTCAGCGACATCCGTTCGTGGAGGTCGACGAGCTCCGCCAGGCTCACGATCGGTGACGCCGTCGGGTCGCCTTCGACCACCGTCCGCCCCACCTCGTGGCAGAGCACATAGAGATGCGGCGCACTGCCGTGGATCAGCCCCACCGTCACGCCCGAGTAGATCGGATGCAGGATCGCTCCTTGTCCTTCCACCCAGAGGAGATCGCCCTTCTTCGCGCCCTCGACCACGAGGCGCTCCGCGGCGCCGGCGAGGAAGTCGGAAACGACGGCGTCGACGGAGATCCCCCAGCCGGCGATCGCGATCCCGGTCTGCCCGGTCGGAACGAAGACGGACTTCAGGCCTCGCCTGCGCGCCTCGAGATCGAGCTCACAAGTTGCGGTCATCTTCCCGATGGCGCAGTCCGAGCCGACCGTCAAGACGATCGTCGCGTCGACCTCGAGGTTCTCCCCTGTCGCCGTGCTCAGGTCGGCCGGCGGTTCGCGGAGGTCCCGCAGCTCGACGCCGTGCTTCGCGGCGAGCTCCGGCAGGCCGCGGATGTCGTACAGGCGAACGTGCAGGCCGTTTTCGAGATCGAGACCCTTCGCAACGCAGCTCTTCAGCAGTTCCTGCCAGTCGCCCGGAAAATGCCCGCCCTGGGTGACGACGCCGACGAGCGCGGTGTTCGGGTCGAACCGCAGCGCTTCGTCGACCGTGCCGACGATCGGGACCCCGTCCTCGGTCTCGCCCGCACGCTTGGAGTCGAGCATTGCGACAACGGAATCGCGTCGGTAGCGCATGACCCCGCGTGCAGTCTTGGCGTAGTGCGGGTCGTGCGAGAACTCTTCAGCGAGGATCAGGTACTTCTTCTCTGACACCGAGTCCTGGTTGGTCGGAGGGCCACTGGATTCCCTCGCTGAACTCCACACCCGGCCACGGATCCTCCGCAAGCAAGATGTTGCCGTCAAGATCGACGTGGGTGCAGAGGCTTGCGATCTGCGCGGCCGCAGCGATACCGAGACCCGACTCGACCATGCAGCCGAGCATGACGCCCAGGTCGAGTGCGCGCGCCGCGTGTGCCATGCGTACGGCTTCGCGGATACCGCCGGACTTTGCGAGCTTGATGTTGATCCCGTGCGCGCGCTCGGCGCACGCCGCGACATCACTCAACCGATGGCAGTCCTCATCGACGTAGATCGGGATCGGCGACGCGGCTTTCAGCCGGGGACCGTCAGGGTCACCGGCGGGCAGCGGTTGCTCGCAGTACTCCACGTCGAGCTCCGCGAGCCGGGGCAGCGCGTCGAGCGCCTCGTCGAATGTCCAGGCCTCGTTCACATCCACCTGGAGCGGCGCGCGCGTGACCTCGCGAACAGCGCGCACGCGCTCCACATCCAGGCCGTCGCCCGCGCCGAGCTTGAGCTTGAGTCGGGTGAAGTCCACCGCCCTGGTGGCACGCCGCGCCATGTCGTGCGGATCGCCGAGCCAGATCGTCCAGGACGTAGGAGGTCCCTCGCGTTCCAACCCGAGCAGTCGCCACACCGGGAGGTCGACGAGCTTTCCCTGCAGATCGTGCAGCGCAGCGTCGATCGCGGCGCGCGCTGCCCATTCACGCGCCGGCAGTCGCTCCGCGATTGCCTCGAGCGCAAACGGATCGTCGCCGAGCACGTCGCCGTGCTCCTCGATGTACGCGAGCGCGGACTCCGCGCTCTCGCCGTAGCGCTCGATTGGAGCCGCCTCGCCGAACCCCGAGACCTTGCCGTGCCGTACCTCCACGAATACAACATCGGTCGTGTCGCTCGACTCGCGCGAGATGACGAACGTCTCGGCGAGCTCGAGCGTCGCGATCCGGGCGGTTACCTCCATCGGGGCTACACTAGTCATCCCCGCGCCTGTAGCTCAGGGGATAGAGCGTGCGCCTCCGGAGCGCAAGGTCGCAGGTTCGATTCCTGCCAGGCGCATTCGCCGAGCGAAGTCCGGCTCGGCTGGCGCCGAGCCATGATGACTTCGCTCGGCTTCACTCGCTAGCGGTTTGCGGCGAACGCCGGCACAGCCGGCATTCGCGGCGCGTTGGATTGGACTCTTGCCGAAGTGGTTCGGGTGACTCCGAAAAGCTGCTCGGGGGCATAGCAACGTGCGCCGTCTCTGGCGGGCCCCGCCCAGAATCGGCAACAGGAGGAAAGACATGCGCCGTCTTGCGCCTGCCGCCGTCTTACCGGGCCGGGAACGGACTGCAGGACACGAAACTGGTGCGCCAGGACGGGTCCCTAGAAATCGTCCGACGATTCGATCATCACGGGGAGCCCGGCCCCCTGGCCGGGCTCCTTGCTCGAGAGCCGCGTTAGCCTCTTCGGCTTGCGCGAGTACCTCAGAAGTCTGAATCCGCAACTGCCGCGGGACGTTTGGATCCTTCAGGCCGGCGGGCTCGCGAACATGTTCGGGAACGGGGTCATCGGGCCGTTCCTGATCATCTACCTGCACAACGTGCGGGGGATCTCGCTCGGCGTCGCAGGTCTCGTCGTCGCATCCAATTCCGCCGCGGGGCTCGTCTCCGGATTCGTCGGCGGTGCGCTCTCCGACCGGCTGGGGCCGCGCCGGGTCTTGACCGGTGCGTTGATCGTGATGGCGGTGGCGTTCGCCCTCTTCCCGCTTATTCGCAACCCCTGGCAGGCCTTTGCGCTGAACGCGCTCGTCGGCCTCGGCAGCGGCTCCTTCTGGCCCAGCCAGTCGACGCTGCTCAACTCGCTCACGCCCAAGGAACGACGTCATACCGCCTTCGCGCAGCAACGTATGACGATGAACCTCGGTATCGCACTCGGCGGCCTCGTCGCCGGTGCCATCGCACGCACGGCCCACCCGAGCACGTTCACGTTCCTTTTCCTGCTCAACGCCGCCACGTTTCTCGTCTTCGTCGCCGTGCTGCGGCTCGTTCCGGCACCGCGTCACGTCGAGGCGCACCACGAACCGGGCCGCTACGCCGACGTTCTGCGCAACCGTGTCTTTCTCCGCTACATCGTCCTCAACGTCATCTTCATCGGCGCCGGCATCGCGGTCATGAGCGAGCTCTTGCCGCCGTTCGCGAAGAACACGGCGCACGTGAGCGAGCCTGCGATCGGGGTGCTGTGGTTCGTCTTCGCAGGCGGCGTCGCGCTCGGGCAGCTGCCCATCGTGAAGCTCGTCGAAGGAAGGAGCCGAATGCGCGGGCTGGCGTTGATGGGAGTGGTCTGGGCCGGCACGTTCATGGCGGTGCTGGTCGGCGGGACCTGGTTCACCGGAACTCAGGCGGCAGTCGTCTTCGGCATCGCCGTAGCGGTGTTCGCGTTGGGCGAATGCCTGCACGGCGCGATCTATGCCCCCCTCGTAGTGGATCTGGCGGAACCGCGGCTGCTCGGCCGCTACATGGCGTTCTCCAGCTTCTCGTGGCAGCTCGGCTGGTTGATCGGCCCCGCAGCCGGAGGCTTCATCCTCCAGGCCGAACCGCTCGCGCTCTGGCCCGCTGCGGCAGCGATCTGCCTGCTCGCGGCGGCCTACGCAATGGCTCTGGAACGACGGATCCCCGCGCACCTCCACATCACGCCCCACGTGGATTCCTTCGCAGGCGTCCCGGGTACCATGGCGAACATGGCGCCAACGACAGACGAGCCGCTCAGTACCGATGCCCAACCTGCCCCGCATCCGGCGGACGAGGCCTCGCGGGTACGCAGAGGCGGTCGTAGCGCGCCCGGAACCACGCGTCGCTGAGCTCAGCGCCAACGGCCTCACCTGGATTCACCTCGACCCGCCGATCGATCCCGAGACCGTCAACGCGCTGCGCGAGCGCTTCGGCTGGCACCCACTCGACGTCGAGGACGTCTTGTCGAAGCGCCAGCGGCCCAAGGTCGACGACTACGTCGACGACGGGTATCTGTTCGGCGTCCTCCACTTCCCCGCGTACGACAAGAACGTCCAGCGCCTGAACGCCGGCGAGCTCGACTTCTTCCTCGGGCCCGACTACCTCGTCACGCTCTCGAACGTCGAGCTGCTCCCGGTGACGCGGCTCTTCAACCGGGTGCAGGAGGACGAGCGCTTCCGCGAGCAGCTCTTCAGCAAGGGATCGGGGCGGCTCCTCTACGAGGTGCTGGACGATCTCTTCGACTACTGCTTCCCGATCCTCGACAAGATCGCCTACAAGCTCGACTCGATCGAGGACGACATCGAGGACCGCCGCTCGGAGGAGATCGTCACCGACATCTCCAAGGTGAAGCAGGAGATCATCTCCT
>WNGD01000103.1_pt1 | contig 73382 bp, 66 predicted proteins | sample 5400671 | NCBI WGS metagenome assembly WNGD01 (sample SAMN13153369, study PRJNA577476) | soil metagenome | isolation source: 40 cm soil or saprolite under grassland replicate 2 | place: USA:California | collected 2016-06-15
CGGCTCCGACTCCGCTACGAACGACGCGCCGACATCCACGAAGCCTTCGTAACGATCGCCTGCAGCCTGATCTGCCTCAGAGCCCTCCAGGAATCATTTTGATAGACGCTCTTAGTGGCTCTGAGCCACTAGGTCGCTGAAACCGCGGTATTGCGACGCTCCCGGGAGTGGAGCGACCGAGCTCGTGGCTCTGAGCCACTAACTCGGTCAAGGCCGTCCGGGACGGTGCCGATCCTTGATCGGTGCGACTCCTCGCGGCCGTCCTCCTCGTCTTCGGCGCTCTCGCGGCCCTCGGATTTGCGCGGCACGAAGACCGGATCCGCCAGCAGGGCCGGCTCGCCGTGATCGCCACCGAGCTCGCGGGACGCGACGTCGGCGTGCACTGTCCGAGCTTTCTCGGCGGTCTCGTCGACACGCACGGCGAAGCAGGCCGCGTCCAGTTCGACGCGTCAGGCCACCCGGCCGATCACACCGACCTCGCGCCGGAGACCTGCAAGGCGCTGCGCTATCTCGACCGCGTCGACTTCACGTGCCTCGGCCGCGGCAACTGCGGCTTCTCGCAGTTCCAGGCCGCATGGGCGGCGCACACGCTCGCGCACGAGTCGTTCCACCTGCGTGGCTACGCGGACGAGGGGGTGACCGAGTGCTACGCGCTGCAGAACACGGCGTTCGTGGCGGAGCAGCTCGGCGTCGCGCCGGAGCAGGCGAAGCAGCTGCAGGCCTGGGTGTACGAGCAGGGCTATCCGAACGAGCCCGAGGAGTACCACTCGTCGAAGTGCTACGACGGCGGCCCGCTCGACCTCCGGCCGCAGAGCAGCGTCTTCCCTTAAGGCACCTCTGTTGGGATGTTCTTGATCTTCCCGCTGATGATCTCGGCGCGGATCTGATTGACCTTGGCGACCTCGGCCTGCGGCACCTTCGGGCTGATCTTGCCGATGCCGACGCCGTTCTGCTTCAGGCCGAACACCATGTTGCCGCCCTTGAACGTGCCGTCGACGACGCTTTTGATCGCCAGGTAGACGGCGGTGTCGACGCGCTTGACCGCGCTCGTCAGGATGTGCGGCCCGAGAAACGACTGGTCGGCGTCGACCCCGATGCCCCAGACGTGCTTCTCCTTCGCGGCGTCGAGCGCACCGAGCCCGCAACCGCCCGCGACCTGGAAGATGACACTGGCGCCCTGCTCGATCTGGTTCAGCGCGACCTGCTTGCACTTGGCCTGATCCTCGAAGTCCTCTGAATAGCCGTTCAGCAACGTGATGCCCGGGTCGGCGGCTTTCGCGCCCGCCTGGTAGCCCGCGATGAAACGGTCGACGGGCGGCTGCTTCTGCCCGCCGACGGAGCCGATCACGTCCTTACCCGGCATGCGCTTCTCCTCGAGCCCTGCGAGATAGCCGACGAGGTAGCCTGTCTCCTGCTCGCGGAAGAGCAGGCCGAGCAGGTTCGGCGGCCTGTGCGGCTCCTGCGTCTGGTCGACGTCGACGATCGCGAACCGTGAGCTAGGGAAATTGTGCGCCGCAGTGTCGATCGCCGTCGCCTCCGTGAAGCCGACGCCGATCGTCAGGTCGTAGTTCTGGCGCGCGAACGTGGACAGGTTCGGAACGTACTCCTGCGTCGACTTCGCCTGGTAGACGCGCTGCTGGATTCCGAAGTCGTTCTGCGCGCGCAGCAGGCCGACGTACGAGAGGTGGTTGAAGCCGCGGTCGTTCAGCCCGCCGATGTCCGTCACGAGCCCGACCTTGAGTTTGTTGCCACCCTGCGTGCTGGTGCTCGACGAGCTCTTGCCGCCGCCGCCTCCGCAACCGGCGACAACGAGAACGACGACGCCGAGGAATGCGAGCGATCTCTTCATCCCGAACCTTTCCGCTAAGGTTTACGACTATGGGGCGAAAACCCTGAGCGAGCTTAGCAGCGCGCACCCTAGTCCCGCTCACGTGACCCTCGCGGTCGTCCTGCAGGTGCGGGACGGCGTGCTGCAGGTGTTGCTGTGGGAGCGGGCCCGCGCCCCCTTCAAGGGCAGCTGGTCGCTGCCCGGCGGCTACCTCGTGCCGGACGAGACGCTCGAGACGTCGATCCGCCGGCACCTCGCGGACAAGGTCGACGTACGCGAGCTTTCCCACCTCGAGCAGCTCGAGACGCTGAGTGACCCGCAACGCTCGCCGCAGGAGTGGCAGCTCGCGACCGCATACCTCGGGCTCGTGCCGAGCGAGCTCGACCCCCGCGTGCCGACCGACACCGACTGGCATCCCGTCGACGGCCTGCCCGCACTCGCGTTCGATCACGAGGCGATCGTGCTTGCCGGCCGCGAGCGTCTGCGCGCGAAGCTCTCGTACACGAACCTCGGCTTCGCCCTCGCACCGGCCGAGTTCGCGATCTCCGAGCTGCGCGATCTCTACGCGGCGGCGCTCGGACACGACGTGTCGGCGACCAACCTCCAGCGCGTGCTGCTGCGGCGCGGCGTGCTCGAGGGCACGGGTCGCTTGCGGCCGCCCGGGCCCACAGGCGGCCGCCCCGGTGCCCTGTTCCGGTTCCGGACGCAAACGCTGGAAATCACCGACCAGTTCGCGGTGCTGCGGCCGCCGGGACCCGCGCGGGTGCCGGCCACGTAGTCTCGTCATGGACCTGGAGCCGTCCACGGCTCGTAGAGTCCGTGCGCGATGGCGGGCTCTGAACGCGACGAGCGCGCCTGGGTGCGGGGCGCTCAGCGAGGCTCGGTCTCCGATCTGGAGTCGCTGTTCCGGCACCACTGGCCGCGCGCCTACCGCGCCGCGTACCTCGTGGTGCACGATGCGGCCGCCGCCGAAGACATTGCGCAGGAGGCCTTCCTCTCTGCGGTGCGCTCGCTCGACCGCTTCGACCGCCGCCGACCGTTCGGGCCGTGGCTGCACCGCATCGTCGTCAACCGCGCGATCGACTGGTCCCGCGCACGCACGCTGCGCCGTGAGGCCGGCGAAGCCGGGCTCGAGACTGTCGCGGCCGCTCCTGAACCGGACAACCCCCATGCGCGGACGCTCGCGGCCGCGCTGGCCGAGCTCTCCCCGGAGCATCGCGCGGTGATCGTGCTGCGGCACCTGCTCGAGTACACGCCCGGCGAGATTGCGGAGCTGACCGGGCTGCCGCGCGGGACCGTGAACTCGCGGCTGCGGCGAGGCCTCGACCACCTCGCGGCTCGCCTGGACGAGGACGTGCGATGACGCGCTGGCGGGAGCCCGCACCCGGCGAGCACGAGGCACGCGAGCGCAGCTGGGACGTCGTCCGCCGCGCCTACGAGGAGCGTCTGCCCGCACCGCGCGCGCGCGACCGGCGCCCGCTGATCGCGCTCGCGGTCGGCGCCGCCATCGTGGCCGCGGCCTTCAGCCCGCCGGGCCTCGCCTTCTGGGGCTCGATCCGAGACGCGGTGAGCAACAAGGACCACCTGCTGGCGCTGCCCGCCCGGGGCCGCGTGCTCGTCAACGCGCAGGCGGGCGCATGGGTCGTCAACCACGACGGCTCGAAGAGGTTCCTCAGCGGCTATGCCGACGCGGCCTGGTCCCCGCACGGGCTCTACCTCGCGGCGGCGCACGAGAACGAGCTCGTCGCACTCGAGCCGAACGGCAAGGTGCACTGGAAGCTCGCACGTCCAGGGCTCGTCGGAGGCGCGCAATGGTCGTATGAGGGCTACCGCATCGCGTACTTCAGCGGGCACGCGCTCCGCGTCGTGAACGGCGACGGCACCGGCGACCGGTTGATCACGCCAAACGCCGTCGGCTCCGGATTACCGGCGTTGGCGTGGCGCCCGGGCACGCACGAGTTGCTGTACACCAACGGGCGCGGAGAGCTGGTGCTCCTCGACGTCGATCGCAGTCGAGTTCTGTGGCGGCGGCCAAGCCGCGGGACAGAGGACGTCGCCTGGTCCTACGACGGACGTCGGCTTCTCGTCGCCGACGCCCGCCCGCGCATCCTCGACGCCGGCGGACGCCTTGTCGCTGGGTTCGGATCCTCGTCGGTGCTCCCCGCGGCGTTCGTTCCCAGGAGCCACGCAATCGCACTCGTGAAGGTCGCGAAGGGGAACAGCAGTGTCATCCTGTACTCCGGCCTGCGTTACCGCCGGCACCGAACAGTCTTCTCCGGCGCAGGGCTCTTCGGCGGCGTTGCCTGGTCTCCCGACGCCCGCTGGTTGCTGGTCGACTGGCGCACCGCCGACCAGTGGCTCTTCATCCGCTCGGCTGCGGTTCGGCGTATCGCCGTACGCAACATCGGCAACACGTTCGATTCCGGCCCTGAGCACTACGCCACCCTCGGGGGCTGGTGCTGTCCGTAGCCGCGTGCTACGGTCAGCTCGTTCCCGGCGAAAAGGAGGTCGACCACATGACGATTGCGCTTGCCTCCTTCCGAAGAGCCACGAGGCTCTTCGTCTAGCGCCGGCTGCTCTAGCGCGAGTCTCGTGAGCTAGCCGCTGGAAGGCGGCGTTTTTGTCATGCGCTCACTCACAAAGGAGACTCGCTGTGCCCGTTTTGGAAGAGCTCGGCTGGGACGCCGACTGGGCGTCCTCGTTCGAGCAACTGCAAGAAGACAACTCGACTGCCGGACGTGTCGCCGCGCAGCATCGCGGTGCGTACGTCGTGTGGGCCGCGGACGCGGAGCTCCGTGCGCGTGCCGCCGGCCGGCTGTTCTACGCGCACGAGGTCGGCGCGCCGATCCCCGCGGTCGGCGACTGGGTCGGCGTCCAGCGGAACGGGGACGCGGCGACGATCACGTCGATCCTCCCGCGCCGCAGCGCGTTCCTACGCAAACGCGCCGGCTTCGGCTCCGAGGAGCAGGTGCTCGCGGCGAACGTCGACACGGCGTTTCTGCTCGCCGGGCTGGACGACGACTTCAGCCTGCGCCGGCTGGAGCGCTATATCACGACGGCGTGGGACAGCGGCGCCGCCCCTGTCGTTGTGCTCACGAAGGCCGACCTCTGTGCGGACGTCGGCGAGGCGGTCTCGTCGGTCGAGACCGTCGCGATCGGCGTGCCGGTCGTCCCACTCTCGAACGTCACAGGTGAGGGGCTCGACGGGCTGGTGCCGCATCTCGCCCCGGGTCGCACCGTCGTGCTGCTCGGATCGTCAGGCGTCGGCAAGTCGACGTTGCTGAACCGGCTCGTCGGCACGGAGCTGATGCGCACCGCCGAGATCGCGGCGGACGGAACCGGCCGTCACACGACGACCCACCGCGAGCTCGTACGGTTGCCCGACGGGGCGCTCGTGATCGACACACCCGGCCTGCGCGAGCTGCAGTTCTGGGAGGGCGACGTCAGCGCGGCGTTCGACGACATCGAGACCCTCGCAGCGGAGTGCCGCTTCCGCGACTGCGCTCACGCCCGAGAGCCGGGCTGCGCGGTCCTCGCGGCGGTGGACAATGGCCGGCTCGAGCTCGGTCGCCTGCGCTCCTGGCGCAAGTTCCAGCGCGAGCTGGAAGCCATCGCGGCACGCACGGACCGGCGACTCCGCCTGGCCCGCAAGAAACGCTGGAAGGAAATCGCCGCCCACGCAAGGCAGCGTCCGCGACTTTAGGCCGCGTCGCAGCCGAGCATTTGCAGCGCGAGCAGCGAGGTCTTTACGAACGTGTTCGCTTCGTCGGCACTGCTGAAACTGTACGGCCCGGTGCTGCGCGGCTCGACGGAGAGTTTGTCGACCGGGTACACGTCGCAGTCGACGACCCATTCGTCACCGTAGTCGGCACAGCGGAGTCGCACGACGGGCCGACCGTCCTTGCGGATGGCCGAGACGAGCTCGCTGACCGCAGCGACGTTCGCGCTCGTCACGCGTTGCGCCCGAGCACGTCGACGGACACGACCTGGCGACCGTCGATCGTGGCGTCGCCGACGGCGACCATCCCACCGGCTTCGGCCTCGTCGATCACACGCATCCCGATCGCCTTCGCCTGCTCGAAGTCCGTCGCCTCCGCGACCAGCAACGTGGTTCCGCTCTCGAGCGTGACCTCGACGCGGTACACGGGCGTGGCCGCCGGCTGCGGCGTCGGCAACGTCTCGCCGCGCGCCTCGGCCAGCGCCATCTGCGTGATCGTTCCGCTCGGCTCGTGGATGCGCTTGATCGCGTCCTTGATGTCGGAGCGCGCCGCCGTTACGAGCCGGATCGGCCCGTTCAGGGCTTCACGCAGGCGCGTCAGGTGCGAAGCGTTGTCCGCGTCCGGAACCGCGACGATGATGCAATCGCCCTCCCGTTTGAGCGGTAGCGCGCAATACATCTCGGCAGCGGCGCGCGGAAGCAGGAACGCAACTTCATGGTCGATCGGGTACGCGTCGAGATCGACGAACTCCTGCCCCTGTTGCGCGGCGAGCAGCCGCGTCAGCTCACGCTCCGGCAGCCCGTATTCGAGCAGCACCTCGCCGAGCCGCCGACCGCTTTCGGCCGCTTCGGCCAGCGCGCGGTTGACCGTCTCGAGCGACATCAGGCCTGCGCGATAGACGAGCGTGCCGAGTGGGTAGCTCCGCATCTCGGCAGAGCTGTAAGGAGGAATGGCCGACGCAGCGGGTGCCGCCGGGGTCGTCTCGAACATCGTCATCGCCGCAGGTTCTCCACACAAGAGATTCGTCATCCAGGGGCACGACGTCTACCCCCGAACGAGCTAACACGTTCGAGTGAATGAGGGCGTTCTTCAGCCGTTTCCGCCCTCTTCCGGCAGCTGAAGGCGCCGCTCGGCCTCGGGCTCTGCAAATTCGACGGCCTTTGCCCGTCTCAACGCCTGGAGAGACTCAGGGTCCGCGAGCTCCGCGACGTACAGCGACGCCAGCTCGGGATCCTCGTCTTCCGGAAAGAGCCGCTCGGCGCCCGGGGGGAGCGTGTCGAGTACGTTCCGGCGCTCTCCCTCGCTCGACTGCTCGCGGAACTTAAGCCGGATCTTCATGCGGCCGCTCAGTCTGACGACAAGGCCGCGGCGATGTCCAGCAGGCCGTTGCCGTACGCCTGCGTCCAATCCTGGCCGCCCATGTCGGCGAGCCTGGCGGCCGTCTTGCGCAGATGTTCCTTCGTGTCGCCCGGCGTCCAATCGCCGTGCTTCGCCGCCACGAGCGCAGCGGCCGCGGCGACGTGTGGCGTCGCCATCGACGTGCCGCTCCACGATGCGTACTTCGTGTCGGGCCGAAAGCCGGAGGCCGTGGTGGGCAACGTCGAGAGGATGTCGGAGCCCGGTGCGGCGAGACCGATGTGCGCGCCCGTGTTCGAGAACGGTGAGCGCCTGTCGGTCTCGGCGGCTGCGCCGACGGCCAGGACGTGTTCGTACGCGGCGGGATATTCCGTGGGATTGCCGTTGGCGTAGTCGTTGCCCATCGCCGCCACGACGGTGACACCGGCACGTTCGAGGCGATCGAAGAGCAGCTGCTCCGCCTGCGACGGCTGCGTGCCGCCGAGCGAGAGGTTGAGGACCTTCGCACCCGACGCGGCGACCGCGTTCAGCGCGCGCAGGAAGCTCGTCCCGTCGACGTAGAAGCTCCCCTCTACCGGCCGATCGGGAAAGACCTTCCACATCGCGAGCCGGCAGCCCGCGACACCGACGACGCCCGCCTCGTTGTTCGCGCGAGCGGCGATGATCCCGCTCACGTGGGTTCCGTGGCCGACGACATCGGTCGCGCCCGCGCCCTCGTGGTCGTACGTCGCCACGGCGCCGTCGAGATCCGGATGCGCACCGTCCACACCGGTGTCGCAGATGGCGACCGTGACATCGCTCGGCGCCGGCCGATCTGATTCGAACCAGCGAATCGCACGCAGGCCCCACTGACGATTGCGTCTCGGATCGGCAGTCGCGGCCGCGGACAGCCAGCGCGCGGGCACCTGCTCGGCGAACGCAGTCGCCGGCGACGACTCGACGCGCCGCAGCAACTCCGGCGAGACGGTCTGGGCCAGCTCCACCAGCGTCATTCCCCGGAGCTCGTCGGTGTCGGAATCGAACAAGGGCTCGACCCGGTGCGCGCCGGCCTCGCGGATGAGCCAATCGAATGGTTCGGAGACGGCCGCGGCGCTTGCGTGCAACGCCTCGGAATGCACGCGCACGACGACCTGTCTCGGCATGAACTCCAGGCGCGCCTCCGGCGGCGCTTGGAACGTCGCGACGTCGCTCTCGAGCGGCGCGGTCACCTTGCCGCGACGCTAACGCACGAGTGTCAGGAATCCGTGAGCGCCAGGTGAGCGTCTTCAGGATGCAGATCTTGGGCATCCGCTTCGGCGACATGGCACGCCACCAGTCGGCGCACTCCGATCGGCCGCAGCCTCGGAGTCTCCACTTCGCAGCGCCCGATCGCGAACGGGCAGCGAGGCTGGAAGCGGCAACCCTCGCCGGGATCGATCACCTTCGGCGGCTCGCCGACGTCCGTCTTGTCGGAGACGCGAAGCTCCGCGCGCGGATCGGGCACAGCAGAGAGCAGGAGCTGCGTATACGGATGCTTCGGGCGCTGGAGCACGTCCTCGGTCGGCCCCTCCTCGACGAGGTGGCCGGCGTACATCACAAGCACGCGGTCGGCGATATAGCGCGCGCTCGCCACGTCATGCGTGATGTAGAGGAACGACACGCCCTCACGCTCTCGCAGCTCGCTCATCAGGTTGAGGATTCCGATCCGGATCGAGACATCAAGCATCGACACCGGCTCGTCGGCGATGATCAGCTTCGGCCGGAATGCGAGCGCCTGCGCAAATCCAACACGCTGCCGCTGTCCGCCGCTCAGCTCGTACGGGAACCTCCGCGCGGCCGCGCCCGACGGAACGAGGCCGACCGCATCCAGTACCCGCTCCACCTCGAGTCGCCGCCCTTTGTGGCCGAGCCCGCGACGATGGAGCCTGACGGCACGGCCGATCGCGTGCGCAATCCGGTACGCCGGGTTGATCGAGCTGTACGGGTCCTGGAAGACCATCGGCACGTCGCTGCAGTACGCCAGGCGTTGCCGGCGCGAGCGCATTCGGCTGAGCGGCTTCCCTTCGAAGTAGATCTCGCCGCTCGTAGGCTTGTACACGCGCGCGAGCAGCCGGGCGATCGTGCTCTTCCCACTGCCGCTCTCGCCGACCAGCGCGACGATCTCGCCCCTGCCGATGGTGAGATCGACGTCGTCGACGGCGTGCAGCATCTGCCTGGAGAGGAGCTTGCCGACGCGAAAATGGCGCGTGAGGCCGTCCGTGCGGAGCAGCGGCTCGCTCACGCCGCTCCCTGCGAGGCGGTCGCGAGAGCGTCCTCGGGCACCTCGCCGTTCTCGTAGAGGACACAGCGCACGAGGTCGCGCTCGACGTGGAACAGCGGCGGCACTGCCGACGTGCAGCGCGGCATCACGTGGGGACAGCGGGGCGCGAAGCGGCAACCCGACGGGGGCCGAGAGAGGTCCGGCGGTGTCCCGGGGATCCCGGCCAGTTGAACCCTCGGCCCGTGAATGGACGGGAACGCATCCAGCAGCGCCCGGGTGTAGGGATGGCGTGGGTGCTCGAAGATCTGCCGCGTCTTTCCGAACTCCGCCACCTGGGCTGCGTACATGACGAGCACGCGGTCGGAGAAATGACTCACGAGCGACATGTCGTGCGTGACGAAGACGACTGCGAACCCGAGCTTCTGCTGCAACTCCTTGATCTGCACCATCAACGAGCGCTGCGCGACGACGTCGAGCGCCGACGTCGGCTCGTCCATGATGATCAGGTCGGGCGTGAAGAGGAGCGCCATCGCGATCATCGCGCGCTGCCGCATCCCACCCGAGAGCTGGTGCGGATAGCTGTCGAGATGCACGGGGTCGATCGAGACGAGTCGCAGCACTTCCTTCGAGCGGTCCTCGATCTCCGTCGCGGTCAGGTTCGAATGGGCTTTGCAGGCGTCACGCATCTGCGCCCTGATCGTCAGCACCGGGTTGAGCGCGTTCATGGCGCTCTGCATGACCACCGAGAACTCCCGCCAGCGGACGTGCCGCAACTGACGTTCGGTCAGCGCCACCAGGTCACGCCCCTGGAAGAGGATCTCGCCGCCCATGATCTGGCCGGCGAACGGCGGGCCGAGCAGTCGCGCGATCGCGTACAGCAGGGTCGACTTGCCGCAACCGGACTCGCCGACGATGCCGAGAAACTCGCCTCGGCCGACGTCGAGGTCGACGTCGTCGACCGCCACCACGGGCCCGTCGTCGGAGGCGTACGCGACCGTCAGCCCGCGGACCTCGAGAATGCGGTCCGGCTCCGCCGAAACGTCCGGCGGCACCGGCGCTCCGCTCGCCGCGGCGTCGATCGGCCGGTCGAGGCGCCGCATGCGCAGCGCCGGGTTGCTGATCTCGTCGAACGCGTAGTTGAGTAGGGCGAAGGCGGCGCCGAGCCCGGCCACGCAGATGCCAGGCATGATCGCCCAGAGCACCATGTTCGCCCCGAGCGCCTCGTTGTTCTCCGCCCAGTAGAGCATCGTGCCCCAGCTCTGGCTGTTCGGATCGCCGAGCCCGATGAACTGCAGGCCGGCGGCGGCAAGCACGGCGTACAACGCACCGCCGAGGAAGGTCGCGACGATCAGCGACGTCATCGTCGGGAGAATCTCGAACACGATCACGTACGACTTCCGCTCGCCCCTCACCCGCGCCGACTCGAGAAAGTCACGTGTGCGCAGCGAGAGCGTCTGCGAGCGGAGCTGGCGCGCGCCGTAGGACCACCCGAGCGCCCCCAGCACGATGACGAGCGTGAACAGGCCGGAGTTCTTCTCGTACGCCGCGATCACGATGATCAGCGGGAAGATCGGGATTACGAGCAGCACGTCGGTGACGAGAGAGAGCACGCCGTCCGCGATGCCGCCGAGATATGCGGCCGAGACTCCGATCAGGACGGCGAGAACGGTCGCAAGCCCGCCGACGCCGAAGGCGATGATCACGGACTGCCGCGTGCCCCAGATCAACTGGGAGAGGACGTCCTGTCCGTAGGCGGTCGTTCCGAACCAGTGGTGGGCGGACGGGCCGAGAGCCGGCTGGTAGACCTCTGCCTGTGGATCGTGCGGCGCGATCTGCCCGGGGAAGATCGCCAGCACGAGGAAGAACGCCAGCAGGATCACACCCGCAAGTGCCTTGCGATTGCGTCCGACTGCCCGCCAGAGATCCGCGCCGTACCCGCGCCGCGCCTCGGCGAGCGGTGGATCGGGCCCCGGTGTCGCGGTCGGTTCCGCTGCGGTGATCGCCGTCACGAGCGGTCGCGCGTCCGGGGATCGAGCACGGCGGTCGCGCCGTCGGCGACGAGGATCGCCAGGAGCACCGCCACGGTGAGCAGTAGGAACAACGCCTGCATCAGCGCGTAGTCCTGGTTCTCGACCGATTGCAGGAACATCCAGCCGACGCCGGGGTAGTTGAAGACGAACTCGACGAGGATCGCGCCGCTGACGACGAAGCCAAGCGACATCGCGAAGCCCGCGAGGTTCGGCAGGATCGCGTTGCGACCGGCGTACGTCCACATGATCCGCCACGGCTTCAACCCCTTCGCCCTCGCCATGCGCACGTAGTCCTCTGCCAGCACGGAGATTGTGTTGTTGCGCATCGTCAGGATCCAGCCGCCGATCGAGGTAACCAGGATCGTGAACGCCGGCAGGATCGAATGCCGAAGGACGTCGCCGATGAACGTCCACGACCAGCCGACGGTCGTCTGGACGTCGTAGCCGCCGCTCTCCGGCACCCAGCCGAGCTTGATCGAAAAGAACCAGATCGCGAGCAGCGCGAGCCAGAAGTACGGGAACGCCGAGGTGATGACGAAGATCGGCGGTAGCGCGCCGTCCAGGAATCCGCCGCGCCGCCACGCGGCGACCAGCCCGATGAAGGTGCCGAGCAGGAAGGCGAGGATGGTCGTCAGGCCGACGAGTCCGAGCGTCCACGGCAGCGCCTGCAGAACCTGGTGGCTGACGGCGTCAGGAAAGAACGTGAGCGAGATGCCGAAGTGCCCGCGGGCGATATTGCCCAGATAGGTGAAATACGCGGCGACCAGGCTCTGGTGCGTGTGAATGCCGAACGCGATCTCGAGCGCGTGCAGCGCCTGCGGCTGGATGCGGCCCTTGTAGCGGCTCATCATCGCCAGGGCCGCATTCCCGGGCATGAGGCGCGGGATGAGGAAGTTCAACGTCACCGCCGCCCACAGGGTCACGACGAAGAACCCCAACCTGCGGAGGACGAACCTCATCTCTCGCGCCTCATTGCCTCGGGTCCTAGCTCATCTCACTTCGGCCTCAGGTGCATGGCCAGGACGCCCCAGTCGGGAATCTCGTACGCCGCCGGCTTCGCGTACGGATCGCTCTGGGTCACCCAGCCGGTGATGCTCTTGGTGTTGTACTGGTACCAGTCGACGCCCTCGGTGACCGGAATCACCGGCACGTCGTTGACCATCGCCGCCTCCAGCTGTTTCACGATGGCGAGCTGCTTCGCCGAATCGGTCGTCGCGCCGTACTGCTCGATCAGCCTGTCGACAGCCGGGTTGTAGTACCGCTCCCAGTTCGACGACGCCGTCTTGCCGATCGGGGCCGAGTTCTTCGAGTACAGCAGCTGGCGCAGCTCGTAGTACGGCGCCGGGCCGCCGGACTCGTTGCCGTTGTACATGAGCTGGAACTTGCCGTTGTACGCGTCCGAATCGAACGTCGTGCTCGACAGGTTCTCGGGCGTGATCTTGATCCCGACCGCCTTGAGCTGCTGCTGGATCACCTGGACCGACGCGACCCAGTCGGAGTACCCGCCGATGTTGAGAATCCTGAACGACAGCGGCTTGCCGGACTTCGTGTGGAACACGCCGCCCGACTTCTTGAAGCCCGCCTGCTGCAGGATCGAGATCGCCTTTGCCGGGTTGTAGGTGATCTTGCTCGCAAGGCCCTTGTCGAGCCAGCTGCTGAACGTCGGCGTGACGATCCCGGTCTGGTTCGACGCGGGCTCGTAGCCGTATTCGCCGATCCGAGAGACCTTGCCGCGGTCGATCGCGTACGCGATCGCGCGGCGCACGGCGACGTTGGACAAGATCGGGTCCTTCAGGTTGATGAAGATGTTCACGTTGACGAGCGGCGGGAACCAGTAGTGGTTGTCCGAGCTCTTCGACGAGTAGTACGCCTTGATGTTCGGGATGAACTGACTCCCCCACTGCGCCTTCCCGCTCGCGAGCTGCTGGTTCGCCGGATCGTTTGACGTGAATGCCGGGTAGTAAATCGTGTCGATCTTCGGCAGCCCCTTCTGCCAGTAGCCCGAGTTCTTCGTGTACTTGATCACTTGCGGCGAGCACGAGCTCATCTTGAACGGGCCGGTGCCGACCGGATGCGTCTCCTTGTACGTGACTGGGTTCTTGATCTTCGACCAGATGTGCTTCGCCACGATCGGCGTCTGTGCAGCGATGTAGTAGAAGTACGGCACCGCGGACGTCTTGAACTTGAAGACGACTTTGTTGCCCTTCTTGCTGACGCTCTTCAGCACGGCCCAGTCGGCGGTGAGATCGAGGGCCGGGTTCTTCTTCAGCAGCTGGTAGGTGAAGATGACGTCGTCGGCGCTGAACGGCTTGCCGTCCGTCCACTTCACGCCCGAGCGGATCGTGAACGTGAGCGTCTTGTTCCCTTTGCCCCACTTGTAGCTCGACGCGAGCCAGTTGGTGGTCGCACCGCTCTTGAGGCCGTTCACGAACACCAGCTCTTCGTACACGGGCCCGAACGAGAGGGAGTTGACGTCCCCGTTGAACGGACTGAATCCGCACGTCCACGTCGTGCCCTGCTCGTTCGAGATCGTCACGGAAGTGGCACCGGACACGCTGCGTGCGGTCTTCCCTCCGGCGGTGCCGAAGCCGGACCAAACAGCTGCGCCGACGATGACCAGCGCCGCGAACAACAGCATTCGCCTCATGATCGACTCCTTCCCAGTCGTCTGCGGCGCCCACGCGCCCGGTCGTTGTTGCTGCTCTGCACGTTCATGCACCTGCCTCCTGTCCGATTCGCGCCGAGCGAGCGCCGAGCTCGCGGCGTAGGCGTTCCCTCGCGCTTCCGTCCGCGCCGAGCTCGTCGAGACCCAGCAACGCCGCGCCGACGATCGGCGGCGAGGCGGTGGACTTCACGGTTGCCGACGGAGCGATCTCGGCGACCCGCTCGGCAACGGCGCCGACGAGCGCGTCGCCGGCTGCGGCGATCAGACCGCCGCCGAGGAGGACTTCCGCGGCCTCGCCCGTCAATTCGAGCCGCGCCAAGGCGACACGAACGAGTGCGGCGATCTCGTCGGCGAGCCGCTCCACGATCCCGGCTGCGACCGCATCGCCCCGCGCCTCGGTCACGACGACCGGGGCGAGCTCGGTCACCCGCGTCCTCGCGATCCGTCCGCGATGAATCGCCTCCGCGAGCTCGGTCGGGGTGCGGAGACCGAAGTGCCCCGGCACCGCCTGCTCGAGGCTCGTGCGCGGGCCGCGGCCGTCCTCGCTACGGGCTGCAGCCCACACGCCGGCAAGGCCGACGTCGTAGCCGCCGCCCCAGTCACCGGTGATCTCCCCGAGCGCGGGGAACCTGATCTGCCGGCCGTCGGTCCCCACCCCCAGGCAGTTGATTCCGGACCCGCAGACGATCGCGACGCCCCAGCCCCGCTCCGTTCCGGCGCGCAGCACGGCGAACGTGTCGTTGCCGACCGAGACCTTCTTCGCCAGGCGGCGCTGGACCACCGCCGCCTGAACGTCGTGCTCGTCGCTCGGAAAGTCGACGCCGGCGAGGAGCAGTTGTGCAACGTCTGCGATCGGCCCGCGTCCGTTCGGCAGGCCGGCGTCCCGGATCGCCGTCGCGAGCAGCTCTTCGAGGACACGGACGCACCCGTCGACCCCGAGGTGGTGAGGAGAGCTTTGCGGGCCACGGACGAGCGCAAGCGCCTCGCCGTCCGCTCGCACGAGGGCCAGATCCGTCTTGAAGTTGCCGCCGTCGACGGCGAGGACGACGGCCATCACGCGAGCGCCTTCCCCTGGAACTGCGGCAGGTAGTCGGCGCCGCTCGTGAGGAGAAGGTCGACGAGCTCGTCCGCCTGCGGCACCTGTCCGATCAGCGGATGGGCGAGCAGAGCCTTGTGCACGAGCATCCGATCGCCGGCGATCGCGGCCCCCGCGGCCAGCCGTTCGTACGCCGCGACATGCTGAACGAGGCCCAGCAGCTCCGGAGCGAGCGGAGGCTGCGGCAACGGGACGGGACCCTCCCGTCCGATGCGCGCCGGCAGCTCGACGACGTCATCGGCGGCCAGGCCCTCGATCGCGCCCTCGTTGCGAACGTCGACCACCTGCACGTCGCCGTCTCCCGTCGACAGCGATGCGACCAGCTGCGTGGCGGCCTCGCTGTAGTACGCGCCGCCACGCTGCTCGAGCAGCTTCGGCTTCGTCGTCAACGAAGGATCCCGGTACAGCCGCAGCAGCTCGCGCTCGATCTCGGCGACGGTCGTTGCACGCGGGACGCCGTCGCGCTGCTCCGCGAGGACTTCGTCGTGGAAGTAGAAGTAGCGCAGGTAGTAGGAGGGAATCGCGCCCAGCTCGTCGAGCACCGCCCGGGGTTGCCCGGCCTGCTCGGCCAGCGCGTCGCCGTGATCGGCGAGGATCTCGGTCAGCACGTCACGTCCGTCGACCTGCACTGCGCGGACCCACGTCAGATGGTTCAATCCGACCTGATCGACCAAGACGCGCTCAGGCGCGAGGTCGAGCAGGCGGGCGATCAGCCGTTGCACGCCGATCGCGACGTTGCAGAGCCCCACGGCGCGATGTCCGGCGTCGCGAAGCGCACGTGTGACGATGCCGACCGGATTCGTGAAATCGACGATCCACGCCCCGTCAGCCGCGAGCTCACGCGCACGCGCCGCAATCTCGAGCACGACGGGCACCGTTCGCAGCGCCTTGCCGAGTCCGCCGGCCCCGGTCGTCTCTTGACCGATGCAGCCGCACGCGAGGGGCACGGTCTCGTCGGTCAATCGTGCGGCCTGCCCCCCGACACGCAACTGCACGAGGACGAACGACGCGCCGTCGAGCGCGCGGTCGAGATCGTCGGTGACGTCGAGCTTGCCGGGGTAGCCGGCCGCAGACAGCATCCTGTCGGCGAGCCCGCCCACGACCTCGCGGCGCTCCGCGTCGATGTCGTGGAGCACCAGTTCGCGGAGGTCGATGCGCTCGCGCTCGCGCGTGAGGCCCGCCACGAGCTCGGGCGTGTAGGTCGAGCCGCCGCCGACGACGGCGAGCTTCACGGCCGCGCGTCTAGTAAGGAACCCAAACCAGAAGCGACTCTATGCCCGAGGACGGCCCAGAGTCAAGCTGGATCAGAGGGGCGAATCGGTTAGTGTTCTTCACAAGATGTCCTCGACGCGTGCGACGCCGCCTCTGCTCAAGGACCTCAACGAGCGGACCGTGCTCGAGGCGATCCGGGCGGCGGCGCCAATCTCGCGCGCGGAGATCTCCCGCCGTGCGGGCATCTCGAAGCCGACCGTCTCACTTGCGCTCCGCTCGCTCGCGGAGGCCGGGCTCGTGCGCGAGGCGGCCCGTGGGCCCGACGGCCCGAGCTACGGGGCCGTCTTCTTCGAGCCCGTGCCGGACGCCGCGTTCGTCCTGGGGCTCGACCTCGGCTCGCGCTTCCTGCGGGGTGCGGTCTGCGATCTCGCCGGACAGATCCGGGCGCGGCAGGACGTCGAACTGCGCGGCACGGACGCGAACGGCGCGCTCGACGCAATCGCCGCGCTCCAGGCGTCGCTCGTCGAGGCGGCGGCGCTGCCGGCCGACCGGATCGACGGCGTCGTGCTCGGGTTTCCCGGCGTCGTCGAGACGGCAACGAGAACGCTCCGCCTGACGACGCCGTACATTCGGGGGCTGGAGGGGCGCGCGTTCGGCACGGAAGTCGAGACGCGCCTCGGACTGGCCGTCACCCTCGAGAACGACATCAACCTGGCCGCAGTCGGCGAACGGTGGGCAGGCGTCGCGCGCGGCGTCGACGATTTCGCGTTCCTCTCGATCGGAACCGGCACGGGGATGGGCCTCGTCCTCGGCGGCGAGCTTCACCGGGGGAACCACGGCGCGGCGGGTGAGGTCGACTGGGCACTGGCGGGCATCGGTGCAGACGTCGATCCCTCGGCCGAAGGCGCGGCGAAGCTGGCCGCTGAGCTTGCCTGGAACGGGACCGGCGCCACTGCGCCGCCGTACGACGCGCGCGACATCTTCGTCGCCGCGCGCCGCGGCGACGAGCTCGCAGGCACGATCGTCGAAGAGATCGCACGGCGGATCGCAACGCACATCGCACCGATTGCGGCAGTCGCCGATCCCGCGCTGGTCGTCCTCGGCGGCGGTCTCGGCATGAACGGCGACCTGCTGCTCGAGCCGGTACGTGCGCTGCTGGAGCAGTGGCTCCCGTACCCCCCTCGGGTCGAGATCTCGAGCCTCGGCGAGAACGCCGTGCTCATGGGCGCCGTTGCGACCGGGCTTCAGGCCGCGCTGGACAACGTCTTCGTCAACCGTTCGCGGTAGGCTGCGCTGCATGAAAGGTGCGTCGAAGCCCAAGAAGGGCGCCAAGAAGCAGGCGCAGAAGTCGCTGAAGCAGCGGCGCGCCGAGAAGAAGGCCGCGGCCGAGAAGAAGTTCGGCTCCGGCTACTAGAGCGCGCGTCGGGCGACCACGCCGCGCCTACGCGATCTGGTTGCCGCTCGCGTCGACGATCAGCTTCAGGTGCGTCTCGAAGATCGGCGGGCCGCCGTTGCCGCGGATCACGTTGTCCTTCAGCAGCAGCGTGCCGGCGCCGCCGTCCTGACCTCCGGCGAGCACGATGCCGGCACGCTTCGGCGGCGTCGGCTTGTTCGAGTTGCGCACGATCGTGTTGCCGCTGATCTCGAACTCGGTTGCGACCACGGCCGGCCCTTCGTTCGGCTCGAGCTCGAGCAGGATCCCCGGCCCGGCGTTGTCCTGGATCGTGTTGCCGACGATGTGGACGTCGAGCTCCGGCCGGTCGCGCGTGTCGGGCTCGATGTCGATGCCGGCCGCGGGCTGGCCCGGCGGCGCGTCGCGCACGCCCTGGATCGTGTTGCGCTCGATGTGCAGGCCGATCACGCCGGTGGCCGAGATCGCGTTGCGCGCGGCGCCGCTCAGGGTCGAGTCGAGCACCGAGATGTCGCCGGCGTACGAGTTGCCGTTCGCGCGCCCGCTGATCGTGATGTCGTCCTTGGGGACACCGCCGATGTCGAGGTGGCCGAGCGTGACGCCGTGCCCGAAGACGGCAACGCCGTACATCGGCTGGCCGGGCGAGACGACGATGCGCAGGTTGGTGATCGTGACGTCGATCGGGGCCGGGCTCCTCGGATCCGAGCGGTTGACGAAGAAGACCGCGTCGGCTGCGATCGGATCTCCGTCCGTGGAGTGCAGGCGCACGGGCCCGAGCCCGAGCGAGACGATGCAGGCCCCGTCGGAGGTGATCGTCGTGTCGTCGTGCGAAACCCAGAGCCCGCGCGTCGCGTAGCACCGGTCGCCGGGCAGCTTCGGCAGGAAGATCGTGCCGCCGCCGCGGTCGAGCCGCGCCTGCAGCCAGGCCGTGTCGTCACCGCTGCTCGCGGGGGCAACCGTGCGCACGAGCGCGGGCTTCTTGATCACGCGCGCGTGACGCATCAGCACGGCGCGGCCACGGTTGCCGCGCAGGACGTTCTGGCTCAGGGCGACCTCGCCTTTTCCCGCCACGACGATTCCGGCCCGTAGCTTCGCCGCCGCCTTGCCGGCGTTGCGCAGGATCTGGTTGCGGCTCACCTCGATCCCCGACGCGAGCATCGGCGCGCCGTTCTTCGGGTCGAGATCGAGGAAGACGCCCGGCCCCCCGTTGTCGCGGAGCGTGTTCCCGACGACGTGCGTGTCGAGCACGGGTTGGCCGCGGTCGGCCGAGCGGATGCCGAGCCCGCTGCCGCGCGCGTTCGACACCGTGTTGCCCTCGACACGCAGCCCGATCGGGCCGTACGCCGTGATGCCGTCGCGCTGGGCGCCCGTAAGCGTGCTGCCGGTGATCGCGATGCGCGCGCTCATCCCGCCGGCGCCGACGACACCCGAGCCGACGAGGATGTCCGTCAGCGGCGCACCGCCGACGGTCAGGTTGCTGAGCGTCACCTCGTGGCCGCCGACGAAGACGCCGTGCATCCGCGTCGCCTTCGGCACGCTGATGTGCAGGCCGCTGATGCTGACGCGCGCGGGGACCGGCGCACGGATGTTCGAGTGGGTCATGTAGAAGACGGCGTTGGCGAAGTGCGGGCGCTTCGCGCCGGGGTCGAGCCGCGCAGGGCCGGGGCCGAGGGCGACGATGCACGCGCCGTCCGAGGTGATCGTCGTGTCGTCCCGGGACAGCCACAGGCCCCGCGTCCGGTAGCACTGACCGTTCGAGAGCTTCGGCAGGAAGATCGCACCGCCCGCGTCGAGCTTGGCCTGGAGCAGGTCGGTGTCGTCGCGCACGGCTGCCTGCGCCGACGCGCCGAGCCCGAGCAACGCGACGGCGAGGATCGACGCGAATCGGAGACCCCTCACTGGCTGGGGGATGGTAGCCCGCCGAATCCCTCGAACCAGGGGCGATTTGGACCCCGGGCGCACCTACTGTCCGAGCAGCAGTCGGACTGCGGCCCCGACCCCGTCGAAGAAATGGACCGCAACCGTCGCATACCGCTCCTGCTCGTAGTCGTCGTCGCCGTGCTCGCGGCGGGCGGCCCGGCCTCGCAGGCTGCGCCGACGAAGAAACCGGCGCCCGAGGCCGTACCCGGCGAGCTGCTGGTCGGATTCCGCGGCGACGTCTCAGCTGCGGATCAGACGAAGGTCCTCAAGGGCGTCGGTGCGACCGAGAAGAAGAGCTTCAGGCAGATCCACGGCTCGCTCGTGCGCGTCAGCCCCGGAACCGTCGCGGCGACGCTCGACAGGCTGCGCACCGATCCGCGGGTTCGCTACGCCGAGCCGAACTTCGTCGTCCATGCGGACGCGATCCCGAACGACCCCGCCTTCGGGAACCTCTGGGGCCTGAACAACACCGGCCAGCCGATCCAGGGCTTTCCGGGGACGCCGGACGCCGACATCGACGCGCCGGAGGCGTGGAACGTCACGACCGGCAGCGCCGGCGTGACCGTGGCGGTAATCGACACGGGCGTCGACTGGTCGCATCCCGATCTCAGCTCGCAGATCTGGATCAACCCTGGCGAGAATTGCAGCGGCTGCCGGACAGACGGGATCGACAACGACCACGACGGCTACGTCGACGACTGGCGCGGCTGGGACTTCGCGAACAACGACAACAACCCGATGGACGACCATGGCCACGGGACGCACGTCGCCGGCACGATCGGCGCGTCCGGGAACAACGGCGTCGGAGTCAGCGGGGTGAACTGGAACGTGCGGATCATGCCGGTCAAGTTCCTGAACGCCCAGGGCTCCGGGACGAACGCGAACGCGATCAGCGCCGTGCTGTACGCGGCGCAGAACGGCTCAGACGTGATGAACAACTCGTGGGCGGGCGGCGACTACTCGCAGGCGCTGGCCGACGCGATCACGTTCGCCGACCAGCACAATTCCCTGTTCGTGGCGGCGGCCGGCAACGACGGCACCAACAACGACACGACCCCGACGTATCCGGCCTCGTACGACCTGCCCAACGTCGTGTCGGTGGCGGCGACCGACAACTCCGACGGCCGCGCCTACTTCTCGAACACGGGGCGGCAGTCCGTCGACCTCGGGGCCCCCGGCGTCAACATCTACTCCACGTGGCCGGGCGGGTCCTATCAGTATCTGAGCGGCACCTCGATGGCAACGCCACACGTCGCAGGCGCGGCCGCACTCGCGAAGGCGGAGTTCCCGTCCTCGACGGACGTCGGGCTGAAGGCGCTGCTGCTCGACAGCGTCGATCCGAAGTCGTCGCTCGCTACGGTGACCGCTAGCGGCGGACGGCTCAACGTCGGCACTGCCGTCGCGTGCAGTGCGAGCCCGCAGGTGTGGCTAGATTCTCCGGGCTCCGGCTTCACCGTCGACGTCGGGAAGCCGATCTCGTTCTCGTTCATCGCGACGAACTGCGCGGACAGCGGCGGCGTCAGCGTCTCGGCGACCGCAAACGGGACGCCGGTCTCGGCGACTCCGCGCGGCGACGGCCTCTACAGCGGGACGTTCACGCCGACCGCGGGCGGCGCCGTGACCTTCTCGGTCACCGCGTCGGTCGGCGGCCGGTCGAGCACGCGCAGCGTGACGGGCGGCGCGACGCAGACCTCTTCGATCACGCCGGGCGGACCTCCGGTGACCGTGAATGCCGGCTCGCCCGGTGACAGCCCGCAGCTCCGCTTCAACGGCACCGCAGGGGAGAACGTCAGCCTCGCGATGTCGGCTGTGTCGTTCCCGTTCGCGCAGGTCTCGATCCTGAGGCCCGGCGGCGGGACGGTCGGGAGCACGTACGTCGGCACCTCCGGCGGGTTCCTCGACACGAAGACGCTGCCCGTCACCGGCGTCTACACGATCGCCATCTCGCCGTTCGGCTACACGGGCTCGATGACGCTGACCCTGTACGACGTTCCGCCCGATGCGGGCGGAACGATCACGCCGGGCGGCCCGCCGTTGTCCCTTTCGATCTCGGTGCCGGGCCAGAACGGGCGCATGACGTTCGCCGGGGCAGCGGGCCAGCGGGTCAGCATGCAGTTCTCCGGGGTGACGTTCTCGCTCGCGCTCGTCTCGATTCTCAAGCCCGACGGGACGGGGCTCGTGACGAACCGCTACATCGGGACGGGCAGCGCCTTCGTCGATACGGCCGTGCTGCCGACGGCCGGAACGTACGCGATTTTCCTCGACCCACAGAGCAATACGACCGGTTCGGCGACGCTGACGCTGTACGACGTCCCGCCCGACGCCGGCGGCCCGATCACGCCCGGTGGGTCGAGTGTGACCGCCTCCACGACCGTGCCCGGTCAGAACATCCGACTGACGTTCGGCGGCACCGCCGGCGAGCGCGTGAGCGCGACGATCGGCTCGGTGACGTTCTCGTCCGGGACGGCGTCGATCATCGGGCCGGACGGAAGCGCCGTCGGCGGGAGCACGTTCTTCGGCTCGGGCCTGACCAGCTTCGTGGACGCGCGCACGCTGCCGGCCACGGGGACGTACGCGATCGTCGTCGACCCGCCGGGCACGACGACGGGCTCGGCCACGTTCCAGCTCTACGACGTGCCGCCGGACGTGAGCGGTACGCTCACGCCGGGCGGGCCTGCGGCAACGGTGTCCATGACGACACCGGGACAGAACGCGAAGCTCACGTTCAGCGGAGCAGCCGGTCAGCGCATCAGCCTCAACGTCTCGCCGTCGACGCTGTCCGTGGGGTACGTATCGATCGCGAAGCCGGACGGAAGCTCGCTCGTCGGCAACACGCTGTTCGCGACGTCCGGGGCCTTCGTCGACGCACGCACGCTGCCGGTCGCCGGGACGTACACGATCACGGTCGATCCCCAGGGCACTGCAACCGGCTCGGCCACGCTGACGCTGTACGACGTTCCCCCGGACGTGACGGGCAGCGTGGCGATCGGCGGGTCGCCGCAGCCGGTCTCGGTGGGCACCCCCGGACAGAACGCGCGGCTGACCTTCGACGGGCACGCCGGCCAGGCGATCACCCTCAAGCTGACGTCGGTGACGGTTTCGATCGGCTACGTGTCGATCCTGAAGGCCGACGGCTCGCCGGTTGTGTCGAACGCAATCTTCGGCAACTTCGACCGGACGATCACGGCCACGCTGCCGGCGGACGGCAGTTACACGATCGTGATCGACCCGCAGGGCGCAGCCACCGGCAGTCTCAACCTGACGCTGACGTAACAAGGGTCAGGTCTTGCATTTCGTCACCGTCGCCGAGCGAGCGGTTACTGCTGCCGGCTGACCGAATGCAAGACCTGACCCCAGCGGTCAGCGGTTGTCGCCGAATGACCGGTACAGCTAGCGGCTGACCGAATGCAAGACCTGACCCCGCGCCGGCTGAGAACCTGGGGTCAAGAACCTGGGGTCAGGTCTTGCATTTCGTCAGATCGTGCTGGCTGGGCCGGCCACGTCAAGCGTGACGAGAGCGTGACAACGCGTCCCGCGGGCTTCGGTTGCAACGCCGGAGTTTCTACGCTCGGCTCATGGCCCGCCCGCTGCGGATCTGCATTCCCGGAGGCATCTACCACCTGATTGCACGCGGCAACGCGCGCGGCCGGATCGTTCACGACGACACCGATCGGAAGCATTTCTTCCGCTTCCTCGAGCATGTCGTCAGGCGCTTCTCCTGGCTGTGCCACGCCTACTGCCTGATGGACAACCACTACCACCTGGTGATCGAAACGCCGCTGCCGAACCTGCCGAGCGGCATGCGCCAGCTCAACGGCCTCTACGCGCAGTGGTTCAACCGACGCTACGAACGTTGCGGCCATGTCTTCCAGTCGCGCTACCGCTCGATCCTCGTCGAGCGCGAGACCTACCTGCTTGCCCTCTGTCGGTACGTGGTCGTCAACCCGGTACGGGCAAGCATCTGCTCGGACGTCGAGGAGTGGCCTTGGAGCAGCTACGCGGCGACCGCGGGTCTCGCCCAGCCACCGCCATTCCTCAGCACAGACTGGCTCCTCTCACAGTTCGCGCCCCGACGCCGTCTGGCGGAGCGAAGTTACCGCGAGTACGTCGCAGAGGGGGTCGACGAGCTCCTCGAGCTTCAGGTCGCCGGCGAGCGACTCGGCCAGGATGACTTCCTGAGGACGACGTTCGGGTTCGATCCGCCGCTCGAGGAGATTCCGCGCGTCCAGGTCGAGCCGATCCCGCCGCCCCTCGAGCGGATCTTCAGCGCCTCGGACGCGACGCCGATCGCCACCGCGTATCGACGACACGGCTACACCCTCAGCCAGATCGCGAGGCACGTCGGCTGTAGCTATTCGACCGTCAGCCGACGGCTCCGACGCGAGGAAGCAGAGCTCGCGGCGTGACCGAATGCAAGACCTGACCCCGTCAGAGGTTGCGGCGCATCAAGACAAAACCGAGGGGGAGCAGAGCCGCCAGCGCGACGTACGGCCCCAGCGACACCCGCGTGCGCTGCTCGCGCAGCTTCGTCTCCGGGCCGCTGCCGACGAACGCCTTCGCCTTGCTCACGAGCGCCCCTTCGTCCTCGCCGATCAGCTCGCCGCTGCCTGCGTTCGCCACGCGCTGCGCCGACGCACGTGCCTGTGGATCCGGGCGATAGCCGGGATCCGGCCGGTTGCCCTTCAGGAAGATCTCCTCGCGGGGATCCCACACGTGCACGAACAGCACCCGGACGTGCCCGTGCTTCAGGGAGCGCCCCAGCACGACCTCGTCGAAGAAGCGGCTCTCGCCGTCGCTGAAGATCACGAGCAGCCGCTTCTTGACGTTCGGCTTGTAGTAGTCGTTCATGGCGGCGTCCGCGAGCGAGTTGTAGTCCGTCGCGAGCGGCTCCGTTCCCGACGGCGGCGGCCGCTCGATCCCGATCGAGTCGCGCAGCGTCGACGAGAACACGTCGCCGTCGAGCGTCGGGAAGAGGTGCGGCAGCATCCGGTCGGTCAGCGACGCGATCCCGAACGGAACCTCGCCGAGGCTCTGCCGCAGATGCAGGGCCAGACGCTTCGAGCGCTCGAGCCGGTCGGACGAGCCGGGGCTCGTCTTCGCCAGCATCGAGCGGGACGTGTCGAAGAGGACGTAGACCTCCGCATCGCTGCGACCGACGCGCGTGCGTGCGCCGGAGATCACGGGCTGCGCGGCGGCGATCCCGAGCAGACCGGCCACGACCGCGATCGCGCCCGGCACTCCCAACCGGGTGCGCAGCGGCGGCGGCTCGAGCCGGAGGTGCGCCGACACACGGCGCGCGCGCAGCTCCAGCAACGCAAACGCGGCAAGCGGGACGACGACCGCGAGCGCGACCAGGCTCGCGAGCGGCGAGAGGAAGGCCATCAGTAACCGCTGCCGGGCTGCGACAAGGCCGCGCCGCCGCCGCGCCCCGGGCCGTGCGCCGCGCCGCCGCCCGTCGACGTCGGCTGCTGTCGCAACAGCCGCAGCGTCAGCTCGAGGTTGAACTTCGCGTCCTCGTTGTTCTGGTCGTATGTCAGCGCGCCGCGGAACGACTTCGAGGCATAGAGCAGGAACCGCAGCCGCTGGCCGGGATCGTCGCTCGCGGCGAGGCCGAGCCCGATGATCCCGAGCAGGTTCGCGGCCTGCGACCTCCGCTGCGGGTTCCTCGACGTCCGGATGAAGTTCGCGAGCGCAACGGTCGCCTCGCTGCGCAGCTGGTCGACGTTCGTCACCGCCCATTTGTTCGCGTGCGGCCGCGCGAGCCAGAAGCTGCGGAGCGTCTGCCGGTAGGCGATGTCGTCGTCGATCGCCAGCAGCCGCTTCGCGACGTGGAACGGAAGGATCTCGTTCGCCTGCCAGAGGTCCGGCCGCGTCGGCGCGGTCTTGAACCGCACGTCGCCGCGGGTGAGCGTCGTGTCCCAGCGGCCGACGTCGAGCGCGAGCAGGAGCACGATCGCACCGGCCGCGAGCGCAGCCACCGCCGCGGAGAGCCAGCGCAGGCTCACGACTGCGTCCTCGGCACGGGCAGGCGGCCGCACCAATGCTCGTTGGCAGCGAGCGCGGCAAGGAGAACGAGCGCGAGGACGATCAGCGTCCACGGCGTCTGCCCGCGGTGCGAGCCCTCCGTCTGCCCGCTTCCACCCGCGGCGGAATGCACGGCCTTCGCGAACGCCTTGTTGCCGGCGATGCTCTGGAAGAGCGAGAGGTTGTCGGCCCGCGGCGCCACCGGGACGATCCGGAACGGCACGCCCTGGTTGCGGAACGTGTTGAACGTCTGCGCGACGCGCGGCACGTCATCCGGCGCGGTGTCCAGATCGCTGACCAGCAGGATCTGCCCCTTCGGCTGGCCGGAGCTCACCAGCACGGAGTGCGCCAGCGTCAGGCCGGCGGAGATCTGCGTCCCGCCGGAGAAGCTGCTCGACCACGGATTCGGCGGGTAGGGATCCGCACCTGGACGCGGCCGCGCCGGCGCGAAGTAGCGCAGCAGCGGCTTCAGCTCCGCCGACGGCGAGCCCGGCGGCAGCAGTTCGTAGGCGATGTCGGAGAACGCAACGAGCCCGATCCGCGTCCGCGCCTGAATCAGACTCTGCAACACGGTGGTGATCGTCCGGTTCGACTCCGGCTTGATGCTCCGGGAGACGTCGAGCACGAGCACGCCGCCGGATCGGCCCGGGAGCAAGCCGCTCGCGGCGGCGGCGTTACTGCGTCCGGTCTCGCTTGCCCCGACCGCGAGGCCGATCAGCGCAGCCGCGAAGAGCACACGCAGCGCCAGTGTCCGGCGCACGGCCGGCGTCAGCTCCGCCGTCGTCGCCAGCGGAATCGCAGGGCCGCGAACGCGCTTAAGCAGCGTGGCCATTCGACCTCTGCTCGATCAGGCGGCGTACGTCGAGCGTCAGCGGTTGTGTGACAGTCGGCAGCGGAGTCGGTTCCCCCCACGCGAGCTCGCGGGCGACCAGCGCCAGCTCGGGCTCGCCGCTGTGCCCAAGCTCGCGGGAGAGCAGCTCGAGCGCCTTGCGCTTCTCCGGCGCGTCGGCCGGCGCACGCTCGACCAGCAACACGGCGCGCTCGAGCGGGCTGAGCACGCGGAACCGCAGCCGGCCCGTCTGCGCGAACCGCAGCAACGAGAAGAGCCCGATCGCGAAGAGTAGACCCGCCGCGGTGAACAGCAGCGCGCGAAGCAGGCGCGGTGACGTCCCGTAGGTGACGGCGACCGGATCCGTGGTCGCCCGCCAGCTCGGCTGCAGGAAGGGGTCGGCCCCGGCCAGGTCGACCTCGCTCGTGCGCCCGCCGATCGTCAGCGCGGGCCACGTGACGTGCAGCGTCCGGCGCCCGCCGCTCTTCGGCGTGTAGAAGACCTCCGCTGAAGGGAACTGCACGCGCACCGACGCGCCGCTGCGCTTCGCGAGGCACGTGTTCGTGAGGCAGATCAGCTCGGTCGAATAGACGAGCTGGGTCACCGGCCCCGTGTCGCGGCGCGTCACGTGCGCGTCCCCGACGCGGACGTACGGGTCGAACCGCGTCGTGAAGCCGATGCGGTTGGGATCGACGCGATTCCGGTCGACGAGCACCTGCACAGAGCCACGCAACGGGTCGGCGAACAGCGTGCCCGAGCGCGACAGGTGCGTCTCCCCGGTGACCGCCTGCCGCGGCAGCTCGACGGAGCGCGTCCCGCCCGTCAACGCGAGCACGAGCACGAACGCGAGCACGGCAGCCGCGACGCCAGCGGCGATCCAGATGCGTCGCCTTGTCACCACCAGTGCCCCCGCGAGACGATCCGCTCGTCGGCCCACTCGAGGAACGCCTGGAAGATCTCGCCTCGATCCGAGCTCGTGACGAGCACGGGCCCGAGATCGAGCGAGCGCAGGTGGTCGAGCAGAGCGTCGGCTCGCGCCTCGTTCTCCTCCCGCCGTCTCGCCGCCTCGCGCGGGGTCAGGCGCACGGGCGCGAACCGCTGCGTCGTCTGGTCGAAGAGCGGCACCACCACGCCCCCGACGTCGGGGAAGCTCCGCTCCCAGATCGAGTCCTGGATCACGACCGGGACGAGATCCCACCGCCGCTCGAGCGCCGAGATCCAGTGCTCGTCCGCGAACGGCATCAGGAAATCGGACAGCACGAACACGAACGTCCCGCCCGGCAGCGGCGGCTGCGCCTCCGCGAGGAACTCGAATGCGCGCGCCAGGTTGTCCTCAGTCGCGCCGAACGATCCGCCGAGCGCCGCCTCGGGCAGCTCGTGGTAGGTGCGCGGCGCGACCCACACCTCCTCGTCGGCTCCCAGGTCGAGGTACCCGAAGAAGCCGCGGGCTGCGAGCGTCGCCTCGACGACGAGCTCCGAGGCCTGGCGCATCGCCTCCGGCTTGTCGAGCCACGGCAGCGGGCGCGGGAACAACGCCATCGCCGGCCGCCGGTCGCTCAGGACGACGACGCGCGGCGCCTCCTCCGCGAGGTACTCGCGGACGATGAACTCGTCCGCGCCGTGCGCAGACGAGAGCCGCGCAGACGCCGCCCAGTCGATCGAATGCGCGTCGTCGCCGGGGCGATACGGACGCGACCCGGCCACGTCGGAGCCGGAACCGCGGCGGACGCTCGTCATCGCGCCGAACGGAAGCCCCGCGAACCGTCGGCGAGGCGCCAGCGGGAAGGTGACCTCCGTCGCGGACAACTAGGGGTGGGCGACGGGCAGGCGCTCCGGAGGAGGCGGCTCCTCGGACGAGTCGGGCACGGGGCGCGGCGCGGCGGCGAAGCACGTCTCCGCGATGCCCGCGACCGCTGCGATCCAGCCAACGCGGCGCGCTTCGGCGAGGAACGTCGGCCGGAAGACGATGCGGTGCAGCAGCACCGGCGCAAACAGCCGCTCGATGTCCTCGGGCACGACGTAGGGGCGATGGTCGAGCAACGCCCACGCACGGGCGGCGCGCTCGAGCGCGAGGCTGCCGCGGACCGACGCTCCGACGGCGACCTCGTCGAGCGCGCGCGTCGCGCGCACGAGCTCGACGGTCCAGCGTCGCAGCAGCCCGTCGACGTAGACCGTCGTGACGGCCTCGCGCATCACGTGCACGTCCTCGACGCTGATCACCGGCTGCAACCACCGCAGGGGATGGCCGTGCCGCTGCTCGTCCACGATCTGCAGCTCCTCGTCGGTCGACGGATAGCCGAGCGCCGTCTTGAGGAAGAAGCGGTCGAGCTGGGCCTCGGGGAGTGGGAACGTCCCCTCGTACTCGATCGGGTTCTCGGTTGCGATCAGCAGGAACGGATCGGGCAGCACGCGCGTTTGCCCGTCGACCGTGACCTGGTGCTCCGCCATCGCCTCCAGCAGCGCCGACTGCGTCTTCGGCATGGCGCGGTTGACCTCGTCGACGAGCACGACGTTCGCGAAGATCGGCCCCGGCCGGAACTCGAACTCCCGCTCGCGCTGGTTGTAGATCGACAGCCCCGTGACGTCCGTCGGCTGCAGGTCCGGCGTGCACTGGATCCGCGACGGCGTCGCACCCTCGATCGACTGCGCGATCGCCCGCGCGAGAACGGTCTTGGCGGTGCCCGGAACGTCCTCGAACAGCACGTGGCCGCCGCAGACGAGGGCGGCGAGGACGAGCTTGATCTCCTCGTGCTTGCCGTGGACGACCGTCTCGATGTTCTCGAGGAAGCGGTCTCCCAGCGCGGCAGCACGCTGAAAGCGGTCGGACCCCTCTAGACGAGCCGCCTCGGTCGGTTCCATGGCCTCCTCGATTGTAGAAGGGGTCGCGCAGCGGAGCCGCCCTGTTCTGACTAAGAAGTAGCCGATTTGTTAGCGGTTGTGGTTCACGAGCTCGACGTTGTTGCCGTCGGGATCGAGGACGAAAGCGCCGTAGTAGCCCGGGTGGTAGACCTCGCGCTCGCCGGGCGCGCCGTTGTCGGAGTACCCGGCGGCGGTGAGCTCGCGGTGGAATGCATCGACCGTCTCGTCGTCGGCGGCCGGGAACGCAACATGCGCGTGCTCGGTCGGCGTGTCGGCGACGAGCGAGAAGGTGCCGCTCGCGCCGACGAACTGGGCCCGCTCGGGTAGGTCGCGCCGCAGCACGAAGCCTCCGAAGGGCGCGACGTGCGCGTAGAAGTCCTTCGCCGCGGCGACGTCTGCGACACGGATCCAGAGATGGTCGACGCAGCCGTCCCGCCGGGTCGTGCTGTGATGCACGGCCTCGGCGCTGTTGCCGTCGGGATCGAGCAGGAACGAGCCGTAGTAGTCGCCGCCGTACTGCGGCCGCGGCCCGGGCGCACCGTCGTCGCGATAGCCGGCCTCCGTGCCGGCGCGCCAGAACTCGTCCGCGTGCTCGCGCGACGGCGCGACGAAGCCGATGTGCAGCCGCCGCGTGACGGGACGGTCGTCGTCGGCGTGCGCGAGCGAGAACTCGCCGCTCCACACCGTGTAGCCCTCGTCGCGACTCGACTGCTCGACGCCGACCGTGCGCAGCACCCTGTCGTAGAAGAGCTCCGACGCCTCGCGGTCGGACGCGCGGATCGTGACGTGGTCGAACACGTCCCGACTATGCCAAGCTCATGTGGGCCGGCGCGCGACGGCGTGCAGGAACGGCCCGCCGCCTCGCTGCCGGTCGAGCACCGCTCTCAGCGGCGCGATCAGCGTGCCGAGCCCGTACTGGGCCCAGAGCGCCGGCACTCTCCGCGAGAAGAGCCGCCCCGCGAGCCGATATTGCAAGGTCGCGAGCAAGGAGCCGGCGTCACCAGACGTCTCCATCGACACCACGCCGAAGCCGCTCTTCGACAGCGCGAGCCGCAGCGACTGTGGCGTGAAATGCGTGCGATGGCGGGGCAGGTCGAGGTGGAACCAGGCGCCGCCGAAGCGCCGCCGCTCCCAGGAGTCGAAGTTGGGGAGGCTGATCACGACGACGCCGCCGGGACGCGAGAGGCCGAACACGCGTCCCAGATCCGCCACCGGATCGGGGACGTGTTCGAGCGAGTGGCGCATCACGATCGCGTCGAACGATCCATCCGCGAGATCGACGGAGTCCAAGGTGCCCTCGTGCGCTTCGACGCCTTGACCGCGCGCGACGGCGCAGGCTTCGGGTGACGGCTCGACGCCGCTGACCCGCCAGCCGCGCCTGACGAACGCGGCACCGAGATCTCCGCGGCCGCAGCCGACGTCGAGCAGCGTCCCCGGCGTCGCGTCGGTGATGGCGTTCAGCGGGGGTTGCCTCAGCGCGCGGTCCATCAACGTCCGCTGGATCCGTCGCTGTGCCGCGCCCGCATTCAGATACCCGTACGACGGCGGGTAGTAGGCGGCCAGCTCCGCGGCCGGCACGGTGGGGAGCGTCCAGCCCGTCCCGCACGACGAGCAAACGGCGACGCTGAACGTCCCGGGCGTGCCCTGGAAGCGGTCGGGGCCCGAGATCGGCGTCGTTTCGAGCGGCGGCGAGCCGCAGATCGGGCACCGTCCGCTCACCACGCCCGCGATGTATACACGTACGTCGAAATGAGCATCGACTTCTGGAAGTTCTGGACCGGCCAGACGATCTCCAACCTCGGCAGCTCGTTCACGCAGTGGGCGGTGCCGCTGCTCGTGTTCCAGCTCACGCACTCGGCCGTCAACCTCGGTGTGGCGACCGCCGCGACCTTTCTTCCGTATCTCCTGTTCGGTTTGCTCCTCGGCGCCTGGATGGACCGCGTCGATCGCAAGCGGGCGATGATCGCGCTCGACTCGATCAACGCGCTCGTGATCCTCTCGATCCCGCTCGTCGCCCAGTTTGGGCACCTGACCGTCTGGTTGATCTACGCCGTCACGTTCATCCAGTCGACCGTCTTCATCGCGTTCAGCTCCGGTGAGTTCGCGGCGATTCCGAGCCTCGTCGAGACGGACGACCTCGTGACGGCGAACGGACGGATCCAGGCGACCTACTCGGCGGCTCAGGTCGCGGGGCCGCTCCTGGCCGGCGCCCTGATCTCGTTTCTGCCGCTCGTGTGGGTGATGGCGTTCGACGCGGGCTCGTTCGCGGTCTCGGCGCTCTCGCTTGCCTTGATTCGCGGCAGCTTCAACGTCATCAGCGACGAGCCGAAAGAGGCGACGACGGTCCTGCACGACGTACGCGAAGGCCTGCGCTACGTGCTCGCCCACCCCGTGCTGCGGAACATCTCCGCGATGATGGCCCTGATCAACTTCGTCGGTGCGACCACATACGCCGAGCTCGTCCTGTTCGCAACGCAACGGCTGCACGCGAGCAAGTTCCAAATCGGAATCCTGTTCTCGGCCGGGAGCGCCGGCGTCGTGGTCACCGGCCTCCTCGCCGGGCGGTTGCGCAAGCGCTTCAGCTTCACAGCCCTGGCGATGACGTCGCTGATGCTGATGGGCGCCTGCACGATCGCGTTCTCTGCGATGCGCTGGTACTGGGCGGCGGTGCCGCTGTGGGCCGCAGCGGGAGGCCTTGGCATCCTCTTCAACATCAACACCGGCAGCCTGCGGCAAGCGATTGTTCCGAACAAGCTGCTCTCGCGCGTCCTGTCGATCGCCGGCGTGCTCGCGTGGTCTGCGATCCCCGCCGGCGCGCTGGTCGGCGGCTGGGTAATCAGCGCGTCCGGTAACGTCGCCGCGGTCTACGGCGCCATCGGCGTGCTCACCATCTGCATCGCCGCGTTCTTCCGCTTCTTCACCGCCCTCGGCGACGCGCAGCGCTACGTCGACGAGCGGAAGGCGGAGGAACAGCGCCTGGCCGCCGAGAGCGAAGCCGTCCCGGCCTAAGGTCCGGGGTCTGACCCCTGCGGGGTCAGACCCCAGCAGTTCAGCCGATGGCTCGCAGCGTGGACCCTAAGCTCTGCAGATGAGCGTGGTCGCGTACCAGGGTGAGGCCGGCGCGTACTCCGAGGAGGGTGCGCTCGCGCTGTTCCCCGACGCCGAGCACCGGCCGTTTCCTTCCATCCGCACCGTCTTCGAGTCCGTCGAGGTGGGCCGCGCGCGCTGGGGGCTTGTCCCGATGGACAACTCTCAGGCCGGGAGCATCAACGAGACCTACGACCTCTTCCTGCGCCACGGGCTCCACCTGGTCGCCGAGACGATCGTCCGCGTCGACCACTCGTTGCTCGCGCTGCCCGGCTCGACCATCGACGACGTGCGCGAGGTGGTCTCCCATCCGCAGGCGATCGCGCAGTGCGAGGAGTTCCTCAGCGGCCTCGAGGTGAACGTGCGGGCGGAGTACAACACCGCAGGCGCGGCGAAGCGCATCGCGGACGGGAAGCTCGACGGCGTCGCGGCGATCGCGTCGCGACGCGCGGGCGAGCTCTACGGGCTCGAGTCACTCGCCGACAGGATTCAGACGTATCCTGACAACTACACGCGGTTCGGCGCGCTGTCGCGGGATCCGGCGCCGCTCGACGAACCGAACAAGTCGTCGCTCGTCTTCGGCGTCGGCCACGTCGCCGGCTCCCTGTACCGCTGCCTCGGCGCCTTCGCGGAGCGGCACTTGAACCTGACGAAGCTCGAGTCCCGGCCACGGCCGGGCCGTCCGTGGGAATACGTCTTCTACGCCGACGTCGACGCGCCCGCACAGCGGCCGGAGATGGTCGAGGCGCTCGCCGCGCTCAGCGAGCACGCGACCTTCACGCGGCTCCTCGGCACGTACGCCAAAGCTAGTCCGCTGTGACCGCGTCGGCGAGCGAATCGAGACCGGCGTTGCCCTTCGCGGCCGCGAGGCCGATCAGGTAGCAGAGGAGGGGCGCGTTCGTCCGCTCGCCGCTCGTGTGCGCCGCGACCCGGGCAAGGTCGAGCAGCGTGCGTTCTTCGGCGGGCGCGAGCTCGAGCTGATCCGCGGAGAGGCCGGACGCCGCCGCGATCTCGTCACGGGCAGAACGCAGCCACTCGTCCATGAGTGGCACGCTATCGCCGTGAGCAAAGCGCCGCCGTACTCCGCGGCAGCGGTCGACGTCGTCAGGCTCCCCGGCGGACGGTCGGAGAGCGACGCGGTCGCCGTCGAGGAGCCGCTCGAGATCCGGATCAACGGCGAGCCCGTCGCTGTCACGATGCGCACTCCCGGTCACGACGAGGAGCTCGCGCTCGGCTTCTGCCTCTCGGAGGGACTGGCACCTCGCGGCGCCGCCCTGCCGGAGGATCTGGCAGCGAACACGGTCGAGGTGACGGCCGACGAATTCAGCTCGGCAACGCTGAAGCGGAACTTCTACACGAGCTCGTCGTGCGGGGTGTGCGGCAAAGGCGCGCTCGAGGCCGTCGCGGTGGAAGCGCCTCGCGTCGAGAGCAATCTGCACGTCAACGCGGACGTCGTCTCGGCCCTCCCTTACAAGCTGCGAGAGGCACAGGTCGCGTTCGAAGCGACCGGTGGTCTCCATGCCACGGGCCTCTTCACGCCCGAGGGCGACCTCCTCTGCATCCGCGAGGACGTCGGCCGGCACAACGCGCTGGACAAGGTCGTCGGCTGGGCCTCTCGCGCCGGACGACTCCCGTTGGCGGACGCCGTCCTGTGCGTGAGCGGCCGGCTCTCGTTCGAGCTCGTGCAGAAGGCGGCGGTCGCCGGTTGCCCGCTGCTCGTCGCGGTCGGCGCGCCGTCGACGCTCGCGGTCGAGCTCGCCGCCGACCGCGGGCTCACACTCTGCGGGTTCGTGCGCGACCGCAGGATCAACGTCTACACGGAGCCGTGGCGCGTCAGCGGCTGACGGGCGTCCTGCTCGTCGGCGGCCTGAGCCGCCGCTTCGGCTCGCCGAAAGCGCTGGCGCACCTCGAGGGCGAGACGCTTGCAGAACGCGCCTGGCGCGTGCTCGGCGAGGTGTGCGAGGAGCGGATCGCGGTCGGGAAGACGGCCGACGCGCTACCCCTCCCGTTTCCGGTCCTCGACGACGGCCCCGACGTGCGCGCGCCGATCGCGGGCGTCGTCGCCGGGCTGCGCGCCGCGAGCCACGACGTCTGCATCGTCCTTCCCGTCGACTGCCCGCTCATCTCCGCCGAAAGCCTGCTGCGGCTGGCCGCGAACGCGCCAGCGGCCCCGCCGAGCGGCCCGCTTCCCGGCGCGTATCGCCGCGACGTTCTGCCCGCGCTGGAGCGGAAGCTGGAGCGGGGCGACTACTCGCTGCGCGACCTCGAGGCGACAATCGTGGAGATCGATGCCGGCGAACTCGTGAACGTCAACACCACCGACGAGCTCGCCGCGCTCGAGTGAACGATCTCCGGCCCCGCGAACCGCTGCAGGGACGGATCGTCCGCGTCGAACCGATCGCCGAACGTCACCGCGAAGGGCTGCGCGACGCGGCGGAGCGCGAGCCGCAGATCCACCGCTTCACGGGCATGTACCTGCTCGGCTTCGAGCGCTGGTTCGACGAAGCGCTGGCGAGCGAGGCCGAGGTGCCGTTCGTCGTGCACGTGGACGGCCGCCCGGTGGGATCGACGCGCTATCTGAACGTCGAGCCGTTCCACCGCCGCGCCGAGATCGGCTGGACCTGGCTCGAGCGTCCGCAATGGGGAACCGGCGCCAACATCGAGACGAAATACCTCCTGCTGCGACACGCGTTCGAGGACTGGGGAGCGATGCGCGTCGAGTTCAAGACCGATGCGCGCAACCTCCGCGTCCGCGGCGCGCTGCTCGGCATCGGCGCGACGTTCGAGGGCATCTTCCACAAGCACATGGTGCTGCCCGACTCGATCCGGGACTCGGCCTGGTACGCGATCGTCGACGACAACTGGCCGCGCGTGAAGGAGCTCCTCGAACGGAAGATCGAGGAGCACACGCGTCCTGGATGAACGCCGCACGGCCAGGCGTTCTGCTCAGTCTTGGTGCGGTCCTCGCAGTCGTCGCGTTCCAGCTCTGGATCACGCCCACCAACCCGCCCGGCTACCACCGCGACGAGGCGTCGCTCTCGTTCAACGCGTACTCGATCTCGACAAGCCTGCGCGACGAGGACGGCGGTCTGCTGCCCCTGTTCTTTCGCTCGTCCGGCGACTACAAGAGCCCGCTATATCCGTACGTGCTCGCGGGAGTCTTCAGGGTCACCGGACCGCACGCGGAGGTCGCGCGCGGGCTGTCGGCAGTGCTCGTGCTGGCCGCCGTCCTGCTGCTCGGGCTACTCGCGTTTCGGGTTACCGGCAGCAGGGCGATCGGCGTCGTCGTGCTCGTGTTGGCAGGGTTCACACCCTGGCTCTTCGAGCTCGGACGGGTCGCGCTCGAGGTCTCGACGCAGCCGCTGCTCGTCACGCTGTTGCTGCTCGCGCTCGAACGGTCGTGGCGCAGACAGCGTTGGACGATCTCGGAAGGCCTCGTGGTGGGGCTCCTGCTCGGCCTGCTCCTCTACTCGTACACCGGTAGCCGGCTGCTCGCGCCGCTCTTCGCGGCTGCGCTCGTCGTCTTCGCGGGCCGCGAGCGCCGGCGGTGGCTCATCGCCGTCTGGGGGACGTTCGCGGCCTTCGTCGTGCCGCTCGGTGTGTACGCACTGCGCCACCCGGGCGCCCTGACGGCTCGATACGCCGCGACGACGATTGCCCGGGAAGGCCGGTCGAGGCTCTGGGTCGTGCTCCAGGCGACGGCGAACTGGTTCCACGACATCAACCCATGGCATTGGGCGACGGCCGGCGACCCGGCCCCGTACGTGCACAACGGCGGCTACGGCGCCCTCTACGGAGCGGTGGTCGTGCTTGCGCTGGCGGGCAGCGTGATCGTGATCACGCGGCGGCGGGACAACCTCTGGTGGCGTTACGTCCTCGTCGCCACCCTGCTCGCGCCCATTCCGGCGGCGCTGACGGTCGACCGCCACAACGCGATCCGGCTTGCGGCCCTACCCGTCCTCGCCGTCGTGCTCGCGATCCCGGCGCTCGAGGCCTTGCTGCGCGCGGCGCGCACGGGACGCGCCGCCCGGCTCGCGCTGGCCGTGCTGGCTGTGACGGTCGGAGTGCAATTCGTCCAGTTCATGGACTCCTATCGGACGCGCGGTCCCGCCCGGCTCGTGCTCTTCGATGCCGGCGTGAAGCCTTTGCTCCAGCAGGCGTTCGCGAGCGGCAAGACGATCTACATCGATTACGACGATCGTGGCGCGCAAGCCCAGGCCCGCTGGCACGCGGCCGAGGCCGGGCTACCGGATGACCGTGTCCAGATCCTCCCGGACGGCGGCGTTCCACCACGCGGAAGCACGGTGTTCGGACTGTTCCAGGAGTGTGACTATGTCTGCCGGAAGTTCGCTCGGTGGGAGCACTACTGGCTGGCGACGGCGATCGGCCCGCGCTAACGGCGAACGACGACCGTGTGGGCGGCGCGGTCGCCGAGGCGCTGGCCGCGCTTCGACAACAGGGCAAACATGAACCCGACGAAGTAGAAGAAGAGCGCGTCGACGAGCCGGACCAGGTTGCGGACGAGCGCCGCACCGAAGGTGACATGTTCTCCGTCTTCGCCGACGACGCGAATGCCGACCATGCGTTTGCCCAGCGTCGCGCCGGCGGCCGCCTCGCACACGACGTAGTAACCGACGCCGAGAGCGATCAGCAGTAACGTCGCCTTCCCGTTGAGATTGATCCCGGCATTGGCGTAGCCGTTGTGCCTCTCCGCGTAGCCGCCGCCGGCCATCAGCCCGACGACGATGCCGAGCGGCACGAAGACGATCAGCGCGTCCAGCAGCACGGCGACGAAACGGAGCGGAATGCCGGCGTTCTGGAGCGCGCTCCACCCGGCGCGCTCCTGGCTGCGCTCGTCGAGCCTTTCGGCCAGTGATCCGAATCGGGTGTGCTGCTCGCGGACGGCCGCGGCGATGCGGTTCGCCTCCGACAACGGGACCCCGGCCTGACGATTCAGGACGTCGAGGAGGTCGACGTGGTCCCAGCTCTCGATCGCTGCGGCCACCGCACGGTGCTCCGCGTCGAAGCGATAGACGGAGACGATCCGGCTCTGCGGATCGACGAGGACCTCGACCGTCCCGATCGACGTGTTGAAGGTCTGTTTCACGGCCGGAGGAGGGCGGCGGGCTTCCTCATGGTCCTCAGATCGGCACCGCGGGCGTCCTGCTAAAGGGGCGCGCGCGGACAACCGATAGAGGTCGTCATATGAAGCCCGCGAGCGCCCGGATCTGCCTCGGACTGGTGATTGCGGCCGCCGCGCTCGTCGCAACGCTCGGCGCCACGGCGGCCGACGCCAACTTCACTGCCTACCGCGTTCACGTCAACGGCATCTGCCGCTCGTACACACCGAAGTTCAAGCGCCTCGAGGCCGACATGGCGAAGGCGAAGCGCGCGGGCAATCTCCACCGCTACGCGTACGACTTCGGGACGATCCTCGGGCTGACCCTCGCCCAGGGAGTCCGGGTCGAGAAGACACCGGTGCCGGCTGACGGCCGCGTAAAGATGGCCGGCCCGCTACGGCTCCTGCACGCCTCGGATGCCCAGCTGCGCCGCACGCTCGCCGCGGCGACGGCAGGCGACCAGAACGGGTTTGCGGCCCAGTTGAAGAAACTCGCGAAGATCTCGGCCCCGCTCAATCACAGCTTCGACGCCGTCGGCCTGCAGGACTGCGGCTCTAGGCAGCAGTGAGCCAAGGGCGAAACCGAACGGCTGGGGTCTGACCCCGGCCGGTCCGGCCGGGGTCAGACCCCACTCCCTACTTCGTCGTGAACGTCCAGGTCGTCGCGCCCTGGCCCGACGCATTCGACCCGGTCGCTTTCGCTGTGTACGCCGTTCCCTTCCTGAGGCGACTGGACGGTGCGAACGTCACGGTCGTGCACGGCGAGTTGCAGCTGACCCTGCCCTTCACGGCACGGCCGCCGCTGTCCGCCAGCGTGATGTTGGCGGAGGTCAGCGGCGCGTCGAACGTTGCGGTCACGGTCGTAGTGACTGCGACGCCGGTCGCATTGGGGAGCGGGATGCACGCTCACCACACGTGGAGCCGGACAACCTGACGTGAACCCCGGATCGGCCGACCTGAGCAGGCCCTGTCCGCAGCTCTGCCGAACGAGGCCGTCGAAGCCGACCTTGTCGGTGTCCTTGTAGGCGCTCGGGTCGGTGTTGCACTGCGAGGGCCCGTGCTTCAGGCCTTGGACTCCACCCACCAGCGTCGAGTAGCTGTAGTTGATGTTCGCGCACCCGTCTGTGTAGGCGACGAGGACGCGTCCCTGCTTGTCGATCGACGCGTCGTTGAAGTCGAGCAGGTTTCGGCATGCGTTCGAGCCGCCGCCGTTCCAGATGCAACCGCGCTGGATCGGATTGCCCGGCGTTGCGTCTACGGTCGTCCAGGTCTGCCCGCCGTCGTATGTGTAGGCGACGTACAGAGACCCGTCGGGCGCAAACGCGAACAGATCCATGTCGTCGGGCCCGGCGCTCGTCCAGGTGTAGTCGATCGTCAACGTCGCCTTGTGGGTCAGGTAGAACTGCTGATCGGCGTCCGGAAGGGTGACGGTCAGGGCGTACGCGTCGCAGTAAACCGGCACGCATTAATTTGTCGTCTCGGTCGTGCCACCGGCGGACACGCCGGGGCCCACGGGCGCGAAGTCCCATGCCGTGCTCGAGCCACCGGCCGGGCCGATCGTGCCTTCGCTCGGTGTCGCCGCGATGGCCGCGCCGCCGAGAAACAGCGGCACGAACAGGGCCGCAAGGACGAGAACAAGTGCGCCGCGTGACAGCGGCGCGAGCATTCGAATTCCTCCTGGCGAGTGTTGGGCGGGGGGAAAAGCGCGCGGAGTATTACTGCGTTCTATTCACCGCGCAACCACTCGTGAAACCGTCGAATTGACTGACGAATCAATCGAGAGAATTGTCGGTAGGTTTCCGCCGGGAAGCTGTGCGAATCTCTCGCTCGCCCACGAACGGGCTAGCGCTACTGGGTCTGCGGAGTCTTGGGCCTTCGCCCGCCGATCTGCGGTTGCGGTACCTGACCCTCGACCCAAAGCGCCGCCAGCCCTGCGCGTGGCAGCCCAAGCCTTCGTTCGAAGAGGAGGTAGCGCGGCTCCCAGCGCGGGAAGAACTTCGCGTTGAAGCGGTAGAGGCTCTCGATCTGGAAGAACGCGTCGCCCAACGAGAGCAGCCGTCCCAGAACACGCTGCGCGTGACCTCGTGGTCGATGGATGAGCTGTGCGAACGCCGCGAAGTTCAGCGACACCTCGCAGATGCCTCGCTCGCGGAGGAGCAAGATCGACCGAACGACGAGGAACTCCATCAAGCCGTTCGGCGTGTCCCGCTCGCGCCGCATGAACGAAAGCGACATCGCGGGCCGCCCGTAACTGGGAACGAAGTGCAGGAACCCGCGCGCGTTGCCGTCCCGATCGCGCGCGATCACCACGACGGTGTCACTCTGGTCCTCCCGGCGCAGGGCGTCCAGCGTCATGGAGAACCCGCGCTCGGACCGGCCGCTGCGCCAGTTGCGCGAGATGCGTTCGAGCTCGGCCGCCGTCGATTCGTCGAGTGAGGAGACGTCGCGAAGCTCTGCGCGATAGCCGGCCTTCTCGAGCCGGGCGACGGACTGGCGAACTTTGCGGATCGCCCGTCCTTCGAGTGAGAAGCCCTCGGTCTCGACGATCGCCTCGTCGCCGATGTACAGCGCCCGCAGGCCCAGCTGCTCGAACGTGCTCCGCATCCCCGCGCTGACGCCGAGCGCGGCGACATGAAGCGCGCGTTGTTCGGCGAACGCGCTCAACTCGCCGAGCAACGCGGGGAGCGAGTCGGGAGGGCCGATCGGGTCGCCGGAGACGAGCAGGACGCGGTTCCTCACCTGGTAGCCGAGAAACGCCTGACCGTCGGACGAGAACAGATAGTGCTTGTCGTGCCGTAGCTTGAAGTAGGCGAGCGTGTCGGTGCCGTGGGCGCGCACAAGGTCGACGGCCGCCTCGCGCAGCTCGTGGTCGGGAAGGCTTCGCGGCGCGGCCAGCGGCCGAAAGATCAGGTACGCGCACGCCAACACGGTCAGGACACTGATCGTGCCGAGCGCGAGATCGAGTCGCCCGAGCTCGTCGCGAAACGCGAGGGGGCCGTCCTGCCAGACGAGGAGGTCGCCCGCCTCGCGCACGATTGAACCGAAGCCCGTGTGAGCCGGAGCGGCGATCCACACTCCCACTCCGGCGGTGAGGACGCAGCCGAGCACGAGCGCCGGGACGCGCCAGAGCGCGCCGCGGAGGCTGAGCGGATCGTGTTGCACGTAGAAGGAGCCACGTCCGGCCCAGAGCAGTGCGGCGGCGGCGAAGTCGACAGCCGCCTCCTCGAAGTCCAGCCCTTTCGTCAGGTTGAGAATCCCGAGCGCTACGAGCAGCGCGATCGCGAGGTAGGCCGCGCGGCGTCGACGGCGGCGCAGGTAGACGGCCGTCACGAGCAGCATCGCCGCGGCCGGGATCGCAAGAGCGTGCGACACGCGGAGGGCGGCCACCGACTCGACATGGAGCAGCGCATGCCCTCGCCAGTTCACGTTCGGCGAGAACGCCGAGGCGAGATTGATTGCCGCGACGAGCACTGCCGCGAGTGCGGCGACCGTGGGCAGCGGGTCGGCACGATGCAGTGACCGCAACGGGAGTGGTCGCCGGTGCACGCCCAGGCGCCACGACGCTGTGTCGCGCCGTGACGGGATCAGGTCATGCCAATCCTTGACGAGCAGCCAGAGGCCCGCGAACGCTGCCAATGTCGCCGTGAACGTGAAGTGGACGAATCCCACGAGCGCTCCGACGAGGACGGCCAGCAGAATCCCGGCCCCGAGATGCCATTCATGGAGCCGGACGCGGAGCAGGTAGACGCGAACGCCGAGCGCATGACGTTCGATTCGGATCAGGGTCACTGTGCGCCCCCGGCGAATTGCGCGATCGCTCGAGCCACCGCCGTCGGCGCCTGGAGGAGCGAAAGATGTCCCGCTCGCGGCACGACGACGAAGCGCGCGCGCAGCAGGGCGGCCGTCCGCCGCCCGGCCGCCGGTGAGTCGACCGCGTCACGCGCACCCCACACCACGATGCTCGGCACGCGGACACGTCGCAGCGTCGCCGCCGACACGCCCTGGATCCCCTGGCCGAGCATCGAGCGGAGGGCTGCCGCGGTGCCGCTCACCCGGAACGGCCGCTGCCACTGGTCGATGAACGGGTTCGAGAACGGCGGCCGGCCGGTGCCCCAGGCGCTTCTGAGAGCTCGTCGAAAGATCCAGTCGGAGCCCGTGGCAATGCGGTAAATGCTCGTGTACCACGGCGGCAGAAGGAGGTGCGAGATCCACCCCCGCGAGCCTCCGCCCGGCCGCGCGTCACCGTCGAGCAACACGATCCGCGAGAGGTGCCGCGGTTCGTTTGCGCCGATCGAGGCGACGACGGCGGCTCCGAGCGAATGGCCGACCAGCGTCGGCCTCACGAGCCGAAAGCGCGCGTCGAAATCCCGGACCAGCCGAGCCCAACGGCTGAGCGTGTACGGCCCGCGGCGCTGCGAGTAGCCGAACGGCGGCAGATCGAGCGCGTAGACGCGATGCCTCTTCGCGAGGATCGGGCCGACCGCGTGCCACACCCAGGCCGACTCGATGAACCCACCGAGCAGGACGATCGGCGTCCCGCGCACTCCCCACCGGCGGTAGGAGAGGGTCGTGCCGTCGATCCGCACGAACGGGCCGGCGTAGAGCTTCGTCGCCGACACTTCGCGTCCCGACGTCGCCGCGTTGTATGCGAGCGAAGCGAACGTCAGGAGTACGACGAGAGCACCGAGCGCGACGGCAACACGCCGAAGCCAGCGCCTCATCGCGCAATCTCCTCGACGGCCACCCACTCACGATAGTCAGGGCTGAGCCAGTGCCGGATCGGCCTCGATCACCCGGTCGAGCTCGAGACCTGACACGGGCAGATGGGGCGCCGGCCGCGCGGCCTTCGAGATGCGGTAGATCGACACAGGATCACGCGTCGGATCGCCGTTCGCATCGAACGAGATGTTGCCGAGAACCGTTCCGGCGGCTCGTCCGCGCGTCAACTCGTCCACGATCGACGCCCGAGAGCCATCCGAGCGGGCGATCGCGTCAAGGAGCGCCTGCGTGGCAACTGCGGCCAGCGGGACGAAGCGGTCGATATCGGTCAACCGGCGCCCAGGGAACGCCGCCTGCAGAAATGCTCGCGTTTCTGCCGGCAAGGCCGAGAAGGCCGGGTCGACGGCTGTGCTGCTGATGTAGATGCCGAAGGCCTCCGGAGGTGCGCCCGGGCCCGCCATGTTGCCGGCGAACGTGAAGTTGTCCGAGGCGAGCATCGCGACGCGTCGACCGAGCGTGCGCCGCAGGGTGACGAGCAGCGGCCCGCCGTGGGAGCAGATACAGCCGGTGAGGACGACTGCCGTCGGCCGAGCTCGAAGCACGCGCCGCGCCAGCGACGCGTACCCGGGCAGCCCCCAGTGCGCTCGACCGACGACTGTCAACCCGAGCCGCCCCGCCGCTCGCGAGACGTACTCCACCATCGCCTGCGACGTCGGGTCGCCGTCGTCGAGCAGAAAGAGCCGCCGGCGTCCGAGTTCCTTGGCGAGTAGGGCTAGGCCGGCCCCTTGCGCATCATCCGGAGGCGCCAGCCGGACGAAGTTGCGGACGCCGATCGGGTAGTACCGGTCAGGTTCGAACGGCGCCGTCTGCGGCCCCTCGTGCGTCAGGCCGACGTACGTGTTCGCGGGGCTGATCAGCGCCACCGGGCCCGACGGCGCGGCGTCGAGGATCGGCAACTCGACCATCGAGCAGGCGGACTGATAGGTCCCGATGACAGCGACGACGCCCCCGTCATGTGCGAACGCGCGTGCATTCGCGGCGCAGAGCGCGTAGTCAGGACTCTGGCCAGGGCTCGAGTCCGTGCAGGCTTGCAAGCCGACGCGATATCGGCCGGCGCGGAACCGATGCTTTTTCAGCTCCCACCGGATCGCGCGACGAATGTCGGTGATCGGCGCATTCACGCGACCGGCGTTGTCGAACGACGGAAAGTCGGAGGCGATCACGAGATCCGGCGACGCTCCGCCGCTCTCGAGCGGCCCGCAGCTTCCCGTCACAAGCGGCCGTGCGGGAGCGGACGGTGGCGCGGACCGTGGCGCCCGCCCACCGGCGACTGTCACCCACACACGGCCGGCACCGGCGGCGATCCCGGTCACGGCGCGGCCTACGGGAATCGTCGCCACAGTGCGATTGCCGGCGGGATCGATACGCGTGACGCTTCCGTCGCCCGAGTCGAGCACCCAAACGCCGCGGGCGCTGATCGCGACGGCGGTCGGTCTCGAACCGACGCGAATCGTGGCTGCGACCGAGTTCGTCCTCGGGTCGATACGCGTGACACTGTCGGCGAGAGCGTCCGCGACCCAGACGGCGTCGTAGCCGTACGCGACTGCAGCCGGTCCGGCGGGTCGGTCGGAAGATCCGCCAACGTGGATCGGCGGTCCTGCGAGACGCTCACGGTCGGGGTCGAACCGAAGGACGGTGTCGTCGGCGCTGCTCGCGATCCAGACCGAACCGGCGCCCACGGCGATCCCATCGATCGAGTGTCCGGGCCCGAGGTCGAAGGTGCGCCGCGTGGTTCCGGCAACCCGCACAAGACGACCGTGCAAGGTGTTCGTCCAGACACCACGCCCGTCCAGTGCAAGCACATTCGGCACTGCCGGAGCGAACAAGTCCCCCACGTACGCTGTTCGTACGGGTACACGGCGATTTTCGTGCGTCGTGGCGTCGACGCGCGTCAGCGTTCCCACGCCGATGTCGAGGGGGTTGGTCACCCAGACGGCGTCGCGCCCGACGGCGACCTGGGTCGGTACGGCTGCGAGCGGAACCCGACGGCGGATCGCGCCGTCGCCGGGGCTCACGGACACGAGCTCTTGCCTCGCGCCGTCGGCGACCCAGACACCACCCTGGCCGACGCCCACGGCCGTCGGACTGCTACCCATGTCGACCTGCAGCACCAGTCGGTTCGAATCGGGATCGATCGCCCCGAGAGAGTTCGGCGCGATGGCGGCAAGGGCCTCGCCTCCACCGCCTCCACGTGCCAGGAGCACAGCGGCGGCGATCGCGGCAGCGGCCAGCAACACACCGCCGACGAGAACGAGCGGCGCCGTTCGTCGCACGTGAGCACGGACCTGGACAGCGCGCGCCGGAGCACCGAGACCGGGATCCTGATTCAGGATCCTGTGCTCCAGCGCTGCCAGGTCCGCGCTCGGTTCGAGACCGAGCTGATCGCGAAAGGTCGAGTGTGTGCTCCGATAGAGCTCGAGCGCCTCGGCCTGGCGGCCGATGCGGTAGAGCGCAAGCATCAGCTGCGCCCGGGGACGTTCCCAGAGCGGCGAAGCTTCGACCAGCTTCCGCAGCCGCGGGATCGCAGCCTCCGGTTTGCCCAGCGCGAGCTGCGCTTCTGCATGGTCCGCTTCTGCCGCGTTGCGTAGCTCCTCGACGCGGCGCACCTCGTCCTGCGCGAAGCTCGCGAAGCGGAAGTCGCCGAGTGGTTCACCGCGCCAGAGCGCCGACGCCTCGGAGAAGGTCCGCTCAGCAGTCGCGGGGTCGCCGCGCTCGAGCTCCTCGCTCCCGCGGCGTGCGAGCGACTCGAACTGCGCGGTGTCGAGCTCGTCCGGGCTCAGGCGAAGCAGATAGCCGGCGCGAGTGGTCGCGATCCGCTCGTTCCCGACCGCCTTTCGCAGACGCGAGACGTAGATCTGGATGCTCTTCGCAGCATGCTCGGGCGGCGCTCCCTCCCACAGCTCTTCGACGAGCCGGTCAATGGCGAGGGGCTCACCGGCGTGAATCGCGAGCAGTGCGAGCAGCGCGCTCTCGAGACCTCGCGCGATGGGGGCTCTCTGGCCGTCGATCCGCAGCTCGAGCGGCCCTAGGAGGCGGAGTTCCACCACTCGGAAGTGACGCTAACGCGCGGCAGAACCAGCTGCAAGCAGGAGATTTACCAGCTTGCAGCTGTTCGCAACGGGCCGTTTACCGCCTCGTCGCACGCTCTTCGTGACCGTCCGCACTCGGCGGGCGCAACGGAGGAGGACGTCAAATGACCCGCACGCGCATCATCTCCGCGATCGCGGCAGCCTTCATCGCGGCCGCGACCGCGGCTCCTGCTTTTGCCGGGGGCGAAGCCAAGAACGAGGGCCCCTTCACCCGGCCGGTCGCCGTCCAGCCGACGTCGGCGGGCGAACCGAAGAACGAGCTCCCCTTCACGTCAGCCGGTCAGGACCGCCCGACAATCACCGTCACGAGCACGCGCGACGGCTTCAGCTGGCTCGACGCCGCCATCGGTGCCGCCGCCGGCGCGGGTTTGACGTGTGCGGGCGCGGGCCTGGCTGCATTCGCTTGGGCGACGAGGCGAAGCGCCGCGCACGCGCAGTAGGTCTGTAAACGCGCGAGAGGAGCGCGGTGGCCAAAACCGCGCTCCTTCGCGGGACCTCGAGAGCACGTACGGTAAAGCGGTGATCGCCACGGCGGCGTTCGGCAAGACCGGCCACGAGAGCACGCGCACGATCTTCGGCGCCGCCGCACTCGGCTCGGTCTCGCAGGCGGAGGCGGACGCAACGCTCGAGATCTTGCTCGAGCACGGCGTGAACCACATCGACACCGCCGCGTCCTACGGCGACTCGGAGCTCCGGGTCGCGCCGTGGCTCGCCCGTGATCGCGACCAGTTCTTCCTCGCGACGAAGACCGGCAAGCGCGACTACGACGGCGCCCGGGAGGAGATTCGGCGATCGCTCGACCGTCTCGGCGTCGCGCGGATCGACCTGCTCCAGCTGCACAACCTGGTCGACGTGATCGAGTGGGAGTTCGCCCTCCGGGAAGGCGGAGCGATCGAGGCCGCGAAGGAGGCCCGCGACGAGGGGCTGATCCGCTTCATCGGCGTCACGGGGCACGGGCTCACCGTCGCGAAGATGCATCTCCGCAGCCTCGAGCGCTTTCCGTTCGACTCGGTCCTGCTCCCCTACAGCTACATCCAGATGCGCGATCCTCGCTACGCCGCCGACTTCGAGGCGCTGATGGCGCTGTGCGGCGAGCGCGGCGTCGCTGTGCAGACGATCAAGAGCATCAGCCTGGCGCCGTGGGACGGCCGCGCGCAGACGGCGGCCACGTGGTACGAGCCGCTCCGCGAGCAGCCGGACATCGACCTGGCGGTGCATTGGGTGCTCAGCCGGCCCGGCATCTTTCTCAACACAGCCGGCGACATCGACCTGGTGCCGAAGGTGCTCGACGCCGCGCGCCGGTTCGAGATGCAGCCGGCGGAAGAGGCCATGGAGGGGCTGACGACGAACCGCAAGCTCGTCCCTCTCTTCTCTTAGCACTGGGGTCTGCCCCTTTGGGGTCAGACCCCAGCAGTTCGCTTTAAACCGTCCAGGATCAGGTCGAGCCCGAACTCGAACTCCTGCTCACCCCCGCCTGCCGCAGCGATGTGCTGCTCGGCGTGCTCGGCGAGATACGGGTAGCCGCCAGCCCGCAGCTCCAGCGCGAACGCCGCCGCGAAGTCTGCTAAGTCCCGCGCGCCGGCGATCGTCTTCGCGCCGGCCGAATGACCCAACTGCCACAGCGTGAAACCCACGATATGGCTGTCCAGCGCGTGATACGCGTGATAGGTCTGCTCGGGCGAGAAAGCGGCTTCGCGGAGTGCCCGCAGCAGCCATTCCATGTACTGCAGTCGCGGCGTCCGCACGGTAAGTGTGCTCGTCGGCGACATCACGAGGCTGCACGCCCAGGGGTGACGCAGGAACGCCTCGTGCGCGGAGATCGCGCACTTCCGAATCGCGACGTCCCAGTCGTCGCCGGTTGCCGGCAGCTCGATTTCGCCGACGACGAGATCGACGATCGCGTCCACGAGGTCGCCCTTGTTCGCGACGTGGTTGTACAGGGACATCGCCTCCACGCCGAGGGTGCGTGCGAGCTTCCGCATCGTCAGCGACTCGATCCCCCCTTCATCTGCAAGGCGAATGGCGGCGTGGAGCACCCTTTCCCTGCTGAGTGGCGTGCGGGACGGTGAAGTCGAGTCGGCGGTCATCAGGCGGTTGACAAACCTTACGGTGTACGTCTAGCCTTACAGCGTAAACTTACACTGTACGGACGAGGAGCGCACGATGAGAGCGATGGTCTACGAGAGGTACGGCCCACCCGATGTCCTCGAGCTCAAAGAGATCGAGAGGCCGGCGGTCGTGGACGACGGCGTGCTGGTGCGGGTACATGCGGCTTCCGTGAATCCCTTCGACTGGCACTTTCTGACGGGTACGCCGTATCTCGCACGCCTGGGGGCCGGGCTACGCAAGCCAAAGAACCACGTCCTGGGGGTCGACTTTGCCGGGACGGTCGAGGCCGTCGGCAAAGAGGTGACGCAGTTCCACCCGGGGGACGAGGTCTTCGGCGCGAGGAACGGGGCGTTCGGCGAATACGTCTGCGTTCGCAAGAGCGTGGCGCTCAAACCGGCGAACCTGACGTTCGAGCAGGCAGCGGCCGTGCCCGTTGCGGGAGTCACCGCCCTTCAGGGACTGCGCGACAAGGGACGGCTCCAGGCCGGGCACAAGGTCCTGATCAACGGCGCGTCGGGGGGCGTGGGCACCTTTGCCGTCCAGATCGCGAAGTCGTTCGGAGCCGAGGTGACCGGCGTGTGCAGCACGCGGAACGTCGACGCCGTCCGCTCGCTTGGCGCAGACCACGTCATCGATTACACGCAAGGTGACTTCACCCGCAGCGGGCAGCGTTACGACCTGATGTTCGACGTGGCGGGGAACCGCTCGTGGTCGGAGTGCAAGCGCGTCCTGACCGACAAGGCCACCTTGGTCGTTGTCGGAGGACGCAAGACCAATCGCTGGATCGGCCCCATGGGTGACGGGATCAAGAAACGTCTCGTCTCGCTGCCCGGCAGCCGCAGGGTGGTTTCCCCGTTTCTGGCGAAGATCACAAGAGAGGATCTGGCCGTCCTGAAAGAACTGCTCGAGTCCGGCAGTGTCACACCGGTGATCGAGAAACAGTACGAGCTGGGCGAGGTCCCCGAAGCTGTCGGATACGTCGGAGCAGGGCACGCCCAAGGGAAGATCGTCATCACCGTCTGACCGGAGCTACAGGACCCTCATGTCGCGACGCTAGTCCCAGTCGAGCTTGTGGCTCTGAGCCACTAACTCGGTCGTGCGAAGATCGCGAGCATGATCGACGTCGCCGTGCTCGGGCGAGTGGGAATCGACCTCTACCCCAACCAGCTCCGGACGCCACTACGCGAAGTCCGCACCTACACCCGCTTCGTCGGGGGGTTTGCGGGCAATGTCGCGACGGGTCTCGCCCGGCTGGGTCTGACCCCCGCGATCGTGTCACGCGTCGGTCGCGACCCGCACGGCGACTTCGTCCGCGACTTCCTCTTGGGCGAAGGAGTCGACGTGCGCTTCCTTGCCGTCGACGACCGCCTGCGCACACCGCCGACGTTCTGCGAAGTGTGGCCGCCGGACCGCTTCCCGCTCCTCTTCTACCGGTATCCGACTGCGCCGGACTGGCAAGTGGCGCCGGCCGACTTCGATCCCGAGGAGGTAGCGGCAGCCCCCTTTCTCCTCGCGACGGGAACGGGCCTCGCACAATCGCCGAGTCGCGAGACGACGCTGGCCGCGCTCGAGGCACACAAACGCACAACGATCCTCGACCTCGATTGGCGGCCGACGCTGTGGGAGCAGCCAGAGGAGTACCGCGAGCTCGCCCAGGCCGCCTCACGTCATGCCGACGTTGTGATCGGAAACGAGGAAGAGGTCGAGGCGGCTGCCGGTGACCCTCAGGCGCTTCTCGATCTCGGCGTCTCGACGCTCGTGCTCAAGCGCGGCGAGCGCGGCGTGGTGTTGTTCCACGAGGGAGCCCAGGTCGACGTCCCGGGCCATCCCGTCGAGGTCGTCAACGGCCTCGGCGCAGGCGACGCGTTCATCGCGGCCTTTGCGCACAGCCTCCACACGGGTCGTTCGCTCGAGGAGGCTGCGCGTCGCGGGACCGTCGCGGGAGCGATCGTCGCCTCGCAACTGGCATGTTCCGAGGCGATGCCGACCCTTGCGGAGCTCGAGGCCGAGCTGACGTGACCGACCTGCTCCTGCGCCACGGCGAATGGGAGCTCGTCGATCCGGCGTCGGCTTCGTGGAGCTACCTGTCGTTTCGGGTCGAGCGGCTGCGCGACGGGGACGAGGTGGCCCGCAGGACCGGGGACGAGGAAATCGCGCTGGTCTCGCTCGGAGGACGGTTCGCGGCCGAGAGCGACGGCGAGCGCTGGGAGCTTGGAGGAAGGGCGACGGTGTTCGACGGCATGCCGTCGGCGCTCTACCTACCACGCGACAGCGAGTACACCCTGTCCGCGATCGGCGAAGCCGAGGTCGCGGTCTGTGGAGCACGTGCAGACGAACGACTCGAGCCTCGCGCCATCGCGCCGGACGAGGTCGAGATCGAGGTGCGCGGCTCCGGGAACGCTACGCGGCAGATCAACCACATCGTCAAGCCGGAGTTTCCGGCGCAGCGGCTGCTCGTCGTCGAGGTCTTCACGCCGGCCGGCAACTGGTCGAGCTATCCCCCGCACAAGCACGACGAGGATCGGCCGCCCGAGGAGGTCGTGCTCGAGGAGGTCTACTACTACCGCACGCCCACGGAGCCGCCGGGCGCATTCGCCGTGCAGCGGCTCTACAGCCCGCAGCACGGCACCGACGTCACCGCGACCGTGCGCGACGGCGACATCATGCTCGTCCCGCACGGCTACCACACAACGTGCGCGGCGCACGGCTACGACCTCTACTACCTGAACGGCCTCGCGGGCGATCGCCGCTCGATGGCGGCCGCGGATGATCCCGCGCTCGCGTGGATCCGCCCTGCCTGGAGCGAGCTCGAGCCCGACCCGCGCGTGCCGCTCGTGACGAACGAAAGGCTGGGGTCTGACCCCTGAGGGGTCAGACCCCAGCAGTTACGGACGCGACCGCTCGTACGCGGCCCGCGCCTCGCGGACGCTCTCGACCGCCGAGACCTGCGCGACCGGGACGTCCCACCAGCTCTCGTAGCCGGGGACGCCTTCGTAGCGATCGACCTCGATCGCCAGCACGACGGTCGTGTCCTCCTGCTTCGCCCGTTCGAGCCCCGCACGCAGGTCGTCGATCGAGCTGCACCGGATCACACGTGCACCGAGCGACTCCGCATTCGTCGCGAGGTCGAGCGGCAGGACCGGCGCCGGGGACTCGTCGCTGTCGACCCCGAGCGACCCGTTCCGACGGTAGCGGTATTGCGTGCCGAAGCCGTCGGTGCCGAGTGACCGCGACAGCGATCCGATCGAGTTGAAGCCGTGGTTGTCGACGAGCACGATCGTCAGCTTCACTCCTTCCTGAACTGCCGTGACGATCTCGCTCGAGCGCATCAGGTACGAGCCGTCGCCGACCATCACGTACACCTCGCGCTCAGGCGCGGCGAGCTTGACGCCGAGCCCGCCCGCGATCTCGTACCCCATGCACGAGTAGCCGTACTCGACGTGGTAGCCCTTCGGGTCGCGCGTGCGCCAGAGCTTGTGCAGGTCGCCCGGCATCGAGCCCGCCGCGCAGACGACGACATCCTCGGGCGCGGACGCCGCGTTGACGGCGCCGATGACCTCGCTCTGCGCGGGCAGCGGGCCGTGCTGGAGCGTGTACAGGCGCTCGACTTCCTCGTTCCACTCGCGGTTCAGCCGCACGACCTCGTCGCGGTAACCAGCCTGCACCGACCAGCCGCCGAGCAGCTCCGCAAGACGCTCGAGCGTCGCACGAGCGTCCCCGACAAGTGCGACGCCGCCGTACTTGACGGCATCGAAGTCGGCGACGTTGACGTTGACGAACCGCACCTCGGGATTGCGGAACACCGTCTTCGACGCGGTCGTGAAGTCCGTCCAACGGGTGCCGATGCCGACGACGAGGTCCGCCTCGGCGGCGATGCGATTCGCCGCGAGCGTGCCCGTCACGCCGACCGCGCCGAGCGCCGAGGAATGGTCATACGGCAGCGACCCTTTCCCCGCCTGCGTCTCCCCCACGGGAATCCCCGTCTGCTCGCAGAGGTGGCGAAGCGCCTCCGTCGCTCGTGAGTAGATCGTGCCGCCCCCGGCCACGATCAGCGGACGCCCCGCGCCCCGAATCTGCGCGACCGCCTCGGCAAGCAGGGCCTCGTCCGGCAGCGGCCGCGGGACCTGCCAGACGCGCTTGGCGAAAAAGTCCTCCGGAAAGTCGTAAGCCTCGGCCTGCACGTCCTGCGGGAACGCCAGCGTCACCGCCCCGGTCTCCGCCTGGTTCACGAGCACGCGCATCGCCTGCACCGCCGCCGGGATCACCTGCTCAGGACGCCAGATGCGGTCGAAGTAGCGCGAGACCGCTCGGAACGAGTCGTTGACCGAGACGTCGCCGGACCACGGAACCTCGAGCTGCTGCAGCACCGGGTCCGGCCTCCGCGACGCGAACACGTCCCCGGGAACGAGCAAAACCGGGAGCCGGTTCACCGTTGCCAGCGCCGCTCCGGTGACCATGTTCGTTGCGCCCGGCCCGATCGAGGTCGTGCAGACGAAGGCTCCGAGGCGGTCCTTCATGCGGGCGTAGCCGACGGCGGCGTGCACCATCCCCTGCTCGTTCCGCGCCTGGTAATAGGTCAGGAGCTCGGGCGCCTCGTACAGCGCCTCGCCGATCCCGGCGACGTTGCCATGGCCGAAGATCCCGAAGCAGCCGCCGAAGAACCGCTGCTCGACCCGATCCCGTTCGACGTGTTGCGCAGCGAGGAAGCGGATCAGCGCCTGCGCCGCCGTGAGCCTCACGGTGCCGCTCACCCCACCTCGGTCTTGATCGCGTCCAGCTCGTGCTCCAGCTCCGCGAGCTCGCTCCCGCCAGCCATCAGCCGCACCAGCTCCTCGCGGTCGATTTCGTTCTTCTCGTACGCACCGAGGCTCTGGCCACGGTTCAGGATCACGAAGCGGTCTCCGACCGGGTACGCGTGGTGCGGGTTGTGGGTGATGAAGATCACGGCGACTCCACGATCCCGCGCCTGGAGGATGTACTTCAGGACGACGCCCGCCTGTTTGACGCCGAGCGCCGACGTCGGCTCGTCGAGGATCAGCACGCGCGCGCCGAAGTACACGGCCCGCGCGATCGCAACCGATTGGCGCTCGCCGCCGGAGAGCGTCCCGACCGGCTGGTCGGGGTCGCGGATGTCGATGCCCATCTCGCGCAGCTCGCGGCGGACGATCCGCTTCGCCGTCGCGGCGTCGAACCACCGCAGAGGGCCGAAGCCCTTGCGCGGCTCCGCTCCGAGGAAGAAGTTGCGCCAGATCGACATCAGAGCGACCATCGCGAGGTCCTGGTACACGGTCGCGATGCCCTTCGCGCGCGCGTCGCGCGGCGATCCGAAGTGCACCTCCTCGCCCTCGACCAGCAGCCTGCCGGCATCCGGTTGATGGACGCCGGAGAGGAGCTTGATGAAGGTCGATTTCCCGGCGCCGTTGTCGCCGAGGATGCACGTGACCTCGCCCGCGTCCACGTACATCGAGATGTCCTTCAGCGCGACGATGTTGCCGTAGTACTTGGAGATGTGGTCGGCCTCGAGCAGGTGAGCCATGGTCATCTCGCTTTCTGCGCTCGGCTGCGAATGAGTGTGTTGAGCATCACGGCGGCGAAGAGGATCCCGCCCTGGAACGTGAAGGTCCAGTTGCTGTCCCACTGCGAGTCGACGATTCCGAGCTGAACCATCCCGAGCATTGCGGCACCGAAGAACGTACCGATGACCGAGCCGAAGCCGCCGGTGAGCAGACAGCCGCCGACGACTGCGCAGATGATGAAGATGAACTCGAGGCCGATCCCCTCCCCGGCCTGCATCGAGCGAAGCTCGAGCGCTTCGATGATCCCCATCAGCGCCGCCGTCACGGAAGTCATCACGAACAACAGGATCTTGGTGCGCGCGACCGGCACGCCGACGTTGCGCGCGGAGTTCGGCTCGCCGCCCGCGCTGTAGATCCAGTTGCCGAAGCGCGTCTTCGCGAGCAGCCAGGCGCCGACGATCGTGACCCCGATCCACCAGAGCACCTTGACCTTGAAGTCGTAGTGCGTCAGGTCGCCGGCAAAGAGCTTGCGGGCCGACTCGAAACCGCTCGCGCTATCGATGTTCTGGATTGCGGTCTGGCCGGTCAGCTTGAGCGTGCCGGCGGCGTTCACGCCCTGCAGGACGAAGAAGGTCGCGAGCGTCACGATGAAGCTCGGCAGCTTCGTCCTGACGACGGTGATTCCGTTGATCAAGCCGATCACGATTCCGAAGAGCAGGACGAGCACGATGGCCGGCCAGACGTTCATGTCCTGGAATGTCGTCAGGTAGCCGAGCAGCAGTCCCGAGCTGCCAATCATCACCCCGGCGGAAAGGTCGAACTCGCCACCGATCATCAGCAGGGCGACGGGCACGGCGATGATCCCGTATTGGGCAGCCTGGTCGGTCCAGCCGGACGCGATGCCCGGGTCGCCGATCCAGTTCACTGCGCGCGCGAAGTATCCGAACGCGAAGAACACCGCGACCGCACCCAGAAGAGCGCCGATGTCCGGCCGGGTGAGCAACCGCGTCAGCGGTCCGACTCGAACGAGGCGCTCGTCCGGCGGCGTCTCTTGGACTGTCATCTCGGCCACTCCGGCTGAGGCGCCTCCTTCCTTCGGCGCGTGGGCGGCCGCTCAGCGACCGCCCACGCACAGCTGATCCCTAGCGCGTGCCCTTCTTTGCGAGCGCTGCGACCTTTGCCGCGTTCGCCTTGTTGATGATCCCCGGGCCGGTCAGCACAGGCTGGCCGTTCCCGACGGTGTTCAGGTTTGACTTGTAGAGGTAGGCGAAGACCACTGGGAGATAACCCTGGAGATACTGCTGCTGGTCGACGGCGAACAGCATCCTGCCGGCCAGGATCTCCTTGATCGACCCGCCGACGTCAAAGGTCCCGACCTTCGTGCCCTTAGGCAAGGACGAGATCACCGGGATGGTGACGTCCGGGTCGAGGCCGAGGAAGCTGTCGAGCTGCTTATCGGCATTGAAGGCCGCCTTCACCTTTGCCTTCGTCCCTGGGATGTCGTCTTTCGCGCCCGGGATGGTCAGAACCTTCACCTTGCCGGAGCCGAGAATGGACTTGACACCTGCGGCGCGCTGCTGGAGTCCCGAGTTGCTCGCCTCATGGATGACGATGAGGAGCTTCTTCACGCCGGCCTTCTTGAACTGCTTGCCGGCACCCTTGCCGGCGACGTCTTCGGTCTGGCCGACGTGCACCTCGTAGGTCGGGAGGCTGTCGAAAGCACCTAGCCCCGAGTTGACGGTGATGATCTCGATCCCTTTCTGGGAGGCCTTCGTCAGTGGTCCCTTGAGCGCGCTCGGGTCCGGCGCCGATGCCGCAATCACATTCGCGCCAGCCGAGATCGCTGCGTTGATTCCTGCCGCCTGCTTGGCGGGATCGTTCTTCGCGTATAGCTGCGTCACGGTCACGCCGTGGGCTTTCATGTCCCTCGCTGCCTGGTCGACGCCCTTCTTGAAGACCGACCAAAACGCACCGGTGTCCCCGTGCGTGACGACGGCGACCTTGATCGTCGACGCGGTGGCTGCAGCAAATGCTCTACCCGCAGGTAACCCGAGCGCCGTGAGCCCGGCTGCCGCGACACCGCCCGTCACGAACAATCCGCGCCGCGTCAGTTGCGCCTCTTCTTCCTCTCCGATCCGTTCCCCGTCCAAGAGCTCGTCGCTCATCGCTCCTCCCTCTCTCTCGTTGCTTTCCAGCCCGGCAGGGTGATTCTCAACTGTCGCGAGCCGTTCGCGCTAGTCCCACCTCCTCGACCCGCACCGGGCGGCGCTCCTTCCTCGCTCGATCTGCCGCTAGTGCCACAGAGAGCGCAGCCCGGGCATCCTCCAGCGAGCAGGCGCTTTCGCCCCCGGACCGCACCGTCTCGACGAAGACGGCGAGCTCCTCGCGATACGCCCGCTCGAACCGCTCGACGAAGTTTCGATAGCCGACCCCGCCCTGTCGCGTGTCCGGCTCGACCGACCTGATCGGGCTGCGCGAATCGACGCCGACCACGATGCTCTCGGCAGCGCCGAAGAGCTCGAGCCTGACGTCGTAGCCGAGCGGATCGTGGCGCGCGCCGGACACGATCCCGAGCCCACCGGCCCTCAATCGGATGACCGCGACCGCGATGTCGACGTCGTCGTAGCGTGCGAACCAGTCCGCCTCGCGCACCGCGCCGTCGGCGTACACCTCGACGATCTCTTCGCCCGTCACGTACCGAATCGCGTCGAAGTCGTGGATGCTGAGATCTCGGAAGATCCCACCCGACGTTGCGATGTACGTCTCCGCCGGCGGGGCGGGATCGTGCGTCGCCGCTCGTACCAGGAGGAGGTCTCCCAGCTCGCCCGAGACCACGGCGTCGCGGGCCGCGCGGTAGCCGGGGTCGAACCGCCGCTGGAAGCCGACCTGCACGGTGATGCCGGCTGCCGCGACGACGTCGCTTACCTCGGCGAGTGCGGCGAGCTCGAGCGCGACGGGTTTCTCGCAGAACGCCGGCACACCCGCTGACGCCGCCAGACGGAGCAGAGGAACGTGACCCTGCGTGCTCGTCGCGATGACCACCGCGTCGAGGCCGGCTCCGAGGAGGGCTTCCGGGCTTGCAGCCGTCACCGCTCCGAGCGGGCGAGCCACGTCGCCGGCACGCGTGAGGTCGGCGTCGGCGAGGATGAGCGAGACGCCTTCGAGCCTGCTGAGCGTCTCCGCGTGCAGCGCCCCGATTCGGCCGACACCGACGACCCCGATCCGGAGTGGTGCGGCGAACGACATGGCACGCCTACAGTACGGGCTCGGACCGGCCTACGATCAACGCGTGCTGTTCACGCCGGACCGTCACGAGCCCCTTGGCGACCGGCGTTTCGACGAAGCGGCCGCACGCGAGACGATCGCCGGCATTGCTGCGCGCGCGGAACGGGAGCTCGACGCGGCAGGCGGGCTATGGCCGCGTGATCCCACCGACGCACAGCGTCCCGACGAAGGGTGCGCGGGCAGCCTGTACTGGGGCGCCGCCGGCGTCGCCTGGGCGCTCGACGAGCTCGCCGCCGAGGGGTACGTCGCGCGAACGATCGTCGACCGCGAGCTCGTCGAGGCGCTTGCGGTCCGGCTCCTCGACGATCCGGATGATCCAGACTTCGGCGAGGACGGGGTCTGGTTCGGAGTGGCCGGTGCGCTGGCGGTCGCCGAGTCTCGCTGGCCCGACGCGTCTCGACGCGACCGGCTTGCCGACCTCGCCCGCGCATCGCTGGTGTCGCCCGCGCTCGAGCCCCTGTTCGGGCATCCGGGACACATGCTGCTCGCTGCGCAGCTCCACGCGCGGACGGGGGAAGAGCGCTGGGCGGCATTCTGGACGGCCGGCGCGGAGCGGCTGCTCGGGGAGTGGCGCCGTGACGACACGCCGGGAGCGTGGCTCTGGACGCAGCGGCTCGGAAAGCAAGAGGCGCGCTATCTGGGCGAGGCCCACGGGCTGGTCGGAAACCTGCACGTGTTGCGACGGGGCGGGGCGCTGCTTGCGGCCGACCAACGCGACGATGTGGAACGGCGGGCGGTCGAGACCCTGTCACGGTTGGCAGTCGTCGAGGACGGCCGAGCGAACTGGCCGCCACAGGCCGAGGGCCCGCTGGTCGCCAACGAGCGGATCCGTGTGCAGTGGTGCCACGGAGCCCCCGGCGTTCTGACCGGCATGTGGGATGCCGCGCCCGGCGACGACGCCTGGGGCGAGCTCCTACTCGCCGCCGGCCGGCTGGTGTGGGAGGCCGGCCCGATCCGCGACGCCCCGGGGCTGTGCCACGGGACGGCCGGGAACGCCTACGGGCTCCTCGCCCTCTGGCGGCGGACGGGCGACGAGCAATGGCTCGAACGCGCACGCGCCTTCGCACAGCACGCCGCAGCGCAGGTCGAGGAGCGCGCAGCGCGACTGGGACATGGCCGCCACTCCCTGTTCACGGGCGACGAGGGTGTCGCGTTGTGCCTGGCCTCGTGCCTCGCGGGCGACGAGCGGTTACCCGTCATGGACAGGCTGATCTGACGTCGTCGATCGCGCTCGGACCCTTGGTTCCGGCTATGCCGGAAGAAACGCGGATGCTCTGGCGTCGTGAGGTCGATGGCCGCAGCTCACGTCGCACCTGCACCCGTCCGCCTCACGTTCCGCGCGGCGCAGGTCTCAGTGCGGGTCAAGCTCGCGGCAGCGGCTGTTGCTCTGATCGCGCTAACTGGGTCGGGCGTGGCACTTGCGCTTTCGCTGCCGCATGCGACGCAGGCTCAGCCGGCGAATTTCCTCGGTCCCACACGCACCGGCCCGTAGCGGGAGACCCACGGCTAACCGCGGTGGGCGAAGCCGAGCGAACAGGATGATGCGCGAGCGTTCCACGCTGCAACGGGCCGACGCCGAGCCTCGAAATCGTGTTAGGGCGTGGGCCAAGGCGCGCACCAGCGCGTTCGGGGCCTAGCTGCCTGACGCCACGAGCTAGTGACCCGAGGCCGAGAAGTGCATGTAGTCCTTCGTCCCCCCGCTCCACGAGCCTCCCCAGCCCCAACCGATGGACCGAAAGGCGCGGATGACCTGAGGCGTCACCATGCCGGGCCGCAGTCGTGAACGGTTCAGGTACGGCACGCTCGCGCGCTGCCGCGTCTGGCCGCAGCCGACATAGGGATTTTCGATCGGGTTGAGGTCGACGGCGAGGCCGTAGGCGTGCTCTGACCAGTGGCCGGTGCCGCTACCGCCTGAACAGGGAGACGGAACAGCCTGCCGGCATTCGAATGCGTCGGAGACATCACCGTCCGCGGGTCGCAGCCGCTTCGGTCCGTACGCATCGGCAAGCTGCATGTGCCTGATCGGAAACCGCAAGACGTACAGCTTCCGGAAGACCGTTGCCAGCGGCGTGGCGGCGGAGCGGTTGACGACGAGCTGACCCGTCGTGGTAGCGCCGTCGAAATCCCAGTGGGAAACAGTCAGTACACGCAACTGCCTGTACGTGACCGGACACCCGGTGCGGTACAGGCCCGCGCTGCCGATTCGCGCACGAACCTGCGCGGGCACCGGCTGAATCGAGTAGTGAAACGGCGGCGGCGCGGCAAGCAGCAGCATCAGAGACGCGAGCCGAAACACGAGCCCAGTATTTCAATCACCTTGCGCGTTATGGCGCTCAGGTTTCCGGGCGGCGTATTGCTGTCACTGCACTGTTCCGGTTCCGCTAGTCGCGCGCAGACTGAGGCCGAAAGCCGCTTAGGACTCCTTGACGCTGACGACCGCCGTCTGCGGATCCGTGTTGACGTTGACGTCGAAGAACGGGTCACCTAGTCGCGCGTAGGCGCTCGTCGTCGCATTCCCCTTCGCAAAGGGCAATGTCGGATCCGTCGGCGTGACGGTCGCTTGCCAGGGGAGCTGGGCGCTCGAGCACTCGCTAGGCAAGGAGATCGCTGCTGCGCCGGTGGACGCACCCTTCCTCGAGGGTTCCGAAACGGTCAGCTGCAGCAGAGACCGATCCGGATCGATGCTCCTGTTGCAGCTGACCCAGCCGGTCAAGATGACCGAGCCACGGCGGGTCAGTTGAGCGGACGGATTCACCGAGATCGTGGCTGTGAGAGGTGCCGGTGGCGGCGGGTTTGACACGAGGACCTCACCGCGCAAGGCCGGCGCGTTGAATTCGCAGTGCTGCTCGAATGTCGCGTGAAAGCGTTCGACATAGCCGTAGGGACCGAAGACCGCGTCCAGAACGTTGAAAGTGCCGCCAAGCATGTTGCAGCCACTGCCGAGTCCGGACACGTCGAGCCCGGGTTGTCCGGCGCTCTGCGAGGCGCCGGCGCGAACCGCCGCAGAATACGAGCCTGCGGTTAGCGTCTGCCCGGGTGGGGCTGCAAAATCGAGCATCCAGTAGTCGGTGCTGCTGGGGTCGGTGCGCATGGTCACGTTGACCATGTTGTCCTGGCCGCTCCAATCCCTCGTGACTGCGAAGAAGACGTTTTGCGGCGTGGCGTACGAATACGTGAGACCCCGGCCCACGAAATCACCCGGATCGCTTGTCAACGTCAACGTTCCCGACTGCGCCACTTCAGAGGGCGAGGCGGCCGCGCTCGCCGTCAAGACCGTTAGTACCAACACGGTGATGGCGGCGGCAACCGCGGCCCGACTGCGTACACCCTCTTTCCAACCCACGCTCTGACCCTGTTCGCCCGCTGGAATACGACAACCCCCATCAGGGTGATGGAGGCGTGGACGGATCGATCGCCGGGCCAGCCTTGGTGCGATAACCGACGGCGCGTGTCTACGCTGATCGCGTGGATGCCCGGAGCGACACGCTCGTCTTCGTCCCCGCCTGGAACGAGGAGGGGAACCTTCCGGCCGTGCTCGACGAGCTGCGAAAGGAGCTTCCGCAGGCCGACGTGCTCGTCGTCGACGACGGCTCGACGGATGGAACCGTGGAAGCCGCGCGCGAACACGGCGCGCAGGTGATCTCGTTCGGCCTGAACCGCGGCCTTCCCGCCGGGATCGCCGCCGGCTACGGATACGCGACGGAGCACGGGTACGCGTTCTGCGGTCGGGTGGACGCCGACGGCCAGCATCCCGTCGAGGAGCTGGTCCGGCTGCTGGACCGTGTGCGATCCGGTGCGTGTGACGTCGCCGTCGGCTCGCGCTTCGTCACCGGCGAGGGCTTCGCGGCATATCGGTACAGGCCGACGGTGGCGCGGCGTCTCGGCACTGCGCTCCTGCGCCGCTCGATGCGGATCGCGCTGCGGAGGCCATTCCTCGATGCAACGAGCGGCATGTATGCCGCGAACGCCAAGGCGCTGCCCGTATTGGCGCGCCCGTACACCAGTGAAGCGCCGGAGGTACAGGCGCTGTTGCGGTTGCAGGAGGCGGGACTGCGGGTTGATGAAGTTCCGGTCGACATGCGCCCGCGGTCGAGCGGCGAGTCGAAGCTCCAGGGCAAGAAGGCCGTGATGGTGGTGCTGACTGTCGCGGGCACCCTGCTGGCGCTCGACCGCTGGGGGCGACGCGGCTGAGCTTGCGCCTCGTTGCTGTATTGGGTTACTCGGGTCGTCGAGCGGACGGGCTTCACGAGCTGTGCGCCGAGCGGCTGAAGCACGCGGAGCAGCTCGTCGCCGGCACGGATGCGGTTCTGCTCTCAGGCTGGGGACGCCGGAGGAATGTCGCCGAAGCGGAGCTGATGCGCGCGGCGTGGATGGGCGGAGACGTGCAGCTCATCGCGGACGAGACTGCCCGAAGCACCGCGGGAAACGCCGTGAGCATCGCCGACACCGCCCGGCGTCTCGACGCGACCGACGTCACCGTTGTCACGTCTCGCTGGCACGCGTTTCGCGCTGGGATGCTCGTCCGTGCCGCGCTGCCGGGCGTGGCGGTGCGGACGTCGTCGCCTCCGGGTCGGCCTCCGGTGGGCCTCTTGACACGCGAGCTCATCTGCGCCGCCGCGCTTCCGTATCACCTGATTCGGTTACGTGCTCGGGGCCGTCTGGTGTGACGCAGCTACGCCGAGGTCAGAGCTGCGGTGAGCCGTCCTCGCGGTTGCGTCCGGCGGCTACCTGCTCAAGGGCTTCACGGTTAAGTTCCTCGGCAGGGACGCCGACCACTTTTCCCGCCGTTTTCGCGCGCAGGGTGGCGGTACGGGTGCCGTCCTCGAGCTGCGCCCGCTCGCCGACGATCGCCCCCGGCCCGAGCTCCCCGACGACTTCGCCATCGACGAGGACCTCGAGCACTCCGTCGAGCACGAGGTACACGATGTTCGAGCCCTCACTCGCATCGCCCTGTTCGACGAGGTGGTCGCCCGCTGAGAACCGACGTGGAGTCCGCTTGCCCTCGCCACCCATGATCTCCAGCGAAAGGTCGCGCTCCAAGGCTGTTTCGACTGCGGTGACTACCGCGGGTGAGTCCTCGCTGCCCCAGGGCGTGTTCTGCTCGTGGGCCTCGCGATACCACTTGTCGAAGTCGATCACTCCACTCTTCTGAATCAGTGCGCCGTCGCTGTCGTAGATCCAGTGGCGCGGGAAGGTGCTGGCACCAGCCAGCTCGTGTTCCGACGCTCCATCTGCATGGACCGTGAGTGCAAGGGTCGTCCATGCGATTGCGGAGTTGAACTGGAAGTAGGGCTTGCCCCGCACACTTCTCGGGGCAGGCATTCCTGTTCGACCACCGGCTGTTTGGGTAAAGCGCACCCACCCCTCCCCCACTTCGCTGTCTTGGAGCGTGGGCATCGCCACCGCCGGAACGGCGATCTCCTTGGGTCCGAGCTTCAGCCTCGTCAGTCCGATGCGGCCACGGCCCACATGACCGTAATCGACGATCTTTCCGCCCTCGACCTCGATCCACCCTTTCAACTCGTTCGCCTCGCGGAAGAGATCGGCTCGGTGCATCGTCTCGATGTGGTCGACCCGCTCAGGGGGCGGATCGTCGTAGTGGGCGACGCCGAATGTGAACGGAAGCTTCGGCAGCCCCTCGACCGCTTCCGACGGAATCCATGAAATGGACGTGACGGACGACTCGATCCGCATAGGTGCCCCTTTCGCGACGTGGCTCGAACCACTCACCCTATGCCCGCCCCGTCGCGATTTACAAGAAGACACGCAGCCCACGGGCTCCCGTCCGCTCGGCGTCTGTTGGAATAGGCCTTGCCCCAAATGAAGGTCGTCGTCGCCACCGACCGCTCCGAAACTGCCCAGCGCGCAGTTTCCTGGGCGGCGCAGCTCGCCGAAAGTTTCGGCGGCGAGCTCGTCCTCCTGAACGTGCGCCCCGAAGATGAGGACGGGGCTGAAGATCTCCTGCGCGCGGACGCCGAGGCGTTCTCCAATGCGCGCGCGCTCTTCCGCATCGATCACGACATCCCCCGCGGCATCGTGCGTGCCGCCGAGGAGGAGAACGCCGACGTGCTCGTGGTCGGGAACGTCGGGATGGGTGGACGCCGCGAGTTCTTGCTCGGAAACGTGCCGAACCGAATCTCACACACTGCGCGCTGCACCGTCGTCATCGTCAACACGTCCGACGGCACGGCGGCGGAACCGCCCACGGCGCCGGTGGTCGAGGGCCGGTTGCTCGGACGTGCCGTGCAGATCGCCCGCATCGTCAGCCGGCTCGGACTCGACGTGCGAGGCGCAATGTCGTCAGTCGAGCGTGCCGGGCGGGTGCGCGCAGCGCTGGAGGAGCTGGGGCCGACGTTTGCGAAGCTCGGCCAGATCCTTTCGACACGGCCCGATCTGCTCTCCGAGGAGTTCGTGGCCGAGCTCGAGAAGCTGCAGGACCGCGTCAAGCCCCTCACGGAAGCGGAGGTCGTGCGCGTCATGGAGCAGGAGCTGCGAGTCCCGTGGGAAGACGTCTTCGCCTCGATCGATTCGGAGCCCCTCGCCGCAGGAACGATCGGGCAAGTGCATCGCGCGACGCTCGACGACGGCAGCCACGTTGTCATCAAAGTCCAGCGGCCGCGGGCGGAGGAGGAGATCCTCCGTGATCTCGGCTTGTTCGAGCTCTTCGCGGAAAAGGCGCTCAAGCATGACGAGCTCCGCAGGACGGTCGACATCCCGGCCCTCGTCGAGCACCTCTCAACCTCGCTGCGACGAGAGCTCAACTTCCGCGAAGAAGCGGCGAACGTCGAACGCATGCGCGAGGTACTCGCACGCTATGACCGGCTGGACGTGCCGCGCCTCTACTCGGAGCTGTCGACGCCGCGCCTGCTCGTGCTCGAGTTCATCGACGGCGTTCCGATCCTGGACGCACCAGAGAGCGACGAGCGCCGCGACGCCGCGCACCAACTACTCGAAGCTTTCTCCCGGCAGATCCTCGTCGACGGGTTCTTCCACGCGGATCCGCACCCGGGGAATCTCATCTGGTCCGGCGAGAAGATCTACCTCCTCGACCTCGGCATGGTGGGCGAGCTCGGCCCCGAGGTTCGGGAGGTCCTGATCCTGCTCTTGCTGGCCTTCGCGCGCGACGACCCGAAGTTCCTCGCGGAGGCCGTTCTCATGCTCGCGGGTGACGAGCGCCGCGCCGACCTCGACTTGGAATCGCTCGAACACGACTTCGCGGACTTCATCGAGCGGTTCCGAATCGGTTCGCTCCGCGACATCCAGCTCGGGCCCATGCTCGACGGCATGCTGCAAATCGCCAGCCGCCACGGAGTCCGCCTGCCGGCGTCGCTCGCGCTCAGCGGGAAGGCGCTCGGCCAGATGCAGATGGCGGTGACCAAGCTCGACCCGACGCTCGACCCGTTCCGCGTCATGGGTCGCTTTCTGCTTCGTAACGTCGGCCAGCGGCTTAGGACACAAGCCGACCCACAGCAGCTCTACTACGAGGCCGAGAAAATCAAGCTACGCGTGGTCAGATTCGTCGAGGCGGTCGAGCGGGCGACCGGCGCGCGCCCTGGCCAAAAGCTGCAAGTGGACTTCCTCGGCGCAGCTTCGATCGAGGACGCGATTCGCGGCGCCGGCCGTCATCTTGCCTTGTCGGCGGGCGCGGGATCGGGCCTTGTCGGCGCAGCGGCGACCGCGGCCGCCGGCACCGCGGGCTGGATCCCGATCACCTTCGCCGGCGTCGCCGGAGTCTTCGGCGCGTGGCTCGCGCTCGATCTGGCACGGCGGCGCTAACGCTGAAGTTTGCGTAAGCGGCGGTCGAGAATGAGCGCGACCGCGGACATCAAGCCGCCTAGGAGAAGACGCTCGATGCGCACCTTCACCGGCCCTTCCAGAGAGACATCGGATCTTCGCAGAGGATCAAGTGCGCAGGATCTCACGACTGAGGACGTCGGTCGATCTCGACGGTGAGCTGATCGCCGGATCGCTGCCGCCTCGTGCGCGGGGGCCACTCCAGCCGATCGAGCCGCTTCCGTAACAACAACGGTGAGATCGGCCGCGCCTCAGTTGGGCTGGCCAACTCGCGCCAACTTCGATGGCAACACCGCGACAGCTGCAAGTGCCCAGAGAGCGGCAATCGCAGCGAACCCCGCGCGACCGTGCCCAGCGATCGAAAATGTGACGCCGACCAACGGTGTGCCAAGCGCGATGACGAGCGTGGCGCAGCTGTTGATGAAGCCTATTGCCGCCCCGGGTCCATCCGGCCGCATCGCTTGTGCTCCGCTGAACGCGGCCGCGAACGGAATTCCGGCGGCGAGGCCGAGCACAGCGGCGCCGGCGATTCGTGCCGACAACGGAACGTCTAGGAGGAGGAGCACCGTGCCGCCGGCGCCCGTGACCATGCTCAGTGCGAGAAGCGGGGCAGCGCCCTGACGCCAGCGCTGCAGAGCGCGGCCGCCGAGCGGGCGCGTCACGAGCCCGCCTAGGAGCGTCAGCGCAGCGACGGCTCCGGCAAGCCTCCGGCCGTAGCCATCGTGCTGGAGCAGCGAAACGGCCCAGTTCCCCACGATCACGCTGAATCCGAACGACGCTGTGTGGGCCACGGCGAGCGGGTACAGGCGCCGGTCGCGGATGATGTCTGCGGTGGGTGCACGGGCCGATCGCGAGGCCTCGCCTCTGCGGCGATCCCGCGGCGCGAACGGAAGACAGACCAGAACGATGCAGGCAGCGACAAGCGCCGTTGCGTACGGCGCGCGCCAGTCGAGAGCGGACGTTGTAAAGGGGACGACCGCGATCGCCAGGCCTCCACCGCCGACAGCAGCTGCTCCGTAGAGCCCTTGCGCCGTTGCCGATCCAACCGTTGCACGGACGTAGTCGCTACCGGCAACGAATCCGATGCCGGTACCAAGCCCTGCGATGAGTCGCGCCACGATCCCGATCGGCAGAGATGCAGCGACGAGCGCAAGGACGTTGCCGAGCGCGATGATCGCGAGCCCGACGCTCGCAAGTGTCCGTGCTCCTCTCCGGTCGACGAGCCTTCCGCCGGGAATCTGCATCACGAGGTGCGTCACGAAGAGCGCCGTCGTGAGGAAGCCGACGACTCCGAGCCGAACGCCGTACGCCTCCGAGACGACTTCGGCGGCCGGTCCGACGTTGGCGATGTTGTAACCGACTGCCGTGCCAATCGCGACAGCGGCAGCCGTTGCGGCTACAGATGCTCTAGACCGTTGCGCCAATCACATGCAGAGCCAGCCGCCGTCGACGGGGAGGTTGATGCCGTTGATGGCCTGGTTCTCGAGCAAAAAGCGTGACGCGTCCACAACCTCGGCCATTGTCACGAGGCGCCCGGTCGGCGTCCGTTGGACGAGAGCCTCGAAGCGTTCGCTCGGCATGTCTCGCCACTGGGGACTATCGCCGACGATCGCCGGATGGAGGGCGTTCACCCGCGTGGGGGCCAGTTCGATCACCAGAGTTCGCACGAGACCCGTGACCGCGCCGTTGACCGTCGTGACGGTCGTCGACCCCGGGTACGGGCGGTCGCGAGCGAGACCGCCGAAGATGAGGATGGCCGACTCTTCGGCGAAATGCGGGAGCAACGCGTGCACGACCTCGGTGTAACCGACGACCTTCAGCGTCACGAGCCGCAGCGCCGCGTCGATGTCGTACTCGCGGACCGCGTTCGCATCGCGCTCGATTGCCGCGAGGACGAGGTACTGGACGTTGCCGACGCCCTCGAGAGCACCGGCGATGGCGTGAGGCTCCGCGAGGTCCAGCGCAGCCGCGCGCGTCGACCCACCGATTTCACGCGCGCAGGCAGCTGCGCCCGCAGCATCGCGCCCGGTGATGACAACGTCTCTTCCCTGACCGGCGTAGAACTGCGCGACTTCGCGGCCGAGCCCGCGTGTGCCGCCGACGACGACGACCGTGCCAGTAGCCATGACGCGTCTCCTTTCGGCCTCGAGGAGGGCCCGCCCCGCAGGCGGCGGGGCGAGCCCTGAGGAGGAAGCTGGCTAGGCGGCGGCCACCGGCTCCGAAGCCCAGTCCGGCAGAAGCTCGCCGCGAGACAGGATGTGGTTCCGCGACTCGTCGAGCTTACGGAAGATGTCGTCGAGATCGGCGTCGACGAGCTCGCCGTTTCGCTTCACGGCGCGACCGGCCACGAACACCGAGTCCACATTCGACGTATCGGCGAAGACGACGATCGTCCCGACGGGGTCGACCATCGGAGCCGTGTTGATGGCATTGACCTTCAGCAGCACGATGTCCGCCTGCTTGCCGGGGGCGAGCGACCCCACTTTGTCCTCCAGCGCGCAAGCGCGCGCGCCTCCGATCGTCGCGAACTCGAGCACGTCCCTGTGCTTCAGCGTCGGCTCGAACGCTTCGTCGGGCGTGTCCGTGAAGGAACCGATCCGTTCGTGGACGAGGGCCGTGCGCATCTGCGTGAACATCTCGCCGGGGACGCTGGACACGACGTCGACGCTGAGCGAGACGGGGACGCCACGCTGCAGCAGCTTGCCGGTCGGCGGCCGGCCGTGTCCCATGAGCATCTCGACGTACGGCGCAACGGACGCGGTGCCTCCGCTCTCCTTGATCAGGTCGAGCTCCTCGTCGGTCGAGTCGGTGCAGTGGATGTAGGTCGTATCCGGTCCGAGCAGGCCGAGGTCGTGCATGTTCTTCACGTGGTGCACGTGGATGCCCGTGAGCCGCATGCCGACGTGCACGCTGATGCGGATCCCGAGATCGCGTGCCAGCTCCCAGTCGTGCTTGGCAACCTCGAAGTTCGAGTTGCCGGGAGCGCGCGCTGCGAGTGCAAGCGTGATCAGCCCGTCGTCGGACGAGAAATACGTGTCGCGAATCCTGCGGATGTCCTCCGGGTGCTCGAGCTCGCTGAAGGCCCACCACTCGCCGCCAGTCGGCACGCCGTGGGCATAGATCGCGCGAATGCCGGCGTCCCTCAGCCCCTGGATCGCGGCATCGGAGTGATCCGGCGTGTTGTTGATGTGCGACCAATCGAGGAGCGTGGTCACGCCGCCGTTCAGCGCCTCCAGCGCTCCCGCGTAGTTTCCGATCTGGACGTCCTCCGGCCGGTAATGGCCGCCGACGCTGCCCAGCATCACGGCGAAGTAATGGTCGAGCGTGCAGCACGGGAGAACGCCGCGAACCGGCGTCTGCCACGTGTGCCTGTGCGTGTCGACGAACCCGGGCATCACGATCATTCCCGTGGCGTCGATCTCTTCGGCTTCGGACGCCTCGAGAGCGCGTCCGATCTCGGCGATCTTGCCGTCCTCTACGAGGACGTCGCCGTAGGGAACGTCGCCGACGTCGGTGTCCATCGAGACGACGAAGCCGTTGCGGATCAATAGCCGCTGCGAGCTCATGCCTCTCTTCTCCTTGGCTGGCCGGACACGAATAGTCGCGACGGCGCATGGGCGCCTTCGCCGGCAGCAGACCGTGTCTCGCGCTGCCGCATGTACAGCGAGCATAAACGCCTCGGCCTAGACGAGTCAACGCTCAAAGGCGCCGACTCCAGGCACTTCGTTAAGCGTGGATGCACCGGCGTTCGGCCACAGTTGACACTTTCGGCCCGACGTGCACAGAATGGATGCCTGGTCGCGGCTAGCTCTTCACCGTGGTGCCGCCCCGGATTGGGCGACTCGTGAGCGCCCTCACGCCTACCGACGGCGTTGCCGCGTCGCCGGTGATGAGGCGGTCTGCGGGTGCCGTCGCGAGTGCGGTGGTCGCCGCTCGCTTCTTGCCCGTGTGGATCGCGACCGGCGTGCTCGCGATCGTCGCCGCGATCATCGCCCCCGAGGCGTTGCAGAGCACGTCGTGGGCGTTCGTCCTCCCCTACATGACGATCCTCGCCGTCGCAGCGCTCGGCCAGATGCTCGTGATCATGCACGCCGGCATCGATCTCTCGACGCCGGGCGTGATGTTCTTCGGCGGGAACCTCATCGTCGGCGTCGGCGCCGGCTCGAACAACCGGCTGGCGATTGCGATCCTGGCCTGCATCGCTCTCGGAGCGGGCGTCGGCCTCGCAAACGGCTTCCTCGTCGGGTTCCTGAAGCTGAATCCTCTCATCGTCACGCTGGCCGTTGGACAGATCGTGCTCGCCTGGGGTGTGAAGTACTCCCGCGGGGTCGTCGAAGGCGCCAATGTGCCCAACGGGCTCTCGTCGTGGGCTGAGAACAAGCCCCTCGGCATCAGCTCCGTCTTCTGGACGGGCGCTGCGATCGCCGTCACGGTCGCGCTGGCGTTGCGCTACACAGCGGCCGGCCGCCGCTTTCAGGCCGTCGGCGCCAACCCGAGAGCCGCCTGGATGGCCGGCGTGCATGTCCGGACTCACGTCGTGTTCGCCTACGTCACCGCCGGCACGCTCTACGCCGTTGCAGCGGTTCTGCTCGCCGGTGTGCGCATCAGCATCGACCCGGCCTTCGGCGCGGAGTACCTGCTCGCGCCGATCGCGGCGGTGGTGATCGCCGGCGCGTCGCTTGCCGGCGGGCTGGCCAGTGCGACCTCGACCTGGACGGCGGCTCTCGCGCTCACGCTGTTGACGCAGATGCTGCGCATCCTCGGCCTCTCGACGGCAATGCAGTTCGTCGTCTTCGGCGGGGCCATCCTCGCCGGAATGCTCGTCTCGGGCGACCGAGTCGCAGCGCTGCTTGGCCGCGTCTTACGGCCGGCCGAGCCGCCGGCGCGGACCGACACAGGAGCTAAGTGACGAAAGGAGACACGATGCACGTACGGAAGGGGCACGCAGCGAGACGTCTGCGGGTGGTGCCGCTGGTGGTGCTGCTCGCCGCGATGCTCGTGCTCGTCGCCGCGGGGCACGGCGGCAACGGCAACAAGCCCGCCGCAACGGCGACAAAGGCGCGATCTGCCGCGGGAGGCTTCGGTGAGGTGTACAAGGCGAAGACCTCCACGCTCAAGAAGACGCTCTTCTCCGCCAAGCTGCTGCCGGCGAACAAGATGGCGCGCAACATCGCGCTCGCCGCCTACGGGCGCTCGGACAAGAAGGTCAACCTGAATCTGGCCCTCAAATGCTGGAAGAACAACAGCTGCAGCACAGGGACGGGAGGCAAGCTCAAGGTCGCCTACGTCGAGGGGTTCGGCGAGAACGTCTACCGCCAAATCTCGAAGATGGAGTTCATCCTCCAGGCGCTGACGTACCCCCAGATCGGAAGGATCATCTACACCAGCGCTCACTCGAACCCGGCTCAGGCGCTGACCGACTTCCGTGCCGCTATCTCGCAGCACGTGAACGTCATCGTCACCTATCCGGACTTCGGTGACGCCATGCTGCCGGTGTTCAAGGAGGCGACCAAGGCCGGAATCCCGGTTGCGACGTATGCGTGGGGCTACGTGAGCGGGCCCGGGACGAACTACCTGACCGTCGTCGGCGAGGACACCTGCCGGCTCGGCAAGGCGTACGCAAGGGTGATGAACAAGTACGTCAAGTCCGGGAACATCGCCTTCCTCGGCGGCTTCCCGGGCAACCCCCTGTCGCTGGGCTGGCAGAAGTGCGAGAAGCCGGCGCTCAACCCGAACATCCACGTCGTCGCGAACGAGGCGACGAACTGGGATCCGTCGAAGGTGCAGGAGGTCGTCGCCGGCATCCTCGCGCGGTATCCCGACATCAAGGGCTGGAGCTACGAGTACGGCCTCGGCATGGCGCAGGGTGCGTTCGCGGCGTACAAGGCCGCGGGTAAGCCGTTCGACGCGGTGTTGACGCTGCGAACTGACGACGTGGGCATGGGCTGCGCTGCCGACAAGCTGCACAATCCAAAGCTCAGGGTCTACTACTACACCGCCGGGAACTCACAGATCCGGGTCGCCCTGACGGCCGCGATGATGAAGCTGAAGGGCGCGAAGATCCCGCCGACGATCGTGTTCCCGATCCAGCTGCAGAATCAGTCGAAGCGCGACGAATGCGTCAAGGGCTATCCGCAGGAAGCCTCTGCGACGTCACTCGTGCCGCTGTCGCTGCTCCACCGGATGTACCCGTAGGAGGATAAACACAGGCACTCGATCCTGAGCGAGAAGAACAATGTCGATTCCCGGGCCCGCGAGCCCCGTTGTGCTGTCCCTCGGCGGAGTCTCGAAGGCGTTCGGAGCCGTGCAGGCGCTCCGGGACGTCAGCGTCGACTGTCGCGCCGGCGAGGTGCACGCGCTCGTCGGGGAGAACGGGTCCGGGAAGTCGACTCTGCTCGGAATCGCGAGCGGCTTCATCGCGCCGGACGAGGGGACGGTCGAGATCGGCGGACGCCGGCGGCGGCGCGGCTCTCCGGCTGAGGCCCGGCGTTTCGGCCTCGGCATCGCGTACCAAACGTACTCGCACGTGCTTGATCTGTCCGTCGCGGAGAACCTCTATCTCGCGGTGCCCAAAGACGTGCAGCCGGCGTACGGCCGAATGGAGGAGTGGGCCGCCGCCAGGCTCGAGGACTTCAAGCTCGAGCTGCCGGTGACGGCGGTCGTCGGGACGCTCTCGCTGGTGCACCGGCAGCTCCTCGAGGTCGTGAAGGCCCTGCTGGCGAGACCGAAGGTGCTCCTCCTCGACGAGCCGACCACGGCGCTCGGGCCGGAGGAGGTCGAGCAATTGCACGAGCTCGTGCTCGAGCGCAGCAGGTCCGGCGTCGGGGTCGTGTACGTCAGCCACCGCCTGCCGGAAGTGCTCGGCATCGCCGATCGTGTGACCGTCCTTCGCGACGGGGTCAGTCAGGGCACGTTCGAGGCCTCCGCGATGTCGGAGGACTCTCTCGTCGCACTCATGATCGGACGGCCGCTCCAGCTCGCGTTTCCAGAACGAGACGGAGCCGCGAGACCTTCGGACATCCTCCTCGCGGTGTCGGGCTTGCGCGGCGACCGTTTCGGCCCGATCGACCTCGACGTCAGGAAGGGCGAGATCGTCGGGATCGCGGGTGCGGAGGGAAACGGACAGGTGCAGTTCCTGCGTGCCCTCGCGGGCGTCGAGCGTCCTTCCGGGACCGCGTCCTGCAACGGCCACGAACTCGACACGAAGTCGCCGCTGTCCGCGCTCCGCGCGGGCGTCGTGCTGCTGAGCGGCGATCGAACGAGAGAGTCGCTCTTTCCCGTCCTGAGCGTCCGCGCCAACACGACGATCCAGGTGCTGCGGCCCCTCGGACGCTGGGGATTCCTGCGCCGGCGGCGCGAGCGTCGCATGGTCGACGAGCTGGTGCGCCGGTTGCGCATCCGGATGGCGTCGGTCGAGCAACCCGTGCAGTCACTTTCCGGCGGGAACCAGCAGAAGGTCTCCCTGACGCGACCGTTCCTCCGTGGGGACGTGAAGGTCATCCTGGCCGAGGAGCCGACGCAGGGTGTCGACGTCGCCGCACGCTTCGACATCTACGAGGCGCTGCGCGCAAAGGCGAACGAAGGCGTCGCGATCATCATCAAGTCGAGCGACCCGCTCGAGCTCGCGGGGCTGTGCGACCGCGTCGTGGTGATGTCACGCGGGAAGATCGTCGACGAGATCCACGGCGCAGACCTCGGTGAACGCCGGATCGTGGAAGCGATCGTCGGCAGCCGCGTCACGCAGGAGACCCGATGAGGGCGTTCCGCGGCTTACTGCCGCTGGGGTTGCTGACGACGCTGATCGTCGGGCTGGGTGCGTACACCGCCGCGCACCAAGACGCCTTTCTGACGAAGTACAACCTCGGCAACCTGCTGCTGGCGACGATGCCGCTCGCGCTCGTGGCGATCGGTCAGACGAACGCATTGCTCGTCGGCGGCTTCGACATTTCGGTTGCCGCGCTGATGACGATGTGCGTCGTCACCGCCTCGTTCACGCTGCAGCCCGATAAGTCCTGGCCCGTGCTGCTCGCCGGCGCCCTGGCCGTCCTCGGCGTCGGGCTCGCGACCGGCGTCTTCAACGCCACGCTCATTCGCTTGTTCCGGCTCCCGTCGATCATCGCCACGCTCGGCACGCTCAGCATCCTCGAAGGCGCGTCGCTGCTCCTGCGCGACCATCCCGAGGGGTTCATCAACCCGAACGTGATCGAGTCGCTGAACACAAGCGTGAGCTTCGTGCCGTATGCCTTCATCGGTGTGGTCGTCCTCGCCGTCCTCGGCGACCTCTGGCTGTACCGGACGCGTACGGGCCTCGCGCTGCGCGCCGTGGGTTTGGACGACACGTCGTCGCGTCGGCTGGGAATGGCGGCGGGACGCACGGTCTTCCTCGCCTTCGTGCTCTGTTCGTTGATGGCGGCCGTCGCCGGCTTCTACTCCGCCGCCCAGGTTCAGATCGGGTCGCCGATCATCGGCAACTACGCACTCGAGAGCATCGCGGCCGCCGTGCTCGGCGGCGCCAGTCTCGCGGGCGGAAGGGGATCGTTCGTCGGCACGCTGCTCGCGTCCCTGTTCTTGACCGAGATCAGCAACGTGCTGCCGTTGTTCCAGCAGCCGACGGAGTACGCGCAGATGACGATCGGAGGGTTGATCCTCCTCGCGCTGGTGCTCTATCAGGCCCCAGAGCTGCTCGCACGATTGCGTTCCGGCTGGGTCGGGGTCGGGCGCCTGCGCGCGCAGGCCGAGGGCGACGCGCCGGCGGCCTGAGCCGCGCTACTCGCCGCGCGGGTCGGCCTTCCTGCCGATCACCACCCAGACCGCGTGCACGGGCTCGTCGCCGATCGTCCACAACCGGTGCGGCGAGGACGAGTCGAAGGCGATCGACCCGCCCGGGTGCAGCTCGTACTCCTCGAAGCCGACGCGGACGCCGAGCGTGCCGCTCGTCACGTAGCCGTACTCTTTGCCGCCGTGCGTCATCAGCGCGTCCTCGGGGCACGACTCGGCGCCGACGGGGTAGACGACGTACAGAAACTCGACGTCGCGGTCGCTGTGCGGCGTCAACCGCTCCCACCGCACGCCGGACGCAAGGTTGATGACGCGCCGCGTCTCCGGCCGCTCGGCGAGGCCGTCGGCACCGCGCAGCTGCGGGACCGCCCGGTCGCCCGGTCGCGAGTCGCCGAAGACATCGCTCATCGTCATACGCAGCTCGGTGACGAGTGCGTAGAGCGTGCTGACGGATGGATTCACACGGTCGAGCTCGATCTGCGACACGAGGCTGGGCGAGACGCCGACGCGTCGCGCGAGCTCGCGCAGGCTGATCCCGAGGCGCTCGCGCTCGGCCCGGAGACGACTCCCGACCTTCGATGCATCGACCGCACGATCGAGCGGTCCGGAGGACGACGCGGGTTCGCTCATCGCAGGCG
>WNGD01000104.1_pt1 | contig 73019 bp, 68 predicted proteins | sample 5400671 | NCBI WGS metagenome assembly WNGD01 (sample SAMN13153369, study PRJNA577476) | soil metagenome | isolation source: 40 cm soil or saprolite under grassland replicate 2 | place: USA:California | collected 2016-06-15
TAGATGCCGATGCCACCACCAATGCGACGCAGGCGCTCACATCACAGGCGAGACATATGCTTGGGTCAGACTACGCACAGCTTGGCGCTATCCACGTCACCATTGTCCATGCAACCACCATAGATCACCAGGGAAGTGTGACTCTGGTTGTGCAGCTCACCGGTACATGGGTATACCAGCTCAGCCCAGGCATACGCCAGCAGCTTCTCTCACGCATCGCAGGCAAGACGCAACAGCAGGCACGTGCCCTGGTATTGGCACAGCCGGGCATCGCAGGCGTGCAAATCACTGTGAGCGGCGGGAACCGGAGCCTGCCACAAGACATACGGAACATCCACCTGATTATTGTCTACCGGAGCGCGTCAGTGTAACGCGGTTGAATTGCAATTGCTGGGGAAAACACTGGCCAATATGGGGATGTATCGGGTATACTTGAAGGTACAGAGAAAAAGAAAAGCGGGTCGTGTTGCTACTTGCAATAGACAACACAACCCTCCCGTCTGTCATGAGTTAGCATGCAGTCGATTAGCCATATTTTACCACAAAATAGGCTCAATTGCACCCCTGTCTAACTCACGACACAGCAAGGAAAGTGAGTTAGCACTTTGTCCACCACCTCAGAGGTACCCCAACCGTATAGCGTGCTGCCTGGAAACGACAGCACAACCACCCCCACTCGTGTTCTTACTAGTCAACAATTGTCACCTCGTGAAATTGAGCGTATTTGTAAGGCATTTATTCGGCTTATCATCGCAGCAGAGGAGCTAGACAATGAGAAACTTTCAACCTCGACCAATCCTCCAAACCACTGATATCTGGAATACCCAGCTTCCTATTGAAAGTATCTGGGGAATATATGCCAGACAGTCGACCCCTGCACAGCTTATCAAACATACGCAAAGTACAGAAATGCAAACAGATGATCTGATTGCCTGGCTTATTGAGCGAGGAGCAATGGAAAAAAAGGTTTTCCTGTTTGATGCTGATTTAGGCGTGAGTGGCACGCTTCGTATTGACCAGCGAACAGGATTACAAGAATTGGTAGAACGCATCCTCGCAGATGAGATAAAAGCCGTCCTGGTGTACCAAGTGTCCCGCCTCTTCAGAGATGAGACAGGCGTGCAGTATAACGTGTTTGCCAACATCTGCAAAGAGCATGATTGTATCCTGGTCACATCAGATGGGATGATTTTTAATTTTAGAAACCCCATGCACCTGAAGATGTTTCGCTATCTTGCAGAGATGGCAGCAGAGTACATTCCCCAACAAATAAAAATGCTCCATGATATGCGGCTGAAAAAAGCCAGAAAAGGCCTCTATGCAGGACTTGGCCCAGTACCAAGCGGGTATATTGTTGATTACCGACGAGAAAGCTCTACCTACCATAAGTTTATCCCCTATGAACCACATGCCAAGGTAGTACGCTATCTCTTTGAGCGATACTATGCACTTCGAGGCAATCTGCAACTGCTCTGCCGGGAACTGGATACCCAACCAGTGGTATTTCCCTTCTTTGGGCCAGAGGTCGATCACCGGAACATTGGCCGCTGGTACCGTCGGGAAGTTGCTGGCGGGTATCGTATGACACGCGGCGGGTTAATCATCCTGTTAACCAATCCTGCGTATCTTGGCTGGTGGATTGTCAGAGGAGATATTGTCAGCCGCACCAACCATCAGCCGCTGTTCCAAGGCGTCGATGAAGAACTGTTCTGGTATGCATTTGATCGGCTTTCTGATTACACCATTGAAGGAACACGAAATACAGCGCGGGAAGGAAGAAAAGAACGGCGATGCTTTTATCAACGCCACACAACCGATCAAATAGCACTGTTGAAAAACCGCATTTCCTCCCCCTTCGGGACAGTCTATGTGCATGTCGAGAAGACACGGTCACACTACGTCATAACTCCCAGCGCAAAGACGATATATAAGACAGGGAGAGCAACTATTGATGCGTCAGAAGTTGATGCAGCATTCCTTCAGCGTTTTTTTGAACGGTTGCAGGAAACCCATGACTTTGACCAGTACCGGCGTTGGATTGTTCGGGAAACGCAAAAACAAGACGCGCTCATCCAACAAATCCATAGCCAGCTTGCAGAAATTGACAAACAGCAAGAAGCAATCTTAGATGAGACATTAGCAGTCCATACGCGGTTGAAAGAGATAGAGAACGATGAGGAGCGGGCAAAAGCTGAGAAAGAAGCACAGCCTGAATTAGAGCGGCTTCGCAAACGGTCTCATCGGCTTGATGCACTCACTTTGGATCTGTCCGGTAAGTTACCAACAGTTGAAAACAATGAAGCCCTCAAGAAGGCAAAGCAATACGCAGACTTTCAAACAGAATTAGCAAAAATCATTCCTGTGTGGGATAAACTGCCGTATGATGCCCGGCGGGAATTTGTGAACCTGTTTGTACAAGAGGCAGTCGTGACACCTGTCGCAACACACTGGCTACAGCTTGATGTTGTCTGGTCACATCCCAAGTGGGAAAAAGACACGATTTTTGTCTACCGGCACCGTGGCGGGCAATCGGTATGGACAGAAGAGGAGCACAATATTCTCAAAACGCAGTATTCCCATACAGCGAAACGAGACCTACTAGCCCTTTTGCCTCAGAAGAGTTGGTTTAGTATCAGGGTAGCAGCAAGTACTCTCGGGCTGAAACGAATGGTTGAGACGCCGTTCCCCCTGCCTGAAAATCTCTCATGGTCAGACTGGTGCTTTATGCAGCAGCATGAGATAGCCGCTTCTGAGTTACGCCCTAAATTCGTCGGTACGTCCTTACCTGATTTTTCTTCTTTGCACACCCTATTTTCGGGCAGCAGCACACCAGGTTTGACACGTTAGAGCCATAGCCGCTACAATTACAGTGACGAGGAGAGGACTCCTGAAGGGAACAATACCATGGATTATCACAACACAAAATTTGAGGAAGCCGGGCAGGGTAACAGAATTCTCAGGTCGCTACTCGGTATCCCTGCTCTCTATAAAGTTCTAATCGCCAACAGCCTTATCATTTTTATCGGAGCCACAGGCGGTACGTGGCTTGCTGCCAATCTGAACAATAGCCCCTATGCGACTCCCGCTTCACTTGTCGTGTTCATCGCTCTTGGCTGGTTAGTTAGTGTAGTGCTCAACTTCATCATGCTCAAGATCACCTTTCGCCCACTCATGCACCTGGGCAGGGTCATGAACCGCGTACAGGCAGGGGAACGGTCGCTGCGCGCGCCGATCACTGGCCTCGATCCAGAGGCTGATCAACTGGCTCGTACCTTTAATATGATGCTCGAAGGACTCGATGAGGCATCGCGCCAGCGGGCTAGCCAGATTATCAAAGCGCAGGAACAGGAGCGTAAGCGCATCGCCCGCGAGCTACACGATGAGACGAGCCAGGTTCTCACCTCGCTTCTCATCAGCCTGGCCGTGCTCGAAGAGGCCATTACCACTCCGGAGGGACGCGCTCGCATCGCTGATACGCGTACCCTGGCACACCAGACGCTGCGAGCCATCCGCAACCTGAGCATTGACCTGCGCCCCAGCGCGCTCGATGACCTGGGGCTACTCCCTGCGCTGCGCTGGTATATAAAGGAATATCAACAAAAGTGTTCTATTGAGGTCGAGTTCCACCCGTCCGGTTTCAAAGGGCGCATGCCGGCTGAAATAGAGACAGCCCTCTATAGAATTGTCCAGGAATCGCTAACAAATACCGCAAAACATGCCAATGCTCACAAGGTCTATATTTTCTTGAAAGAAGAGGCAGATGCCGTCGATGCCACTATCATCGATGATGGCTGCGGCTTTGATTCCCAGGCCTTGCATAAAACAGCAGGCCAGGAACGCGGCATAGGCTTAGAGCGCGGCCTGGGATTGGTAGGCATGGAGGAACGAGCCGTCTTACTCAATGGTTCTCTAACGATCACCTCCAGTCGCGGCCATGGCACTACGGTCGAGGTTCGCATTCCATTACATTCACCAGACCTCTCGGATAAACAGGCAGCGCCTGAACTTGCTGTCTGAGTGGGCCTGACACTGCAGGATTATGTCATGAAGATACGCATTTTACTGGCCGATGACCATACCATTCTACGCGCCGGATTAAAAATGATGTTGAACGCCCAACCCGATATGGAGGTGGTTGGTGAGGCACACGATGGTCATCAGGCCTTCAGTGAAGTACAGCGTCTACAGCCCGATATCGTTTTAATGGATATCACTATGCCCGACATGAACGGCATCGAAGCAACCAGGCAGATTAAAAAGATGTTCCCCGAGGTGAAGGTGCTGGTGCTGACGATGCATGAGAATGATGAGTACGTCTTTCAGGCCCTGCGGGCCGGGGCTTCGGGTTACATGTTGAAAGAGGCAGCGGATACCGAGTTAATCTCAGCACTCCACGTAGTGCAGAGCGGACAGTTCTATTTGTCACCGGCAGCGCAGTCCGTCATGGTGGGCGATTATCTACAACGCGTCCGTACAGGCGAGGAAAAGGATAGCTACAGCAGCTTAACCGAGAGGGAGCGGGAAATTCTCAAATTGGTGGCGGCCGGCTATACAAATAACCAGATCGCGGAATTACTTGTCATCAGCCCCAAGACAGTAGACACGCATCGCACCCACGTCATGGATAAACTCAATCTACACAGCCGCGCTGAACTGGTCAAATACGCCATGCGGCGCGGCTTGTTGGAAGATTAAGAGGAATGAATAAAATCGGGTAGAGCCGCGCCGGGAAGGATCAGATGGGTACGCGGCGCTATGCCTCCTCATCCTCCTCAAAGTCGGCGTTATCGTCGTTGTCGTCTGCGAAAAATTCGTCGCTGTAGAAGCCAACATCCTTGCCAACATAGACACTCACCAGAAAATCATCACGCGGCATGTCGGCAGAGAGGACCAGGTCTTCATCGATTTGTTCAATGAGCTTCGTCAAGTCAGCCTCGTCAAGCTCACGCTCCAGAATGAGCGTACCATGAACCGCTGTAGTGGTGAAGTGGATATCTACGGTACCCAGGCGGTTGTTGCTCTGCAGGCTATTACCCTGCATGATGTAATAGCCCTCCGAGTAGGGAGTTCTGAAGTGTCGTTCAAACCGGATATCATCCATAGAATTCTCCGTTCTGGGACTCATCTCCCTTGAGGGGATGAGAGGAAAGAACGCCGCCCGTAGGCGGGGCATTTTGAAACGGAATGCCCAAACCGTAAGACACCGGCTTACGCCGGGTACAAGCGTTCCCCTCGACAAGGATAGCAGGCGGGACGTTTGCTCCTCACGGTGGCTACCCTTCACCACTGGTTAAAGGAGCAATCCCAGAGCCGGGAACTGGGGCAGCACTCCCAGGTGGGTGCTTGACCGCTTCCTGCTATCGTAGTGCTCTCAGCGAACGGGATGACGCTCGCTTGCTCGGCTTCCCGTTCTCAAGCACTGAGTCTGGTCAGCGAGAACTTGTAACAGCCTCATCTAAAGCGATGAACAGTACACAAGCTCATCCTCTTTAGGGGATAGGGCCACTGACAGGATTAGTGTATGCACAGCCAATAAGGCTACGTGCTCTCTCCTTTCTCTTTTACCGTGCATATTATATCATACGCCTCTTAGCCTCACAGAAGCAGCTATATCTTCATACGGTGCCAAGTGCAAAACGGCCCGTCAGTTATGACAGAAATTGGAAAGACGAGCGCACACTGGCGAAGGCGGCTTGCTCCTCGTCAGTATATATTACCTGGGGAGCCTGTTGTATTATTGAGACAAGGTGGCTCCCATGAGTTGTTACGAGAAGGACCTCGGTGTAATTTGCTCCGGCCTGCTGCACGGCTCCTTGCGTCTGTTGCCAGGTCGACCCGCCAAACGACAGCTGAGGACCAGGTTTTGTCCCGGTCAAGCCGAGCTGCGTCACCTGTTTTAGCAGGTACTGTCCTGCATCCTGTCCATTAGCAGGCACAACGGTAACGCTGAACTGCGCCGTGCGGCTGCTATCGGAAAAGTGTGCCGTTCCATTCTTGCGATCCACCTGCACCGACCATCCACTCGGGTATGACAGTGATACTCCAAGCGCAGAACTCTGGAATTGCTGCTGCGGCTGCGTAACCTGTGGGATGCTGAATGGCTGGAATTTGAGTATCCAGGCAGCCACACCTCCCAGCACAAATAAACAGATCAATGTGAGTGTGACTGGAACGAGCACGCGCCTTCTAGAGCGCCTTGCTTGTGGGGTGAATGCAGGTGTAGGCGACTGCTGACCCCATACCTGATGCTGGGGGGGAAGAACGGGAGTCGAGCCCGCGGCCTCCTGCACAGTCCGCAATGCAGGTTGATTGGCTGGAGGCGTGGAAGTGTAATACGGCGTATGCACTGCTTTTTGGGCGGCACGATCTCCGGGATGTGGGTGTGCTTGCATTACTTGCCCCGCGGATTGCGCAGGGGTAAACCCCACCTGGTGCTGTGCCGAGAGAGGAATCGTATCGAGATCGGTAACTTCCTCAAAGCGCGGAGTTTGCATACTAAGGATTGGAGGAGGCAACGAGTCGCGCTGGACCTTGGGTTCATTATGTTCGACGACCAGCGGCCCGGTAGGCAGATCCTCGACAATGCCCTCGCCCGCAGCCTCCTTTCTCTCCTGGAGAGGAGGGACAGGTTCACCCTGCTCCCACACTTTTACACGCCGTACATGCTCGGGTGGCTTTTGCGATTTCGCTTCCAATTGTGTACCCGCTTCCTCCGCGACGGGGGCAGGCACATCATCTTTCTTAGTGGCTGGCTCTACTTCAGAGGGCTGAATGGGCTCTCCGCTGGGGATACTGGGCCATGAAACTGTAGGTGTCTCCACCAGGCTATCAACAGCAGGCGCTCGCGCCTGCTGTTCCTCATCTTTGCTCTCAGCAGGCGACAGTTCACGCAATTGCGAGTCCTCGTCCCTGGTTTCCTCCTCAAGTGCTTGCTCCCTCCGTTCACCCCTGGCTTTCTTAGAAATGACCATATTGTGTTCCAGCGTATCGAGTTGACTTATCCACGCAGGCGGGTCCGTTTGCAGCGGGCGGCGTGGCGTAGCTGGAGGTTGTTGCGCTATCTGCTCGCGCAGGGGTGGTTTGCTCCTGCCGGGCTGGTCTTTTTTATTGCCTGGCTGATCAATTGAAGAAGGAGGAGAGCCTTTCGCCGCGGAGAGCGACTGGAGGCTGAAAGGATGATTTGGCACCAGGGTCCCACAATTATTACAAAACCGGGCATCATCTCTCGGCAACGTTTTTCCACAATTTCTACACTGGATTCCCACAAAACCTCTCCCCTACTATTTCAATTCTAACAAGGCTTCTCGCTCGGCAGCAGTCTCAATGACCTGCTGGCCCTTCACGATCTCTACCAGCTTCTTACGGCCCTTGGGGCTGCCAATCATGAGGACGCCTACAAGTTTATTCTCCCGGAAGAAGAGCTTGCGATAGTTCTCATTACCCTTCTCACCAGGCTCGCGCCGCGCAATAGATACGAGTTCAGGATTATTAGACTCTGCCGTCCCGACGACAGCAATATTCACATCGAAGAGCGGACTGGTATACGTCGGCACATCAAGATAGGCTTCGTGCCCACCTGCCATATTCACTCCGGCAAGGCGTCCATGGGCCATGGCATTATCCCATGTACCCATCGTGTGATGATGGTCGATCGTGGTATCATAAAACTCCGCCACGTCACCGGCTGCATACACTCCCGGCACGTTGCTCTCCAGGTATTTATTGACGACTACACCAGAGCGTATCTCAATGGGCGTTTGCTCGAGATACTGGGTATTCAATGTGATACCCAGCCCGACACCGACCAGGTCAGTCTGAATCTGGCGTCCCTTCTTGGTCTTGACATAACCGGGAACGCCATTCCGCGGTACCACTGCTTCAATTTCGTCCCCGTGTATAACCTCAACCCCAAACTTCTTTGCGATGTTATCAACAACTTCGCCGCCATCGGGATCCAGACAGGTACGTAGCCAGCAAGGGCCGCGCATCAGCCACGTGGTATCGAGCTTGCGCATGGCAAAACCATCGCATAACTCATACGAGATGAAACTGCCACCATACGCAAGCGCCGTACGCGACTCCAGCATACGTGCGATGATAGTCTTCGTATCATCTAACGTCACAAAGTTATAAATGTGTTTGACGCCCACCGTTCCCGGCACCTGCAGCGGGTTGGCCCAGCCACCGCTCGCTATGAGCAGTGCATCATAGGGCAGGTGTTGATCCCTCTCGGTCTCGACGACACGTTCATCAGTATTAACGCTGGTGACCAGGGTTTCCGTTAGCAGTTGAATATTCCTCTGCTCGTGCCACGCGAAGTCCCGTATCATCACCTTCTGTTCGACAATCACCCCCTGCAAGAAGCGCGGCAGGGAAACACGATTGTAGAGAGGATAAGGTTCGTTGGTGATCAAGTGAATGCTGCAATTCGGGTCATTCTTGCGCAATATATCAGCCGCCGTTGTCCCCGCCACCCCATTACCTATAATCACATAACGTCTATCGTGCGTTGTCAACAGTGCGTCTCCTCGCTTGTCGTCTTCAGAATACCTGGATTACGAAGCGATTTTAGCATAGTTTGGAGGAGAACGCCAGAGTTGCGCTTCTATATAGCCTATAGCAACCAGGGTTAGAAAAGTACCTATCCCCAAAACAGCGTATACAGCAGCACCACGTTCAATACCGTCACCACCAGGCAGATCAGCATATTGACTATGCTCGTATAGCGGCCATTCACCAGATCGCCCATCAAGTCGCGGCGACCGGTCAACAACATGACCGCTACCATGGTAAATGGCAGTTGCAGGCTCAATATTACCTGGCTGATCACCAGCACCTCTACCGAAGAGATATTGAGTGCAATAATCACCAGGGCAGGTATCATCGTGAGCAGCCGCCAGACCCACATTTCGACCTTCTTCCCGGAAAACCCTTGCAACACGATTTGACCTGCCATGGTTCCCGTCGTCGATGAAGAGAGGCCAGAAGCGAGTAGCCCTATACCAAAGGCCAGGGCCGCTAAAGCGCCCAGCGCGGGAGTGAGCGTCACAAAGGCCGTTTGCAGGCTGAGATCCGCCGGGTCAACGTGCTGAAAAAAGACTGTTCCTGCCACCACGAGCATGGCCGCGTTGACGAAAAAGGCCACATTCAGCGCTGCTATGGTATCGATCTTCGCCAGCCGCAGCACCTTGCGCCGCTCGCTCATCGAGGCATCCGGGCCGCTCAGGCGGCTTGGCGCCAGGGAAGAATGCAAAAACACATTGTGCGGCATAACGGTGGCGCCCAGGATACCCACGGCAACCAGAATGCTCCCCGAGGAAACCTGGGGGATAAGTGCGTGCAGGGCCACCTGGCTCCAATCCGGCCGGATCAGCAGCATTTCATAGACGTAGGTTAAACCGATCACCGAAACCAGGCCGATTATGACGTATTCGATCTTGCGATATCCCCAGCGGCTCAGCATCAAAAGACACAAAACGATGGCGCCGGTAAGCAGTGCAGAGATGAAGAGCGGGATATGAAAAAGGATATTGAAGCCCAGCGCTCCTCCAAGCACCTCGGCCATATCGGTGGCCATTATCGCGATTGTTGCTGATATACCGAGAAAGGTCGCGACCGGGCGCGGGAACTGCTCACGGATCAACTGTGCCAGGTTCTTGCCGGTGGCGATACCCAGCTTCGCCGAAGAAATTTGCAGGAAAATAGCAATCAGGTTACTGAGCAAAATGACCCACAGCAGTTCATAGCCGAAACCGGCTCCCCCTGCCAGGTTTGTTCCCCAGTTGCCTGGGTCCATGTAACCAACGCTGACCAAAAAACCAGGGCCGAGTGCGCCAAGAATCTCGCGCACACCGATCCCCCAGCGATTGTCCTTTACATATTGCCATACTTTGAAGACACGTAAACTCTTTGGAGAACTGTAGCCTACTTTACTCCTTGATTGCGTCAATAATGCCATATAGATTTCCTTGCTTCTATGATGTAACAGTCTCGCCGGGCGTCGTAACGATGATATGCTCGGCCAGCTCAACCCCCAGCATATGCTCCACCTGCTGCTGCGACATTTCACCCACCCGCACGCGCAATGGGCCGCCAAAAGGCGCTTTCCCTGCCATCTGCACATAGGTATCCGGATATAGACCCAGCTCCCCCAGGTAGCTTAGCTTCTCCGGGTCCTGGTCCCAGATGCGCAGAATACGTGCCGACTGGCCTACTTGCAATTGTGCAAGCGTACGCCCTGCGCGCGAGGAGATGAATCCTTCCTTGCTGGGGATGGGATCACCATGTGGATCAACAGTGGGGTAGCCCAATAGAGCGTCCAGCTTATCTTCAAACTCCTCGGAGATAACGTGTTCCAGCTTATCGGCCTCGGCATGCACTTTATCCCAACTGTAGCCCAACTCGCGGGCCAGGTAGAGTTCGAGCAGGCGATGATGTCGAATAACTTCCATTGCCTTGCGCTCGCCCAGCGGCGTCAGCTGCACTCCATGATACGGCACGTGCTCTACCCACCCTGCTGCTGCAAAATCCTTGAACAGCATGGTGACAGTGGCATCGCTGACCCCCAGGCGTTCGCTCACTGCCGAGGTCGAAACCTTCTGTCCATGCTCCTGCATGTCATAAATGACCTTTAAACAGTCAGCTATACGCGGCGCAAGGTCCTGAACAGGCCCTTCCACTGTTTACTACCTCCCAAAAAGATTTTTTAACTTCCTAAAATTAGTATACCATACAAGTAAAAAATCTTCAAGTGGATTGGTCTGAGATCTACTCATCTTATTCCGTTCTCCACTTGCCATAATGCAGGTGAGTAATGCATGATACTAGTGTGCTGCTAGTACGTTAACGTTAAGGTAAAAGACAGCAATTTCATATGATAGCATTGTTTAGTCAATTGAATGGTAGGAGGCTATGCGATTTTCCCGTTTTTTTTCTGATATTACCACCAACAAGGCCCAACAGGATGAACTCTCTTCACCAGTAGAAACAAAGCAGCGGAATGGCTATCAATGGACAGCACTTTCTGTCACAACGGTTGGTGCTCTTCTAGGTGCTATTCAAGGTTCAGCTCTGCTCATTGCGTTACCAAATATCTTAGCTGAACTCCATACCACGTTTTTGACGATAGTTTGGGTTCTGCTTGGCTACTTGCTTATTGTCACGGTCTTAACGCCGATCATCGGGCGTTTAGCTGATCTGTGGGGGCGCAAACGCCTTTATAATAGTGGCTTTGTCGCCTTTACGGTTGGCTCACTCATTGCAGGTTTGGCACAACCGCCATTGCATGGTGCTGATCTTATCCTCGGACGGGTCGTTCAGGGTTTAGGAGCGGCACTGCTTATTACCAATAGCACGGTGATTGTGACTGATGCATTTAGAAGGGGGAACGTAGGACTTGGCCTGGGTGTCAACCAGATTGCCGGTGCAGCAGGTTTTCTGATTGGGCCGATTATTGGCGGTTTGCTCACTGAATGGTCCTGGCGTTGGGTCTTCTTGTTTAACGTACCCTTGGGTATCTTTGGTACTCTGTGGGGTATCTGGCGCTTGCGCGAGCCTGTGCGTCCACTAGAGCGTCAGCCTATTGACTGGTTTGGCATAATCACCTTGTCTATTGGTCTTTTTGGAATACTCTTAGCATTGAGCATGCTTGGGTTTCCGCTCCTTCCCCAAGCTATCACTCTCGCTATTCTTGCCATTGGTATCGTGAGCTTTGTGCTCTTTGTCGTTATCGAGCCGCGTATTCAGGCACCACTTATTCAGTTGCGTCTTTTCCGCAATCGCCTTTTTGCGCTGGCAAACCTGAGTGGCTTACTCAATGGCATTGCCCGTGGAGCAGTGTTGTTCTTGCTCATCTTCTTTCTGCAAGGCCCCTACGGCAAAGACCCGCTGACAGCAGGCTTAATGCTTACCCCTTTTGGCGCGGCCTTTATGATGATTGGCCCCTTGAGTGGGCGACTTTCAGATCATGTTGGATCACGGCTACTTACACCCATCGGGCTGCTTATCTCGGCAGTTGGGCTGTTTGCGCTCACGACCATCAACCAGTTTACTCCCTATTGGTTACTCGCTGTCTATATGGCGTTAATGGGAGGCGGTTCTGGCTTTTTTGTCTCGCCCAACACCAACGCCATCATGAGTTCTGTCGAACCGCATACAAGAGGTGCAGCAGCAGGTATTCTTAATATGCTCAACAATACTGGTGCCATGCTCAGCATCGCGATTGTTTTTCCGCTTGCGCTGAGCAAGATACCCTTCCAGGCAATTCAGCAAGTGTTCATCACTGGCGGTGGTTTGGGTCATTTTGCTTCAGCCATCCCGCCGTTCCTCTCTGGCTTGCATCTTGCATTTCTTGTCTCTTTCGTCTTGAGTGTCATCGCAGCGATTGTAGCAGCGCTGCGTCCCGCACATAGATAGTTCTCCACCAGGAGAAACAGGTCAAGCTGAAGACTTTGTCACATCCCATGTTCCACCGGCCCCGGCAGCCGGGTCGCACTGGTTTTGATAGTTAAGGCTGCAATAATCTCCCTTGAGGCTGCCATCCGCCTGCACCCAGCCATAAAAGAAGAGAGGAGCAATGTTTTTGTGACGCGGCACTGTAAACTGGATATACTTATTGGTTGCAACGGTACCACTAAAAGGACCATTCCCTACCAGGGGAGCTCCAACCGTAAATCGGCCGCTGATCTCTCCTTCGCCTGACTCCTGTTGAACCGAGAGGGCCATACTGGTAGTAATATTTGCCGTCGTGTCATCAATAGAGCCACCATAGTTACCTGCTACTTTTGGAAAGACGATGGGGGCAGGTGTTGGTGTGGGATGCGGTTTAGGACGCGGCTTTGGAGTGGGTTTCGCGGGAGGAGGTCCGGGTGCTGGATTGTTCCCAGGCATTGCCGTCGGTTGTGGTGTCACCACGACAACCACGGTAGGCGTAGAAGAGCGAACCGTCGGGTTCGCTGTTGGATGAGCAGTGGGAGTCGAAACAGCCAGAGTCGCAGTTGCTGGAAAACCTGGCACCCGGGTAGGGCTATGCGAAACCAGGCGACCGGGGGTCGTCAAATATGGCCAGAGGCCCATTCCTATACCCGAGCCAACCAGTAGAGCTAGTAAGATGAGAAACAGGAGGGTCACCTTCCTGAAACGGCGCCTTGGTTGCTTTTGTAAGGAAACCACCACTGGGGCAGCAATGACATCAGCTTGCTCCCGAGGAGCTGGCAGAGGTGATGAGCGTGCTGGCTCTGAAGCGGGCACTGCCAATTGAGGCATAACAGGTACGACCAACGGTTCTAATACTGGGTCGCCTTGCAACTCCTGCCAGAACTGGTCAACAGTAGCAAAGCGGTCCTCGCTGCTGAGAACCATTGCCCGCTGAATGGCCCTGGCTACCGCCTGTGGGATGGCCGGGATCAATGTATTCACCGGCTCTAAAGGATCGCTTGCTTCGGTATCCAGTTGCATCAAGCGATGGAAAGCATCTGCGGGAACAATACCGGTTAATAAATTATAGATGGTTGCACTCAGCCCATAAATATCGGTGCGCGTGCTCGTTCCACTTCTGTACTGCTCGGGCGCGGCATAGCCGGGCGAACAATGGCGGATGGCTGTAGTGGTTGAATCCGGGTTGTATTCCTTGGCAATACCTAAATCAACCAGCACCGCTTCTCCATTTGCCGCCGACAAGATTATGTTGGATGGTTTGATATCACGATGAACGACAGGCGGCTGTTGCCTATGCATATAACCAACTACATCTATAATCGGCGCGACGAGAGCTAGAACCTGGGGTAGGGAAAAGCGATTCTCTGGCTGTTGTCGCCGCAATCTTTCTAAATTAAGCCCTTCAATATAATCCATAAGCATATATACTCGATCATGTGCTTCATCCTCGAATACCCGGTAGACGCGAGGTAGTGCCCGGTGATCCAGCCGTTTGAGCAGCTCACCTTCAAAGAGAAAGCTGCTCCGCTCCTTCTTGCCCGGGCCGATTACTTCTTTGAGCGCAAAAAGATTCTGCTTGAAACGCGCATCTCTGACCAGGTAGACAGCCCCAAACCCACCCTTGCCAAGCAGTTTCTCCACAACATAACGATCCTGCACAATGCTTCCGGGCGGAAGCGTTGCCTGTACCTCTTGCATCTTCTACCTCAACAAACTAGGTGCATACCTGTAACAAGGCATAGAATCCTTACCAGGGAACTCGAAAATATCGATAGCGCTTAAATTTACTTGCCCCGATAATTAAACGGCGATTTTCATTGGTTTCTGGCAATCTAGCGGACAATGATACTATTTTTTCTGCAACCCTCCAATTTACTCTATCGTATATGGGAATATAACGATATATCGCATTGTTGCAAAGGATAGAAACGATATATCGTATCCATGTTACAGAACAGTAGAGAACCGAAAGGAGAACAATCGACAATGTTTGGCAGATTTGGCAGACGACACGGGTATCGAGGCGACTGGGGGGAAGGCTGGACTCCTCCCTGGATGGAGCATGATTGGGGCGGCCCGCGTGGACCACGTTTCTTTGGCGGGCACGGATTCTTTGGTCCCCAGGGTCCTGGAGGCTTTAGATGGCAATGGGGCTCGCCCGAGCTCCAGGCGCTGACCAGCGAGGCAGCAGAGGTAGCGCGGCTCTTCGCTATTGCCAGCCGCACGGCCATCGACAATCGCGAGCGGTTATCCCAACTGCGTGCTTTCCTGGACCGTTCGCGCAAAGAACTCTCTGACATGATCTACAACACAGGTCAGAGCGAGACCCCGGGCGGCACACCAGACGTCGGGCAAGCGTAAGGCGTGGCAATCCACGTCTCTTCAGAGGACACAATAATAGGGGCGACCCGGCCGGGTCGCCTTCAACTACATTATACGACAAAAGGCTTCGCTGTCAGCCAGCGAAAGAAGGCGTGACATTGAGCGCCTGGGCAATTTCTCTTATCGTTGCCTCTTCGGCTGGACTGATTCGCTGGCCCTCCTCGGCAGTTGCACTCGCAACCTTGGTACAAACATCCATGACCCACTTCTTATACTCTTCGGCTTCCTGGGGTGACGATTTTTGGGCCAGAAGCACTGCTACATTACGGCATATCTGGATAGCTTCCTGCTTGGCTTGCTTGCGCGCAGCCTCGTCTTTAGTATACATACCGATTTTCTGCCGCATCAGCTTATTTGCTTCCTGGGTGTCTCCCGTCAGGAGATCCTGGATAAGCGAGTTGCGCGGATACCGCTGTGCAGCGCTCTTGCTGATCGAATTGAACAAGGTCGATGTCTCTTGTACTGTCCCTATCAAGCCACTTGGCGCTGAAACTAAAACGGCAACTCCAGCTTGAAATGGGACTAGTTGAAGCATAAGCCGCTCTTCTGGTGTATAGTTGGCACTACCGGCCATCTTATTTTCTCCTTTTCTATGTCTTAAGGGTTTTACTGGCAAGCTGTGAATCATTGCCTGCTTTTTTAGTATAAATGTCATCGCCAAACTTCTTTCCGCGCTTTTTGTGCTGAAACTTTGCCCTATCGTGAATCACAGCTATAGAGGAGAAGATAAAGCAGCTACTGTCCATCAAAAAATCAGTATCGAGGTTTAGCGCTTTACTTTCAGACAACCGGGGGAGATTATATTATCTCTATCTTCCCCTCAACCAGCGTTTCATCATCGTGAATCAAAAATACCCTGGCATAGGGGGGCTCAGGGTAATACTGCTGGGAGAAAATAATGTAGTAGAGCTGGTTGCGTTTGGCCCACTCGATGTCGCGGCTGGAAGGGTAGGCCTCGGATTTGGGATGTGAATGGTAGTACGAATACATCTCGCCATCGTACTCGTCGATATCCAGGTAGATGCGCAGCAGGTCCTGCGCGTCAATCTCGGAGAAATCATCTTTGTGTTCGGCAGCATTGGCGGTCGGGTAGTTCTTGACTACCAGGCCGTCCTTACTCGCCAGCAGACCGCAGGCCTCGTCAGGATAGCCTGCAACAATGTGTGCGACCATCTCCTCGTACATTGCTGCAGGAATATGTATAACAAAACCTGCGCCGGTCACCATAACAGTTTCGCCTCTAAGCCGTCTTCGAGTTCATCTAACTCGCGTGTCCATAAATCTTCGCTCAGGTACTTCCAACCGCCATCGGCGAGGATCACGACAATCTTGCCCTGTTCCATGCTCGCTGCCACACGCAGGGCCGCGTGCAATGCCGCGCCGCACGATGGGCCAGCAAAAATGCCCTCCTGGTCCTTCAACTGGCGCGTCCGGCGTATGGCATCTACACCCGCCACCAGGATCCTCGCATCAAGCAGCGACTGATCCAGCACAGGTGGCACAAAGCCATCTGCGAGACTGCGCAGGCCCTGTACACCTTCGCCCTGGAGCGGTTCGGCGGCAATGACTTTAATAGCGGGATTATATTCTTTCAAGCGCCGCGCGTTACCTGTCAGCGTGCCGCCCGTACCCAGTCCGGCAACAAACACATCCAGGTCCGGCAGGTCTTCGATGATCTCCACGGCTGTACCTTCATAGTGAGCGCGCGGGTTCGCTTCGTTGCCATACTGGTAAAGCATGAAGTAGCGCTCATCGTTCTGTGCCAGTTCCTGCGCCAGCTTCACTGCACCATTGCTTCCCAGCTTGCCATCAGAGAGGATGATCTGCGCGCCATAGAGTTCGAGCATCTGGCGCCGCTCCCGTGTCACATTGTCGGGCATCACTGCCGTGAACTGGTAGCCCTTCACGCGGGCAATCATCGCCAGCGCGATACCCGTATTGCCGCTGGTCGGCTCCAGGAGAATGGAGTCGTGTGTGAGCTTGCCGCTCGCCTCGGCCTCCTCGATCATCTTCTTAGCGATGCGATCCTTGATGCTGCCAGAAGGGTTTGCCCCCTCCAGCTTGGCGAATATCTGCACGCCCGGGCGCGGGCTGAAGCTCTTCAGCTCCACCAGCGGCGTGTTACCTATTGTATCCAGTATGCTGCTGTAGCGCATAGGATTCCTCTGATTGCCTTATTGGCCACCTGCCATTGCAGGTAATAGCTGAATGGTATCCATAGAGCCAACACTTGTCTCAAGGCCCTGCAAGTAGCGCACATCCTGGTCGTTGATGTAGACATTGACAAAGCGGCTGAGATTGCCTTCTGGCTGGATCTGTTCCTTCAGGGCTGGAAAACGCTTATAGAGATCGGCCAGCACCTCGCCCAGGGTGCTCCCTTCGGCACTCACTTGCTTGGAGCCGCCGATAGAGGAACGTAGAACGGGTGCGAGACGAACAGTCGCCATAATATACTCCTTTAAATTGCGCAGACATCGGCGTAGGTCGGCAGGTTTTCCGGGTGCGCGTGCTCGCCGCAGGCCGGACACTCGGGATCGCGGTAGAGACGCAACTCATTGAATTCACCGGCCAGGGCATCGTATGTCATCATACGACCGACCAACGGCTCACCAATACCCAGCAGCAGCTTGATCGTCTCCGTCGCCTGCAGCAGTCCGATAATGCCGGGGAGTACTCCCAGCACGCCTGCCTCGGCGCAGCTCGGCGCCAGCGCGGGCGGTGGCGGCTCAGGATAGAGACAGCGGTAGCATGGCCCCTCGTGGGGCTTGAAGATCGTCAGTTGACCCTCAAAACGGAAGACGCTGCCATGCACAACTGGCTTGTTGGCGATGATCGCAGCATCGTTGAGCAGGTAACGCGTGGGGAAGTTATCGGTGCCATCGATAATTACATCGTAGCCGGCAATGATGCGAGCAACGTTGCTTTCGTCCAGGCGCTCGATATAGGTAATGACCTTCACATCGGGGTTCAGGGCTTCGATGGCTTCGCGAGCCGACTCGGCTTTGTACTGGCCAACGCGCTTCGTGTTATGTATAATCTGGCGCTGCAGGTTGCTCTCTTCTACCACGTCAGCATCAATAATGCCGATCGTTCCAACACCTGCCGCGGCCAGGTAATATGCAGCGGGAGAACCCAGGCCACCAGCGCCAATCAGCAGGACACGCGAGTCGAGCAGCTTGAACTGGCCGCGCTCCCCTACTTCCGGTACCAGCACGTGGCGGCTGTAGCGTTTCGCCTGCACCTCGCTCAAGACGCGCGGCTGGACGAACGAGTAGCCAGTGGCCTTCCACTGGCCAAAGCCGCCCGACATCGAAATCACATCCTTGTAGCCCATCTGCTGCAAAGTAGTCCCGGCAATAAGGGAGCGCACACCGCCTGCGCAATAAAGTACCACGGTCTTCGATTTATCGGGCACGGCCTCTTCTATCTGCAATTCGAGGAAGCCCCGGGGCACGTGAAGCGCGGCAGGGATATGCCCCTCGTTCCATTCGTGCTTCTCGCGCACATCTACAACGACGATCTCTTGATCGCCAGGGCTGCTCTCGTGCTGGTGTGCCAGCACGTCATTCACCTGCGCTGGCGTCCATTCTGGCACTTGTCGCCGTGCCTGGCGCATAATCTCGCGGGATGCATCACCCATATTTCATCACCTTTCGTGATGTTGACTAAATCAATCTACTTAGTATCCAAAAAATTACTATAAAAAGATTACCATCTATGTTTTTTATTTGTCAAGGAATGTTGGGCTTAAGCTGTGTTGCTGCCGCTAACATTTAGTGAGCGTATTCACTTCTTTAATAACATACGCTTGCTCGATATTATTCCGCTTTGGTTCGCTCTGCCGCCTCTCCGCAGGTACAGAGACATTACTGGCTTTTGGTCCGTTGCCCTCATACCAGGCCGCGTGTAATCTCTACTTAGAGTCTGGCTGATTGCCATCCCGGTCGCTTGCTCGCGCCTGCGGTGCTCGCCTGTTTCGTGTGTTTTGTGGACAGCCGCTTCGCGGCTGTCCACAAAACACACGAAACATTTGTGCGGCGAAGCCGCGCGAGAGAGGGCGAAGGCTTTGAGAAACAGACACGTTTTTAAATGTAGTAATCGCCTACGGTACAAATGAGGCACTTGGCCAGACACCACGGGGCATCCGCCGCGTCGAGGAATTTTTTTGCTTAGTATGCCCTCGGGCTAACTTCGCTTGCGTAGAGGATGTGCTGTAGCAACCAGCTTGCGATAAGGACACAGGTCGCTGACTACTTTTAGCGTCAGCATATTCCCTTTCAGCGTCCAGGTGTAGGTGCCTGTTTCTGCGCCGGGACCGGCGCTTTGTAGGCATGTGAGGTTCTTCAATATAACCTGGTCTTGCGCCATGCTGTACTGCCCCATAATGGGCGCACTATACCCCAGGAGACCGACATACGTTCCGCCGACCTGGAAGGTGATGAGCCAGGTTCCGACTTTGTTGTTGAGTTCGTGGCTCGAAGCTACATCGTCTTTGGTAATGGTCGTTGTATATACGCCTACAAGCGGCGTGACTGGAGCCCTGGGCAAGCTGGCAGCCATTGTCGCCCTGGCAGAGTTCGTCAATGTAGAGGATGTGCTACTACACGACGCCAGCAGGTTCGCAAGTATCAACACACAGAATAAAAACACTACCCTTTTCACACCATCCTCCTCGTCGCGCTAATGTCCTGTTACCTGTTCCCATACCAGTATAGCGGTGCCCCTGAAACCTATGCACCACTGGCTACTCTAAATGTAGGGGCGACCCTTGCGGTCGCCCTGGCGGGGTCGCTGAAGCCCGGCTGTCATCCTTCGCTGCGCTCAGGATGACAGATAGCAGGCGGGTCGCCCGCCATCTGAACCCCCCCAACACCTTGCAATTTGCATCGCTGGCTGCTACTCTAAATGTAGGGACGATCCTTGGACGCAGTCCGGGGAACTGTGTGGCCGGTCTCCATCTTCCCGTCTTGACTCATATGCACCCGACAAAATGCCAGGAAAAAGAATAGCCATGACAGAGACAGCCGATATCATCATCATCGGTGGTGGTGTGATGGGCGCCAGCATCGCCTATCACCTTGCGAAGCAACACGCTGGGCGGGTTGTCTTGCTGGAGAGACACGCGCTCTGTAACGGAACAACCGGGCGCTCAGGGGCCATTGTACGGCAGCACTACTCCAACGATTTCACCATCCGCATGGCAAAGACAAGCCTCGAGGTCTTTCAACACTTCGATGACCTGGTAGGCGGCGATTGCGGCTTCCTTACCACGGGCCTGCTGATAATGGTAGACGAGCAAGGAGCGGGTGCATTGCGCGCCAACGTGAAGATGCAGCAGGAACAAGGTGTCGAAACGAGCCTCGTCGATCCTTCGGGGATCGGCGCGGTTGCCCCCGGTTATACTGGCGAAGGCGTAGCGCTGGCATGCTATGAGCCAGCTACAGGGGTTGCGGACCCCATGGCTACCACCTATTGCTTCGCCACTCGCGCTCGCGACCATGGCGCAAGCATCCGCGAAGGAGTGGCCGTTACGCGCATTCTGGTCTCGGATGGACGCGTAACCGGCGTGCAGACTGATCAGGGCGAGTTGCATGCCCCGGTAGTGGTGATAGCCGCGAATGCCTGGTCGGTAGCCTTGGCGCGGGCTATTGGCATCGCGCTGCCCATTATGCCGACTCGTCACCCGATGGTGGTCCTGCGCCGCCCGCACGATTTTGGCGGCCGCCAGGGCCTACATGCCGTCGGCCTCGACCTGGCGCGCCATATTTACCTGCGCCCAGACCTCGGCGGCATCACGCTGGTTGGCTCGACCGACAATGTACTCACGCCGAGCGACCCCGATCACTACGCCCAGGGGCTGTCGGAAGAGGAGATTGCACGATTCAGCACAATGGCCGGGGGCAGCATTCCCGCCCTCGCTCGCGCCGTGCCGCGCGGCAACTGGGCAGGCATCTACGACGATACACCCGACTACCATCCCATTCTCGACCGCCTCGCGGCATACGACGGCCTCTACTGTGCAGTGGGCTTCAGCGGCCACGGCTTCAAGCTCTCGCCCATCGTCGGACAATGGATGGCACAGCTCATACTCACCGGCGAGAAACCTGAAGACATGCAGCATTTCTCCTATGACCGTTTCACGCGGGGCAAAGAAATTCGCCCAAGGTATACCTCGGGCGTCCTTGGTTAGCACCTGGTCGAAACAGTCGTCGAAATGATCAGAGCCATCCCTGGTGGAGTTAAGTTCCTCTGACCTTCCAGGCTTCAATGACACAGTGGAGTGGAATCTCGGCAATCCAGGGCCCCCACGTCGAGCCTGCCAAAAATTCCTCCGTTGGTTCAGGTTCCTCCAAAGAGGCAACAACCGGTCATCTGCTCCCAACCAAAAGTCTCATCGATTCACTTCCCTTCTTGGATCTCTTCACTTGTGTTGAAAATCTGAAGTATCTCTAATGTACTGTTCGCTTTTCTTTTTTGGCAAGTCTTCCCCTATTGTGCCCGCCCCACATGCGTGATAAACTTTTGAGTGGAGTTCATTTTCAGTTAACTCACCTATTTTCTTTTCCTTAAGGAGGTTACATTATGGCAAGCCACACGATGGATATGCAAGGCGTGCAAATTACCTGGCTCGGGCATGCTACTTTCAAACTCATATCTCCGCGCGGCAAAACTATCTTGATCGACCCCTGGACACAGAGCAATCCCGCCTGCCCGGATAACCTCAAACAGGTCAACCAGCTCGATCTCATGCTCGTCTCCCACGGCCACTTTGATCACGTTGCCAATGCCGTCGATATCGCCAAAACCACCAGACCAAGCGTGGTCGCCATCGTCGAGCTGGCGGGCTGGCTCCAATCCAAAGGCGTAGAGAATACCACTGGCATCAACAAAGGCGGCAGCGTGGATGTGCAGGGCATCAAGATCACCCTGACCCATGCCATCCACTCATCTGGCGTCGAAGAAGGAGTTTATGTCGGCGACGCCTGCGGCTTCGTCCTCGAATTTGAAAATGGCCGCAAACTCTACCATGCTGGAGACACCTGCGCCTTCAGCGATATGCAAATCATCGGCGAGCTCTACAAGCCGGACGTAGCTCTCCTACCCATCGGCGACTTCTACACCATGGGACCGAGAGAGGCCGCCATCGCCGTACGCATGCTCGGCGTAAATCACGTCATTCCCATGCACTACGGCACGTTCCCCATACTCACTGGTACACCCTCTGCACTGCGCGAGGAGCTGCAAGGGCTCGGTCTGGGTCACGTCGAGGTGATCGAAATGAAGCCGGGACAGACGATTTAATAGAGTAATTTATGCCAAAGATCGCTTTTATCGGCGCGGGCAGCGTTGTCTTCACCTTGAACCTGCTCGGAGACATCTTCTTGTTTCCAGAACTCGCCGGGGCAGAAATTGCCCTGATGGACATTGATCCCGAACGCCTGCACATCGCCGAAATCATGGCGCGCAAGGTAGCAGAGAAACTTGGTGCGCACTCAAAAATCAGCGCTTATCAAGATCGCAAAGCCGCCCTGGAAGGTGCAGACTACGCCATCAATATGATCCAGGTCGGCGGCTACCCATCGACATTGATCGACTTCGAGATCCCAAAGCGTTATGGCTTGCAGCAGACCATTGCTGATACGTTGGGCATCGGCGGCATCTTCCGCGCTCTGCGCACCATCCCCGTCATGCTCGACATGTGCCGCGATATGGAGGAGGTTTGCCCTGACGTCACGTTCTTGAACTACGTCAATCCGATGGCGATGAATACCTGGGCCATCTCACAAGCAACGAAGATTAAAACCGTCGGCCTCTGCCACAGCGTGCAGGGGACCGCCGGGCAACTGGCACAATACATGAACATTCCCGTGGATGAGCTCACCTACCGCTGCGCCGGTATCAATCACGTGGCCTTCTACCTGGAGTTGGAGTACAGGGGACAGGATGCTTACCCCCTACTGCGAGAGGCTGCTCAGCAAGAGGAAATCTGGCGGCGCGACCCGGTACGCTTCGAGTTGTTCAAACGGTTGGGCTACTTCGTTACCGAGTCGAGCGAGCACAACGCCGAGTACAACCCATACTTTATTCGCCGCCAGCGGCCTGACCTGGTCGAGCATTTCCACGTGCCCATCGACGAATACCTGCGTCGTTGCCAGGCTCAGAACCTGTGGTGGGAGCAGATGCGCCAGCAATTGCTCGATGGCACGGCAGATTTTACACCCGAACGCAGCAGCGAGTACGCCGCCCCGATTATCCATTCGATAGAAACGCATACGCCGCGCGTAATTTATGGCAACGTGCTCAACCGGGACCTGATTACGAACCTGCCCCAGGGCTGCTGCGTCGAGGTGCCCTGCCTGGTCGACCGCAATGGCATCCAGCCAACCGTGATCGGGGTAATGCCTCTCCAGCTTGCAGCGCTACAAAGCACCAACGTCAATGTACAGGGCCTGGTGGTTGAGGCTATTCTGACGGGCAAAAAGGAGCATATCTACCACGCGGCGATGTTCGACCCGCATACGTCCTCCGAACTGGCACTGGACGAGATTCACGCCCTGGTCGATGACCTGTTCGAGGCACACGGAGAGATCATCCCGCCGCTGCATTAGCTATGCTTCTATCAAGCCATCTGCGATAAGCTGCGATAGCACTTTATGCGCGTAGTGGGTAGTGGCTACGCGGAAGGCAACGCCATGCATATGCTCTATTACCGGCTCGAGATACGGCTTCAACGTGGGATCGTGCTGGTTGCTCAACACGTAAGAGGAGGTTTCAACCAACCACGGCGTTACCTGGGCCGACATGAGCAGGCGCAGCACGGGTCCCACGCTCAACCTGCCAAATTGCACGAGACCCTTGGCAGCCATCCAGGCAATTGAATGGTCCGTATCTGCCAACTCCCGCACCAGTACCGGCAAAGCACGGTAATCGCGGATGTTCCCCAGGGCGCGTATGCAGTTCCAGCGCATCCAGGGTGAACTACTCGCACTCGTCTCTATCAACGCCGGAACCGCCACGGGCCCCAACCGCACCAACGAGGAGAAAATCTGGCTCCCCAGTTGCTCGCTAGCTTGCTGCAACGTGTTAAGCAAGGCTGGAACCGCTGCTGGATTCTTCACCCGGCCCAGAGCCTTGGCAGCCTGAAGTTGTACAGCCGGCGCAGAATCACGCAGGGCATCGATCAAGACAGGGGCCGTCGTGGGGCTGCCCAGGACACCCAGAATATTTGCGGCCGTTTCTCGTATAGCAGGCCTCCGATCGTGCATAGCCATCGTCAATACACGCTCGGCGCGGATCGAATCAATGCCGGATCCTGGCAAAAAAAGCGTTCTGAGGCGCGTCCGGGCATAAGCAGAACGCAGCGGGACAGGCACAACAAACGGCTTGCCCGCCCATGTTCCCAGGGCGATAAACTCAAGCAGGCGCTGCGCGAGGCGATCATCGTCAAGCGAGGAGAATGCCACCACCGCCTGTGGATTATTCTCCATGATCCAGTACAATAACCGCCACGCGGCGCCACGCCTACCGGCAGCGGCATCCTGGGCAAGAATCTGCGGCGGCGTGATGCCTACAGGCGGCGCGACATCGGCAGGCGCCTTTTCAAGCGGGGCAGTATCACGCGAGTCTACTATTTCGCCTCGAGGCAAAGGATCGAAATCAGCCATCATACCTACTCCTTTGGGGGTCAGAGATTACGTATGTGGGGTGAACAGCAATCGCCTCGACGTAATCAGTGGCCGTCGGTGCTCTAAACAAATTGAGTAGACACACTACAGACACATGACACGAGAGCCATCTTCAACGTGTGAGAGGTGGCAGTATCTACAGTATAGCATAACAGGGATAGGTCTAAAAAGGATTGCAATTTTCTCCGCTTCTCTGCTTGACACCATGAATAAGTAGCCGGCGCAATCCATGACCCGGGCATCATAGCTGGGAAATCTCCCACGCTCTGTAACCGGTCTCCGTATCCTCTACTAACGTCGTTTCCGGCTGCCGCAGCAGCCTCGCCACTACCCATACATCTCCTGCTGCGCCGGAGACATTGCCGACCGTTGCGAAGATCGTATAGGCGGCAAGGGCAGGGGAGAGCAGCGTGAAGATGATCCCGGCCAGGCTAATCACCACCAGGGGCGCCAGGCCCACCACGAGGTACTGGTTGCGGCGGAAAAGCTGGTTCTTCGCGCCACAGTAGAGCGCGTACGGCAATTTTACGCCGAAATAGGGCCTGCCGCCCCAGAAGGCGAAAGCAGCAGCGTGAAGTGCCTCGTGGACAACCAGGATGACCAGGTAACCCAGGATGTTGATTACAATCCACGTAATCAGTCCCCATCCTCCAATTTGCCCGCTGCTGGCATGCGTTTGCCATATGTACGCGGCAATGTTGAGCACTCCAAAGAATATACCACCCGCTACCAGTAAGAGCAGGCTCAGCAGGGATAGCGGCAGCAAGCGTTCCGGCTGCAGCAGGGAGATTTCATCGAGCTTGCGTAGTTGCCCGACATCTATCGCCGCCTGCCGTAGGCGGCGCAGCTCTGGATGAAAGCGATCTACAAGCGTTAAGGGCATGTTTAACCTCTGTTCGACTGCCCTTTATGATATCACAATGGCTGCTAGTCAGTATCGGGACACTTTTGCAGTTCGAGGTCGACCGTGCTGAGCGTCTTTTGAAGACTCTTGATAATGTTGACCATCTCAAGAGGATTCCCTACACCCTCGTATTCCTCTTGCTGTTCGCTTTCTTTCAATGCCCTCAGCTCCTCGGCAAGACGGTCACGTAGCTTGCGTAATTGTTTACACCTGTCAGTATTGTTGTTCATGATGTTCATCTCCTCTTTTCTCCTGGCGAGATAGTCATTTGGTTGAATGCATACAGGTTATGATCATTGGAGCCAACGTGCACCACTCCATTGGCCACCCTGGGCGAAGAGATAATGCTGTCTCCGGTCTCGTAGCTCCACAGCTTCTCACCCACTTGAGCGCTCAGTGCATAGAGCGAGTAATCCCGGGAGCCGGCATAGACGACCCCATCTACCACCGTTGGCGACGAATCAATAATCCCGCCAGTGGTGTAGCTCCAGTACTCCTCGCCTGTCGTGGCGTCCAGGGCATATAGTCGATGATCATGCGAGCCAACGTAGACAATATCGTCTGCTACTGCTGGCGAGGAGTCAATGATGTCTCCGGCCCGGTAGCTCCATAGTAGCTTCCCTGTGTTGGCATCCAGGGCATAGAGCATATGATCACGCGAGCCGACATAGACGACTCCCTTCGCTACAGTGGGTGAGGATTGGATGCCGTCTCCCGTCTCGTAGCTCCATCGCTCGACCCCGTTGAAAGCATCCAGGGCATAAAGCATGTGATCCTGGGAGCCGGCATAGACGACTCCCCCCGTCACGGTTGGCGAGGAGTCAACACGTCCCCCGGTAGCGTAGCTCCACAGTTTCTCGCCGGTGTTCACATCAAACGCATAGAGGCTGTGGTCCCGTGAGCCCACGAAGACCATCCCATTGGCCACCTCTGGCGAAGAGAGAATACCCCCTCCAGTGGCGGAACTCCAGAGCTTGCCTCCCGTACTGGCAGCCAGGGCATAGAGCGAGTGGTCCATCGAGCCGATGTAGACTACCTCGTCGATCACGATAGGTGAGGAGAAGATACTGTCCCCGGTAAGGTAGTTCCACTGTTCATCGCCGGTAATGACATCGAGTGCATACACTCGATGGTCCTCTGAGCCAACGTAGACGATAGCATCAGCCACTGCCGGTGTAGATTGAACGGCCCCACCGGTGGTGTAGTTCCACAATCGGTCACTGGTAAATGCATATATATTTCCATCTTGTGAGCCAACATAGAGCATCTCTTCGGCAACTGTTGGCGATGATACAATCGCACCACCAGTAGTGTAGCTCCAGAGTTTTTCACCTGTTATAGCAGCAAAGGCATACACCTTGTGGTCCTGGGAGCCAACATAGACCACTTCATCGGCGACTGCTGGCGAGGAGTCGATGGCGCCTCCCGTATCGTAGCTCCATCTTTTGCCGCCTGTCCGGGCATCCAGGGCGTACAGGGTGCCGTCCTGCGAACCAATGTAGACGACCCCATCGGCAACTGCAGGGGAAGAGAGGATGATCTTCCCGGTCCGGTAGCTCCACAGCTTTTCGCCTGTGTTGACATCCAGCGCATAGAGCCAGTGGTCCTGCGAACCAACGTAGACCACTCCACCGGCAACTGCAGGTGAGGAGCTGATTCTGTTCCCAGTCGTGTAGCTCCATAGCACGGCTCCTGTGGTGTCATCCAGGGCATACAGGTTCTTGTCCCACGAGCCGGTGTAGACGACGCCCCCTGCTACCGTGGGCGAGGATTGGATACCTGCCGCGGTTGTATAGCTCCAGAGCTTATCACCGTCTTCAATGCTCAGAGCATATAGTGTATGATCAGTCGAGCCAACGTAGACGATCCCGTTGGCGACAGTGGGAGAAGACTCGATCACATTGCCGGTCGTGTAGCTCCACAACAGCGCGCCCGTCCCAGCATCCAGCGCATAAAGCGCGTAATCCTGGGAGCCAACGTACACAACCCCGTCAGCAAAGGCCGGTGTAGAGTAGATAGCGCCCCCCGTCGTGTAGCTCCAGAGCGGCTTCCCAGTCCTGGCTTCAATCGCGTGCAAGCGATGATCACGCGAACCGGTATAGACAACGCCGCCGGCAACCACCGGTGAGGACTCGATGACATCTCCAGTTGTATATGTCCAGGCGATTCTCAAGTTAGGTACATTTGCGGGATAGATCACTCGCTTAGGAGGAGTGTCCTGTGCCATGTTGGCCTCCTTTGGATTTCATGTTGCCAACGCTTTTTGCCACGATTCGTGTTTATCAATATTATACCTCGCATGAAACTTCCTCACTTTCAGGCCAGGTGGTACAATCAAAACAACTGGTAGATAAAGGATGAAGAATGATCGACATTTGCCTGCTGGGGACGTGTGGCATGATGCCCATGCCCGGTCGCTGGCTTTCGTGTGCCCTGGTACGTTGCGGGGCATCCCTGACGCTCTTCGATTGTGGCGAAGGCACCCAGATTCCGTGGAAGTCGCTGGGCTGGGGCTTCCGCCAGCTTGGAGCTATCTGCCTCACCCACATGCACGCGGACCATGTCGCGGGTCTGCCGGGCGTGCTCTTTATGGTGGCACACGCGGAACGGACTGAGCCGCTCGACATCTATGGGCCGCCCGGTACGGCTTATGTTGTCGAAGGGCTGCGCCGTATTGCTGCCGACCTGCCCTTTCCAGTGCATATCCACGAACTGAAAAGCGGCGAGCAATTTGAACTTCCAGGTGGGTTACATGGCTCATGTGTCGCCGCCTCGCACGGCGTTCCTTGCCTGGCCTACCGCGTCGAACTTGAACGCAAGCCTCTCTTCCAGCCTCGGCAGGCGCAAGCCCTGGGCCTGCCAGTACAGCTCTGGTCACGCCTGCAACATGGCGAGACAGTGCAGCACAATGCTCAGACCATCACTCCCACGCAAGTACTGGGCCCCCCGCGACGCGGCATCTCACTGGCATTGATCACCGATACGCGGCCCACAACCGCGCTGAGCCAGTTTGCACGCGATGTTGATCTTCTGATCTGCGAGAGCATGTACGATGAGCCCGAGGATCTGCCACTGGCGCGTGCCCATGCCCATATGCTGGCAGAGGAAGCAGCCGCACTGGCTCAGGCGGCCGGCTCCCATGCGCTCATTCTGACGCACTTCAGCCCTAAGATCATCAACGTATCCACTGCCGAAAGAACTGCCAGGCGCATCTTCCCCAACACGCGCTCGGGCAGGGATGGCATGATCGTGACCCTGGAATACAGCAAAACTTAGAGAGGCATAGCACTAGCTGGCCTCTGACAAATGTACATCAAAGGATGAGCTATCGCTGCCAGTCGTCTCCGCCTCTCCTCGCTCGCCGGGCGCCTGCTCGACCAGATGTAGGCGCGAACTGTTCTTCAGGTATCGTTCAAAGAAGCCGGTAACCTTCGCCGTGTAAGCAGTGCGATCTGCAAAGTACGCGCCGCAGTGGTCTACACCGGGCACTAACCATAGCTCCTTCGGCTCACCCGCCGCAGCATAGAGCAGTGAGGCATCGCGCGGGTCTACGATAGAGTCTTTCAAACTATGAATAAGCAGGACAGGGCGCGGTGCAATGCGAGTAATATCACGCAGCGGCTCAACCTGAGAAAAACGATAGCCTGCACGCCACCACAACAGGTAGTCTGCAAGCCAAACAAAAGGCGCAGATGGCAGGTGTACTAGTTGACGGAAGTTGTAATCGACGGCGCTGTGATGTGTAGCAAAAGCACTATCCAATACCAGTGCTTCCACGTCGGTATTCCTTGCACAACTCATAATAGCAACGGCTGCGCCCATAGAATACGCAATTGCGCCAAGCCGCACCTGCGGGTCACGCTCTTTCGCGTAGGCAATCGCCCCAAGAAAGTCGTTGATCTCGCGGAAGCCAAGCGTCACGGACCTGCCTACCACTTTTCCATGTCCATAGTACTCAAAGGCCAGGATGTTGTGCCCGGCTTTCCACAGTAGGGCCGATATACCCAGGACATCAGACATTCCGGTGCGATATCCAGGGCAGACCAGGATGGTAGTGGTAGCGTTGGGGCGAGGAATATACCAGCCCCGGACCTGGTAGTCGCCGTAGCGGGGTGGAAAAACGACTTCTTCTGCCGGAAGATCTAGTTCATAGGGACTAAAAGTGTAGGAGTCGCCGAACATAGCTTTCTTGGGATGGATAATCAATTCCACCACATAAACCGCTACAGCGAATAATACTCCTAGTATGCCGATACCACTACCCAGACCACCTAATAGGATTTGCTTTAGCGAAGGGCGAAATTGTCTTATATACTGGAACTGCAACATACAGGTCGCCAACCTTTCTAATCATGATTGGCAGGGAAGGACGCCTTTTCTAATAGTATACAACGCTATAAGCAGGACATTTATGCCCATCTATCCTCTTACACGTTAAAGGGATAGATAGAAGTAACAGGCCGCAGAAGTACACGCAGCCAACATCACGCCTCGAATGGCAGGAGAGCGCAAAAAGCTCGGGCCGCCCGCGAGAGGTGCTTGTCGGCACGCCGCACAAGGCTGAGTTGAGGACGCAGCTCCAGCCCATCAATGGCAATCCGCACCAGGTCACCCGCCGCTAACTCGCGCTGCACGGCAAGAGCCGAGAGGATAGCCGCTCCTACGCCGCTGATCGCCATCTGTTTGATGGCCTCGTTGTCCGGCAACACGAGCAGCGGGCGCACCTGCACATGCCGGAGACGTAAGGCGTGCTCGATGACCTCGCGAATGCCACTGCCCTGCTCGCGCAGCAGCAAGTCTCTATCGCCCAACGCCTCTGGCGCTATGGCAGGCAGTCCACTCCAGCGATGTCCCGGGGCTACAACCAGCACCAGTTCATCGCGAGCAAATGCCTCCCCCTGCAGTTCCGGCAGAAGCATCGAAGTATCGCCCTCCACCAGGCCAAAGTCTATTCTCCAATCGAGCGCCGCCTCGACGATTTCATGGGAGTTGAGGATCGTAATATGCAGTGCAATCTGTGGATAGCGAGCACGAAATCGCGCCACTATTGGTGGCAGGAGATACACGCCGGTCACGCTGCTCGCCGCCAGCGTAACTTCCCCCTTCTCCACGTCGCGCAGTGAGGCCAGCGCCTCTTCCATCTCGCGCTCCACAGCAAAGATCCGGCGAGCATGACTATGCAGGACACGCCCGGCATACGTAAGGGTGATGCGCCGCCCGTGTCGTTCAATCAACTCAAGTCCTACCTCGCGTTCCAGGCTCTGGATGGTTTTTGTCACCGCAGGCTGACTCAACACCAGTTCTTCAGAGGCACGTGTAATGTGTTCATGCTCGGCTACCGCCAGGAACACTCGTAGATGTTGCAGATTCATCGAAGACTCCAAGCCTATGCCTTCATTCCTTTTCGTTATGTAAATGATAAAAACTATATATTGGAATAATGCCAGAAAATAGACTACATTACTAGTAGGCTATCAAGGTTCAATTGGCTGAGATCCACTCCTAATTAGGGGTGCAGGGGACGCAGTCCCTTGCCTTCGCCTTTTTCTTTGGTGGTGTCCGGGTCATTGCTTTCTCCTAATTAGGGGTGCAGGGGACGCAGACGCCGTCTGGGGGATGGTGTGCCTTGCCGGAGCGCGTGGGACCCTGCCTGGGGGGCAGGGAATCCTCGCTCACTCTCTCCTCCCCAAGCGGGCCGCAGGCCCGCCAGAAGAAAAATGAGTGATGTCAGTCAATTGATGGGCGAGGCTTGGTCAGCAGGTAGCCCCTACATTTCTGTGTTTTAGGTGAACTAAAAACCGCCTATATGGGGTTATATGTGAGATATTTTTATGTCTTTGACTCCATCTACCATTAACAAACAATCAAATCCACCATCGACTGGATCATCTGAAGTTCTTGCAGAGAACCAGGCACCGTCCAACCATAAAAAAGATTACTCGGCCATTATCGGCTGGATACTGCGCGCTGGAGCAATACTGAGCGCCGCGATTATTCTGATTGGCATGCTGCTCTTACTCCTGCACCCGGGCGACTTTCAGGTATTTCCGCATACCCTGGGCCAGGTATGGACAGGACTGCTGGCATTGCAACCCCAGGCAGTGATCGCAGCCGGGCTCCTGCTGCTGATTACCACGCCTGTTATGACCGTAGCGGCAGCGGCCGTGGCCTTCGCACTCGAGCGCGATTGGCGCTACGTGAGCAGCGCCCTGGTGGTACTGGCCATCCTGATTACGAGTTTCCTCATCGGGGAAGGAGGCTGATGATGCACCTTTCCCTGCTCATTATCCTGCTCATCTTTGGCGGAGCAATACTGGCAGGCGTCCTGGGTGCGCTCGTGGGACTGGGAGGTGGCACACTGATTGTGCCGCTGCTAACGCTTGCTTTTGGACTGCCGATCCAATACGCCATCGGGGTAAGCATTGTAGCAGTCATCGCTACATCGAGCGGCGCGGCGGCAGCCTATGTGCGCGATCACCTGACCAATATGCGCATAGCTCTGTTCCTGGAGATAGGTACCACCATTGGAGCCATCACAGGTGCATTCCTGGCAGGCTACCTGGCTCCCGGTCTGCTTTTTGTCATCTTCGGCATCGTCCTGATTCTCTCCGCGGTCCCACTCGTCTTGAAGCTCGGCGAGGAACTTCCCAGGGATATACATAACGATCGCTGGGCAAACTGGCTGCGCCTCTCCAGCAGCTACCCGGACAAGCATTTAGAAAAAGAAGTTTCCTACCAGGTGACGCGCACACCGCTCGGCCTGGCGATGATGTATGTAGCCGGGGTGATCTCAGGACTACTGGGTATCGGGAGTGGTTCGCTCAAAGTGCTGGCAATGGACACTATTATGCGCTTGCCCATGAAAGTCTCCACGACGACCAGCAATTTCATGATCGGTGTGACAGCGGCGGCCAGCGCCGGTATTTACTTTGCGCGTGGCGACATACCTCCACTGGTCGCCGCTCCCGTGGCCCTGGGCATCCTGGCTGGTGCGTTCGTGGGCGCCCGCCTGCTGGTCCACCTGAGCAACCGCACGCTGCGCCTGATTTTCTTGCCCGTGCTGGTAGTAATTGCCGCCCAGATGGTGCTGCGCGGGCTGGGGATCTCGCCACTGTAAGTACAGACTGAAACGTGCCTCGTCAGCAGATCCCATGGTATTGCTTTCTTGCAAGACGCGTCAGGGGCTTAGCTCCTGGCCGGGTGAGGCCAGCGGCTCTGTTCGATCATTGTCTACACCTGCCGCTCGTCCTGATCGTTCGGCATCTCTGGTACCGCTGTTCCCCTGTAGAGCATGGCTAGTGGGAAGCGGACATCGATACTCACTAACTCTATCTCATCGCCTGGTCCGAATAAAAGACGACCACGCAAGGAAATAGTCAGCATGTTTGGCGTGTCGTTAGCCACCATCAAGCGCTATCTCAAGCAACGAGGTGAAACGGGTGATGTGCAAGCCAAACCGATTCCAGGACGCCCCGCCAAGACTTGAGCCACTGCCCATGACGAAGCTCATGACGTTTTCATGACGCTTCCTCCTTATAGTAGGACGAGGTGCATCACCTGAGGTGTGGCCCGCAATCTTACAGGGTGGGCCTTTGCGTGAGGAAATGCCCTCGGGAAGGAAACCTTTTCATCTCTGTGTTGGAACATAACAAGCAGCCAAGAAGTCGCAAGGAGCACATCATCATGACAAAGAGTATTGCAGGGATTGCCATTCCCGATAGCAAACTGAGCACCGAAGCAGCGGATGCACTTCGCGAATAATGTGGTTTATCCGATAAATTGACACTGGCACAATCTTGGTGAAAGCTCTTCAGTGAGATGAGAGAAACGATTCTGTTCGTGCTCATAGGAGTAGAAGGAGAACATTGGGATGCCACAAGCCACAAACTATGATGCGATTGTTATCGGTACCAGTCAGGGCGGCAGACTACTCCCAATTGCATTAGCGAAGGCAGGCCGGAAAGTGGCGCTGATTGAGCGCGACCACGTAGGCGGTACCTGTGTCAACGTGGGCTGTACCCCCACAAAAACGATGGTCGCCAGCGCACGCGTCGCCTATCTGGCAAGGCGTGGCGCTGACTACGGCGTACAATCTCTCCAATCTCGGCAAATTGCACCAGGTGCCATTGAGCAGATCGCCCGCCGTTCGTAGCATCGTCAAATCTGTCGGGTCAGGCTTGAGCCCTAACTGCGGGTAGCTCAGTAAGTGAGCGCATAATTTTATCGATGTGCAGGGCCAGAAGTGCGTACTCCCGCAGCCACTGTGTAATCATGGCTGTGTTGTCCCTTCATCAGATTGGTTCGCATCATCCGGGCATACCAGCCAGTAGCGGCCGTGATCGCGCATCATGATCTGCTCATCGACCAGGTGGCGGCGCAGGCTGGAGACGTCCTCGTGGAATGGCTTTAAGATCGCGTTAACCTCGGGCTCCGTGTAGATGCGCCCCCACTCGAACGAGCGCGCCAGTTCTTCGAGGATAATACGTCGTTTCGTGCGTTGGGTCGGAATGCTCACCAGGCGGTCATTCTGGAAGAAAACCTCGATCACGCGGCTGCGCGACTCAGCTTTAGTAGGCAGCCCAAGATGGTCGTCCGCAAACATCGTCTCCCGTATCTGCCAGATACTCTCCGTGTCCAGCGAGTAGTAGCGATAGGCATTCTCGCGCCTCTCCCGTATCAATCCCCCATTCTTGAGAATATGCAGGTGATGCGAGATGGTCTGCGGCGTCACGCCCAGGCGTTCCGCGATCTCCTGTCCATACATCTCCCGGTCCTGCTCCGCCAGCAGCGCCAGGATCAGCAGGCGCTTAGGATCGGCCAGGGCAAGTCCCAGTACGTGCATACGCGCCATATGTGGCGTAAAGTACTGCGGATCATACTCCGTATGTATCGCTTTGGCAGAAAAGTCTTGCGACTGCCACCTGCGGATCATCTGCCTCTCATCGTATTCGGCCGATGTATATCTCTTGACAACCTCCGGCATCTCTTCCCGGCTGCGTTTTTCCCATTGCTTGTCTTTTCCCATAGCAGCACCTCTCTTGATAAGTCGATCAGAAGATTGTCTGATTGTATGATAAGCGAAGCAGAAGAAAAAGTCAAGGCGCATTTCCTGAGATCCCCTCAGAACTAGGGGGTGCAGGGGACTGCGTCCCCTGCCGGAGCGCGAAGGACCCTGCCTGGGGGGCAGGGAATCCTCGCTCACCCCCTCCTTACTAGGAGTACAGGGTGCGAAGCCCCTGCCGGAGCGCGAGGTGTCCTCGCTCACTCTCTCCTCCCCAAGCGGGCCGCAGGCCCGCCAGAAGCATTATGAGTGGATGTCAGGCATTTCCTTTTCCACTCGTGGTTCTATCTACGATGCGCTTGGACGATACGTGTTATTGAAAGAACAAAATACATATCCTTAAAGATAGTAGATCTTCCGAAGAGATAGATGAACACCTGGAAGGAAAAGAAGCGCCTGCGAAAACTGCCCAATAGTAATGCTTTTAGTTACAAACTGGTTTATACTACAGTAATCAAACCCATCTTGAAGCTGCCTGAAAGGGAGAAGATGCCATGATTTCCTTTCCAACGATTCTCTTACGACTCAGTGTCGCGCTGTTTCTTGGCGCCCTGGTGGGCCTGGAACGCGAAAGCCGCGATCACGAGGCAGGGATGCGCACGAACGCTCTCGTAGCTCTTGGCACAGCGCTCTTTACCATTATCTCCGCTTTTGGCTTCCTTGAATTTCTAAGCCTTGCTCATATACAGATCGACCCGACGCGTATCGCCTCGTACGTCGTCGCTGGTATCGGCTTCCTGGGTGGTGGAGTAATTTTCTTGCGGCAAGAAAGTGAGCGCGTCAAAGGAGTGACAACTGCAGCGACCATCTGGGTCGTCGCCGCCATCGGCATGGCCTGCGGAGCAGGACTGCTTTGGGAGGCGGTAACTGTAACCGTCTTAGCACTTATTATTCTTGTAGGATTTCGCTATATCGAAACGTTTCTTTTGCCTCATCGCAAGTCAAATGCGCACCATATTCATATAGAAACCACGGCAGCGGAAGCTCCATTCATTAGCCGGGTATACGAGATCTGTAAACGCAACAGCATTCCCATAGATGGGTTAGACATACGCAAAGTCAAAGATATCAATACCGTGAAGATAACGAGTCATGTTCAGAGCCCTGCCGCACTGATTCAAGTCCTTGATGAGCTGCGGACTTTGGAAGGAGTTCAAGCAGTCAACACCGATGTACCGGAGTCCGGTAAAGAAATAGACAGGGAGCCGTAGTACGAACATGAGACCGGCGTAGTGCGAACATGAGAGGGGCAAGAGAACATGAGAGGGGCAAGCCCTCTCACTACTATACACGAGCCTCCGAAGGCACTCCGTCGTATAGTAGTGGCACCCCTTGCGGGTGCCATGTCCCCTTGCCCCTGCCATGCCTGGGGGTCCACACACTGGCAGCATATGACTTGTGTGCTTGCGGCTGCCATGTCCCCTTGCGGCTGCCATGCCCAGGGGACAGATAATCATGCCTCCCGACCCTACTGTGCTTCTTGCGCAAGAGGTAGAGTAAACAGAATGCGCGTCCCTTGACCCGGTATGCTTTCAGCGCAGATAGTGCCGCCATGGGCTGTAATGATAGCCTTGACGATCGAAAGGCCCAGGCCGCTGCCGCCTGTCGAGCCGGAGCGCGCACGGTCCGCGCGATAAAAGCGGTCAAAAATGTGTGAGAGATCGGCAGCATCGATACCCGTTCCCGTATCTCTTACCCACACGCCCAGCTTTTTCCCATCCTCTCTGGCTCCAATAGTCACCGTGCCGCCCGCGGGCGTATGGTGCCGGGCATTGTCCAGCAAGTTCAGCAGCACCTGCGTAACGCGGTCACTATCGGCCAGCACCGGGGGCATTTCCAGGGCGATCTCATTGCGCACTGAGATACCCGCCTGTTCGCATTCAGGCCCGATCACTGCCAGCATCTCGTCAACCAGCGCGTGCAGGTTCAGCGGAGCCAGGTCAAGCTGAATGTAACCCGCTTCCAGCGAAGTCATCTGCTGCATGTCACCCACCAGGCGGCGCAAACGTTGCACCTCGCGGCCGATCAGTAGCGCTGTTTCCTGACGAGCCTTCGACTCGGAAATCACGTCGTCGGCGAGGGCTTCGCTCAGACCTTGAATTGCCGTCAGCGGTGTAATCAAATCGTGGGCAATGTTAGCAACCAGCTCGCGGCGCATTTCCTCCTGTTGGCGCAGCTCGGTCACATCTGACTCGATGGTATCCGCCATGGCGTTAAAGGTCAGCGCCAGCCTGCCCAGTTCGTCCTGGGACGCGGGGGGGGAGACCCGCTGGGTATAGTTCCCGCCCTTCATTTGTTCAGCGGCAACGGTGAGCCCGGCCAGTGGCCTGGTGAGCCTATGAGCGAGCAAGAGGCTGAAGATCAATACGGCCAGCGCAACGCCCACAGCAGCAATCAGTATCGCCCAGTTTACATTGACCAGGAACTCGTTGGGCGAAAAGCCCTGCGGGTATAACTGCGGCTCTGCAAGCAGCATGGCGCCGATTATTTGCCCGTTATCGCGCAGAGGCAAAGCAATATACTGTCCTGCAAATGTATCTCTGTTGGTATCACCCTGCAAGGTGCCATTCACTTCCTGACCCTGGAGAGCCTGCCCCAATGCTTGCTGGAGCACGGGTACGTCAGCATTGTTCAGCTTGAGATAAGAAGGGGAAGGGCGGCTGCGCACCTGACCCTTTGTGTCTACGATCACAAACAGGTCCGGACTATTGAGCCTCAGGGGATTCAGGTTGTTCCAGCTTCCCCCGGCTTCGCGATACACCTGCACAACCTGCTGCGCGACTAGTTCCGCCCGCGTATGCAGCAGTTCTCTTTCCGTACTATAGAAATAGTTTTGCACGGCAAAGGTGATAACGATCGTCAACACTACGATGGCAGCCAGGGCCACGCCCAGGTAGCTCAGGACAAGTTTGGCACGCAGGCTCAATGCCGGAAGAGTGAAACGTCTCATCAGGTCTATCCTTCCGGATCAAACTTATAGCCCACTCCCCACACCGTTTTGATGTAGTGTGGAACCCCCTCCACTGCTTCTATCTTCTTGCGCAAGGTGCCGATATGTACATCAACTGTGCGACCATCCCCCAGGTACGTATAACCCCAGACCGAGTTCAGCAGTGCCTCGCGGCTAAACACGCGATCGGGAGCCGAAGCGAGCGTCACCAGTAGATCGAATTCTTTGGCCGTGAGCGTCACTCTCTGTCCCCCCACTTCGACGCGCCTGGCAGGGATATCGATGGTGAGCCCATCGAAATGTAACTCTTCGTGCTTCGTTTTATCTGGCGGTTCAGTGCTTTTTGTTTCAGTCGTGGTAGTCATATTTTGCGCGGTCCTGCGCAAGATGGCCTTTACGCGGCTCACAACCTCGCGGGGACTGAACGGTTTGACGAGATAATCGTCCGCGCCCAGGTCCAGGCCCGCTATACGGTCTTCCTCGCCCTGGCGTGCCGTGAGCATGAGGATGGGTGTGTTAGCCCAGGCGCGGATGCGGCGACACACCTCCATGCCATCCAGCGCGGGCAGCATAAGATCGAGGATAATCAGGTCAGGGTGCTCACGGGCATGCAGTTCCAGGCCAGCCACGCCATCTCTGGCCACAAGTACCATATAATTCGCCTGCTCCAGGTAGAGCTGGATGACCCGCGCGATATTCAGTTCATCTTCGATAACGAGGATTTTCATAGCTTCCCTTGTCGCCTTCAAACAACGGAGACATGTATCATTCGCATGATAGCATATCGCGTAACTCCTCAGCAGGGGGTGTCGGGGGATGCAGTCCCCTGGCCGGAGCGCGATGGCAAATGAGCCTGGGGGGCTCATAGGACGCGCTTCCTTCCTTTTCTCCTCTCCGCCGCAGGCGGCACAAGAAAGGCGCCTGAGTAGTTATCATATCGCTAAAAGTTCAAGAAGATAACAGTAAAATGTAAAATTTTCGTAAGGTTCACCTCCCGCAAACCCCAGATTTTCCTTACAGCTTTTTTACATTTCTCTGCCAATTCCTTGAAAATATTGAGGCAAAGTATGTATACAAGCAAAAACACGTCTCGTACCAGGGTCACTGTCGTAACGAAGAAAGGTTATTAGTGAATAAATATGCTGTACTATAATAGTAATGATGAGCCAACAGCTCCATATTACGCCCCCTATGAGCAGGAGCCCACACTGCCGTATCGAGCCGCGCCCGCACAAACAGCGGCATCACCACAGCAGGCTGCGCTTGAACAAACGTCAACACCGCCTTTGCCACCGGTATCCCCATCTCAGCCCCCTCCACCACGCTCCCCCAGGCGCTGGGGTACAGCGATTGTGCTGGGACTACTGCTCGTGGTTCTGAACATCGGCTTGTTCGCGGGCTGGCAGTTGGGCAGGAGCAGTGCAACTACTACGGCTTCCACCACGGGAACACTGCAGGCTGGAACAAATCCCACGACCTCTATTCCCGCGCTCACCGGAAATAATATCCAGGCTGTGCGCGAGGCAGTAATCGCCAAGGTGCAGCCGGCGGTTGTGCAGGTAAACGTGACCACCTCGTCCGGAAACCAGCTAGGCTCTGGCGTCATCATCGATCATCGCGGCTACATCGTCACAAACAATCACGTGATCGCTGGCGCGACCAGTATCAATGTCGTGCTCAATGATGGCAGGAAGCTGCAGGCGCAACTGGTTGGAACCGATCCCACCGATGACCTGGCCGTGTTGAAGATCACCCCACCTGCCAGCGGCCTCACAGTGGCAACCCTGGGTGACTCGTCGAAGTTGCGGGTGGGACAGGATGTGCTGGCCATCGGTAACCCGCTTGGTTTCTCGCAAACGGTAACTAACGGCATCATCAGCGCCCTCAACCGCACCGCCTCCGAAGGCCAGAACGGCGCAACGCTGCCAAACGCCATCCAGACCGACGCGCCTATCAACCCGGGCAACAGCGGCGGCGCACTGGTAGACCTGCAGGGCAACCTGATCGGCATTCCCACGTTGGGAGCCATTGATCCCGAATTCCGCACTCCCGCCAACGGCGTTGGCTTCGCCATCCCATCGAACCGTGTGAAGCTTATCGCGGAGCAAATCATCGATACTGGCAAAGTTACCCATACGGGGCGCGCGGCCCTGGGCATCAGTGTAACCAGCGTTGACGCGAACCTTGCTGCCCAGGATAACCTGTCCATCGATCACGGCGCGCTCATAGCCAGCGTCGTGCCAAACAGCGCGGCGGCTCAAGCGGGCCTGCGCGCAGGCGATGTCATCATACAGGTCGGCAGCCAGGCAGTAAATGATGCCTCGTCATTGGGCGATGCCCTTGCCGGTAAAAACCCCGGTGACACCGTTTCCATTACCATTATGCGTGGCAGCCAGCAACTCACCATCAACGCCACCCTTGGCGAGCTGCAGGCCGGGTAAAGATGGTAGATAATCACCCTGGCCTCACTTTTTCGGGGGCGACCACGTGGTCGCCCCTACATTTCCTCTTTGAAGCCCTGTCTACTCCAGGCCTCCATCCCACCCACGACGTTGCACAATTCTGTAAATCCATGCCTTTGCAGAATAGAGCAGGCAAGCGAACTGCGCTGGCCGCTGGCGCATGTTACGGCCAGTGGCCGCCTGCTGTCGAGATCTTGCAGGCGTTGCTCTAGCAAGTAATACGGGATATGTACCGCTCCCGCGATATGTCCTTCATCCCATTCTCCCTGGTCGCGCACATCCAGCACTATAAACGTGTCGTGCTGCGCGTGCAGCTCGTCGACCGTTATCTGTTCCAGGTACTGCGCTGGCAGACCCGCTCCTTGCCATGCCTGCATCCCACCATCCAGGTAACCTGTTACCTGGTCGTAGCCGACCACGGCCAGTTGCGCGGCCGCCTCCCGCAGGTCGCGTTCATTCTTGACCACCAGCAGCAGGCGGCTCTCCAGGGGAACAATGAAGCCAACGCGGGTAGCAAAGGCAGAACCTCGCAGGTAGACCTGCAGCGCTCCCGGAATATGACCTTCTCCAAATTCTTGCGGTGAGCGCGTATCGATGACCTGTGCCCCTGCATGCATCTCCCTTTGAAAGCTTTCGGCACCGAGAGCTACAGGAACCGGCGGCGCGGTATCATGCGTATAGTCTCCACAGTTGCGTTCAACGATCTTGAGCATGTTGGGTGGACGCTGCGGCAAATTCTCGTTGATATCATGAATAAACGTCTCGCGTTGACGCGGCGCGATGGCCGGGTTATGCTTGCGCTCAAAGCCAATCGTTGAACTCGTCTTGGGATTCATGCCGCGCCCGCATAATGAGCCGGCCACATGCGCCGGGTAGACCTCGACGCCATCTTCGAGCTTCAAAAGGCGGTTGAAGATACTATCATAGAGAGCGTTGGCTCCCTCTTCGCTCTGCACCGCCAGGTCGGGCCGCGCAACATCACCGATAAATAGCGAATCGCCCGTCAGCACCAGCCAGGGGTCTTCGCAGCGGCTGGTATCGGAAACGGCCAGCGCGATATGCTCCGGGCGATGGCCAGGCGTATGGATGACGCGCAGCTTGGCAACGCCAAAGTGCAGTTCATCGCCATCTTTGAGGTCCTCGTGGGGATATGCTGCTCCTGCCTGTTCGTGCACGTAAATAGGCGCACCGGTACGGCGCGCAATCTCACCATGGCCTGAGATGTGGTCGGCGTGGTTATGCGTCTCGATCACGGCAGCTACGCGCATCTCTTTGGCCGCGGCCAACTCGAGGATATCGTCTACCATATCCAGGCGCGGATCAACTACCGCGCACACGCCTGCGTTCGTGCAGCCAACAATGTAGCTGGCACAGCCCAGGTCCTCTTTGACGATCTGCTTGAAGTACATCGTTGTAACTCCTGTGTTTTCAAAACGCCCTTTGCCAACATACTTTCTGAATGTGCTAATGAATGTATCTCGATCCTCAATAATCATTTCAGACAGGGGTTTACCACCAGCGAATACTTGGGCAATTCGTTCACGCTCAGCCTGTTCTTCCGGCGTCAATGGCCGTGGCTCAGGAAGATTGAGAATTTTCCCTTCGCGGTACAGCTTCTCCATAAACTCCTGATCTGTTAAAGGGCGTTTTGCAGGAGTAGCTGATGAAAGATGCTGCACCATGATCTCGTGGAGCACTTCTTCGGGCTGCGTGCCACGTTTATTTGCCTCCTCAGTGAGCGCTGCATATTCCTGGTCAGTCAAGGTGACTGTCATCTGGTAAGCCATGAAGATACCTCCATATATAAGCCAGAGTTGTTCTATTTAGTATATCACTATATCACCCTTATTGACCCCGCAACTTAAACGCCCCCGCCGGCCTATACGGCTGGAGCATCCACAGCGGGCGCCGCAGCCCATCAGGACGATCTACCTGCGGGCGCGTCATGGCCAGCCAGCGCTTATAGACTTCGTACGCTTTATTGGTATCGACATACACATCCCCATAGCAGCCTCCGGGGTGAGCCGCCTCAACCGTCACCTTCTGGTGCCAGCAGTGCATAAATTCTCTTCGATGGTCAGTTTCTGACCGGGTCGATAAGGCGATTCGAAATACCTGCGTATACCAAGGCTGCCATCAGGGTCGATACGCCACGACAATTCAATCCAGAACTCGTCTTCCTCCCACACCTCGCCGGGATTGGCCTGGTAGCTGTACTGCACAGGCTCGCCGTGACGTGCTTTGTAGACGCGCAGCACCGGCTGGCGGAAACCGATCCAGCGGCTGGCGTGCGTCTCCTGGCTCATCAGGTCGTGGCGTTCGCTGCCCACGCCCATCGGCAGTACATAATCGGCGTATCACGCCGTCTCGCTCCATACAGGGGTCAGGGCAGCATGCAGCTCTACCTGCCACTCGTTGGTCAGCATCTCAATCCATGCAGTACCGTCGGGATTCGTCCACACTGGATTGTAGACGCGGGTGAAGTAGGCTGCAAGCTTCCCACGCCCCTCGCGCAGGAAATATGGCAGCAGCATGCTCATTTCATAGTTCGCCAGGGGATACTCGGGCGGGAAGAGTAGCTCATTCCATATCTCCGGTGGAGCAGGCTTGAGAAAGGGCGCGGGCACGAACTTGTTCCAGCTATTGGGAGCTGTTCCCTCAGGCGTGCCAATACTGCCTGTCAGCACCGAGAGGAACCACAGCACCCGCGACACCTGCCACCCGCCCAGGTTTCCCGCGCTGGCAGCCCGCCAGGTATGCGCCGCAAACGCGGTACCGGCCTACCCAATCTGGCGAGCGATATCGACGATGACCTCCTCTGACAGCCCGCTCTCCTGGGCGGCGAAAGCGGGAGTAAACCCGGCATACAGGTCTATCAGTATCTCTATGAAGCGCTCGAAGGTCTGCGGCACACCAGGATGTTCTGCCGCTATGTAATCCTGCCAGTTGACCCAGCGCCGCATGTATTCGCGATTATACAGGTTTCTTGACGCGCCCCGTTTCTTTATCAACATAAGCCATCAGCCCGCATGCCGCCTCGCAATTGAAGCAGATAGTAGGAATGATTTCGTAATGCTTTTCAAGCTTGCGCGGCCATGCCCTGGCATCGTACTCAACCCAGTCATGCCAGCGTTCCGGCGGTGGGCACGACGCCAGGTCGCGCACTGTCATCTGCTCCCCGCTCGGAGCAATATGCTGCTTTAAAAGTATTTCTGTCATCACTATCTCTCCTCTACATTCGCACTATGCTTGCTAAGCCACTCCTCCTGGAGGATAGCATACAGGTACTCATCTCCCCACTTTCCCTTAAACCATACATTCTGTATGAAGTGTCCCTCGCGGCACAGGCCCAGCCGCTCAAGCAGCGTTATGGAAGCAGCATTTTCGCAATCGGTAATCGCGATCACACGATGCAGTCCCAGCGTCCTGAAGACGTAGTCCAGGACACGTGAAACGGCCTCTGACGCTATACCTTTTCCTTGATAGGCGCGAGCCAGCGTATAACCGATTTCGGCCTGCAGCTCGTCATGCTCATTGATCTTCAAAGCGCAGTCTCCAACAAGTGTACCCGTTTCCTTGAGTTCAATGGCGATCTGGAACCACTGACCGGGCACACCAGGTTGTACCATCTTTTGCTCTTCAATAAAAGCGTGCGCCTCAGCTTCGCTTATCCCTTCCCAGCCCTGATATCGAGCCACGTCAGGATCATTGCGATAGGCCATGAATGGCACAAGATCGGCATTCGTAAAATGCCTCAAGATCAACCTGGCCGTCTCAAGATTGGTGAAATGCGTCTTTTGCATTAGCATTTTCTCTCCGGTGTATAACTTGCATCCCCATTGACGTCAAGTGAAGGCGGATAGCAAGCGAACAAGCCCGACATCATCCTGTAGGGGCGGGAGTGGTGCAGAGCGGGGTGGGGGCCTTTATGGCCGCCCGTTTCGGGGGACCGTGTGGCCGCCCGCTCCTGGGCCCGCGTGCCTCATCGGGTGCCCATCAACGGAACAAGGGCTCCACCCCGCCATCTGTCATCCTGAGCGGAGCGAAGGATCTGTGCTCCGCTCAGGATGACAGCAGTGCTTCAGTGAACGCCTCTGGGGCTCCGCCCTTGCACCCCATCTCCGAACTGGCCTCCTGAATTACATACTGATCAGCTTAATGGTACAATCTGCCCGGCCACCACAAAGCAATACTCATAGGCAAACAACCCCGCCAGCGCGGCAATACTCGCCAGCGCCAGCAGTACAGGCAGGGCAACCGGCACCAGCAGCGCTATAGACAGCATGGCTATAGGAAGCAGCGAACCAACAGTGAAACATGGCCCCCAGAATGTCTTGTGCAGCCCTCCCTGTCTCATATAACGTGTAGCCATAGCTACATGGCTGTTGCTATGCGAACCGCGTACTTCCCATAGCACAAGCGCGATATGCAGCACAATGGCTATAAGCAGCACAAGAGCGAGGAACATACTGATTGTGCTGCCAGGGTTGAGCACCAGGGCGAGCAGTCCCAGGGCAGCGGCGCCAGCGAGCACAGCCTGCACTAGCAGAATAGGTAACAGCAAAGGACTTTGCCAGAAGTCTCGTCCCTCGGCCTGTCCGAAGAGGAAAGCGCTGTAACCCGCCGCACTTCCACATAACGCGGCCGGGAGGAGCAGCCAGCGCAGCCCATCCGGGAGACCCAGCAGCGCGGCCCCGAACCACGCCGCTTCGATCAAGCCAAACACACCCAGGATGTAGCCGCCCCACACGAGCCAGGAGGCAGGATTCGCTTTCGTGACCAGGAACAGCGCCCGGTCGGGCCGCTTCAGATCAGCAACGAGCAGATTGACCAGAAAATAGCGCCGCGAGTTAGGAAACTCGCCCTTCTCAACGTACTTGACCCAGGTGCGATAGACCCGATGGGAACGTCGTGTTCGGCCTTGCAGGCCACCGTGCAGGCGTGGCAGCCAATACATTTTCGCTGGTCGATGACAAATGCGTACTTTGTCATGGTGGGACCCCTTTTAGGTGATATGCAGGTATATGAAACATCACCATCCTATTTTAGTATATCCAAAGAAGATGCCTTCTACCTGGCACATCTCTTGCTTACCCCGGATGCATCACATACAATATCTTCAACAAGGCTGTTGCAAGATCGGGAAGAAGCAGAGGTCCAGGGGGCTGCAGCCCCCTGGCGGAGCGCGAGGTGTCCTCGCTTCTCCTCATTTCCCTGCCGCCGCAGGCGGCAAAAAAGAACTTTGCATCAGCCCTGATATCTTCAACGCGATGACTTGACACTGCAAAGGACAGGGTGCATCCGAGAAGAACCTTGAGAAAGGACGAAGTGCGATGGACGATCAAGTTCTACAGAAGGTAAAGGAATGTGCCGTCGACTATCTTCAGATGAGGATGGATGATAGTATCTCTGTTTCTGAAATTTATCATGACGACACGACCCAGGGCTTTGATGTCAGCATACAAGGAAGAGAAGTCCCTACCCCACAACGATGCATTGTGGTGGTGAAAGACGGCCAGGCAAGCATTGTGGACGAATCAGATGCACCTCTCGCATTCCAACCGTGAGAGCAGCAACAAGCTGAACTGGCACGCCTTTCCTTTTTCTAGGAAGGCATTGCGGCCTCGATTGCAGCGAGGAGCGTCTCCAGTTCATAAGTATCATCGTGGCGTACCCCATTGATGAAGAAGGTCGGTGTGCCGTTCACTCCACTGCGTACACCGCTCAAGAAATCTTCGTGCACGCGATTGGTATGCACGTGCTCAGTCATCTCGCGCTTGAACGTCTCCTCATCAAGATGGAGTGCGACAGCATATTGGACTAAATGCGCATCGTCGAGCGCCTGTTGATGCTCAAAGAGGTGATCATGCATCTGCCAGAACTTCTCTTGGACGGCGGCAGCTTCCGCGGCCTCCGCGGCATGCTGGGCATGCGGGTGGCTCTGGGTCAGGGGAAAGTTCCGAAAGACAAAGCGCAGCCGATCCCCCAAACGTCGCTGGATCTCCTTGATGATGGGATAAGCCTCCCCACAGTAGGGACACTCATAATCACCGTATTCCACCACGGTCACCGGGGCAGTTTCTGGTCCCCGCCGGTGATCGCGCTGGCTCACTGGCAGTGTGAGCCAGGCCGTTCCTGATTCTTGCGTCATTGAAAAGTCTCCTCCGTCTACAACGCTTCAAGGGCAGTCAGTATCCCATCCGCACCAGGGTTGATCCCTACAGCAGAGACATAGCTCCAGCGAATCATCCCCTGGGCATCCAGCACAAATAAGGCTCGTTCACTCGTCCCATCTGGTCGACGATACACACCATACATTTTGGCGACTGCCCCCTTGGGCTCGAAGTCTGCGAGCAAGGGAAAGTGCAAATTCCTGTCCTGGGCAAAAGCTTTGTGACACCAGACACCATCCACTGAGATTCCGAGCAACTCGGCATGGAAGCGGCCAAACTCCGGCAGAACCTCGTTATAGAGGGCCATTTGGTCACCACATACCGGGCTCCAATCGGCAGGATAGAAGGCGAGAATAACGGGTTGACCGCGAAAGTCGCTCAAAGAAACCGATTGATCAGGCGTACTCTGTAAGGTAAAGTTGGGCGCTGGAGTACCAGGTTGGAGCGCTGAAGATGGCTCATCTTGAGCAGGCTGGTTCTCTCTCCGATCTTTGTCAAGGCTCAAAACGTTTTCTTCCTCTCTAGATCCGGCAGCAGGTGGACGGGGATGAGCAATCTGCCGCATAAGAATGAGCTTTGCTTCAACAGGTGACGTGGAACAAGCCAATGACCGGACCTGCGCTTTCATTCCAGCTTTCAATTGCCCTGGGGGTAGGGAGCAGATCAACCTGGCACTGCTTGCGACTGAAATACTCCGCTGCCTCCTCGGAAAGCTTGACATTGTCATACTGCCCTGTGCCGATGATGAGTCGTCTCGCTCCTTTTTCATAGACCTGCCTGGCTTCAGCCAGCGACAGGATGTGCGATGTGCCATAAACCGCTTTGGATAGTTTTTTCTTGCGTTTTTTCACCTGGCCGCCAGAGCGGATGAGCACGTCATGCTCGATTACAGTTCCTTCAACGGTGATCGAGCCAAAAGTGGTCTGATCAATGTGAGGCTTCATCTTCCCCCTCCTCAGTTTGCACGAACATGTCTATGGAATTTGAAATATGTACCCCTCGTCCGTATTTATATAGCAATATAATGGAGAACCGAAACTCAATCACTCAGGACATATCCATGAACGAAACTCTACAACCTGGTACCTTGTTGGCCAGTATTTATCCTCTCTACGCTGCCTGGCTAATGGAGAGTATAGCAGAAGCACCATCGAGATACAACAGAACCAAAGTGTTTTTCCTTGACATACCCATTCCACCTCTCTACAATAAAACGCACTATAAAGACGATCAAAACCGGTAAAGAGATGCAGAGATGGCAGATCGCACAGGACAACAGTTGGGCAACTATCATATCTTGCGCCTGCTTGACAAGGGCGGCTTCGCCGAGGTCTACCTGGGTGAGCATATCTACCTGCAAACGCGGGTCGCCATCAAGGTGCTGAACACCCAGTTGACACCCCAGGACATGCAGCGTTTTCTCACCGAGGCGCGCACCATCGCGCGCCTGGCGCATCCCCATATCGTGCGCGTCATCGACTTCGGCAGGGACGGGGAAACTCCCTTTCTCGTGATGGACTACGCACCTCATGGCACCTTACGTCAACGCTACCCCAGGGGAACGATCCTTCCCCTGCCTGTCGCTGTCATGTACGCCAGCCAGGCAGCTACGGCTCTGCAACATGCCCACAATCAACACATTATTCACCGCGATATCAAACCAGAAAACATGCTGCTGGGGCAGCAGGACGAGCTGCTGCTGAGCGACTTTGGCATCGCCACCATCGCTCACAGGACTGCCAGCCAGTTCACACAAGACATGGTCGGTACCGTCGCCTACATGGCACCCGAACAGGTCCAGGGGAAACCACGCCCGGCCAGCGATCAGTACGCACTGGCCATCATCGTGTACGAGTGGCTGAGTGGCGCGTGCCCTTTTCAAGGCACGCTGACAGAAATCGCTACCCAGCAAATACTGGCTCTCCCGCCACCCCTGCATGAGAAGGCCCCCGGCATCTCGCCTGCCGTGGAACAGGTGGTGATGACCGCGCTCGCCAAAGATCCAAAGCAAAGATTCGCCGGCGTGCTCACCTTCGCCAGCGCCCTGGAACAGGCCTGCCAGTCCTCTGCAGGCGCCACGACCGAGAAGCAGGCACCCTACCCGGCCACGATAAGCTCTCTGTTCGAGAAGCAGTCGCCCACAGGAAGTGGTAACAGGGCTAAGCAGCCATGGGGCATCGGGAGGCGCCAGTTGCTGGCTATGCTGATCGGATTGCTCCTCTACGCGAACCTGAGTCATATTTTCCTGGCCCTCTACCTGCGACGCGGCAACCCTCCAGACGTGCTGTGGTTGCTTCCAGCCGCCCTCATTCCTCTTTTTATTGGGGCGGTCTTTGGTCCCTGGGCCGGCCTGGTGACAGGAGGTCTTGGCTTCTTCATTGGCGACTACATCTCTGCCAGGCTCAATGTTGACCTGCGCAGCGCTTTGCTCGGCTCTCTTTGCTGCTGGAGCCCCAGGTCCTTTGATATTGGCTTTGTGCCGATCGGTTTCATCGCAGGACTCAGCACGCTCATCACAGGAGGACGCTACCATACGGCCCGCAACGTGGCTCTCGCGGTGGCTTTCGGTATCGCTGGCATAGTCACCGGCTTCTTTGCCGTCTTCAACCACATCTGGGGCGTAACTATCCTTGGCACCTGGGGCGACTTTGTCCACATCGCGCTGCCGAATATCATTCTCACCCTGGTGACGCTTCCCCTCCTGCTGGTGCTATACAATGGGGTCATCAGCCGCAGGGCATATTAGCTTAGAAGAGGAATTATCATATGCGCCGTACAAAGATTGTCTGTACGATAGGCCCTGCTACTAACAGCGAAGCACAACTCGAACAACTCATGCAGGCAGGTATGAATGTTGCCCGACTCAACTTTTCGCACGGCACACATCAGGAGCATGAGCAAGTCATTGAACACGTACGCGCTATTTCTGCTCGCCTTGACTGTGCGGTGGCGATTTTACAGGACTTACAGGGGCCGAAAATACGGATAGGCACTCTCCAAGATGGGAAACCTGTCACGCTTGTTGATGGTACCCAGGTAACAATTACCACTAGGGATATTGTTGGTAATGGGCATGTTATCTCAACAACGTATAAAGCTTTACCACAGGATGTGAAGGTTGGAGATCGCATTCTGCTGGATGACGGTCTGCTGGAATTATGCGTCGTGAGCGCGAATGATATCGATGTGCAGTGTCTGGTAGTTCAAGGTGGTGTACTTGGAGAGCATAAAGGCATCAACTTGCCAGGTGTTGCGGTAAGTTCTCCTGCACTGACAGAGAAAGATCGTGATGATTTGCGGTTTGGCATCGCGCACGGTGTTGATTATGTGGCGCTGAGTTTCGTCCGCAGAGCGGAAGATGTGCGTGAAGCCAAGCAACTCATTCACCAGTATGTCAGAGAATACTATGGGGAGGAGGAGAGTTGGGATGTGCCACTCATCGCCAAAATAGAGAAGCCAGAGGCAGTCGAACACCTTGATGATATACTTGCTGTTGCCGATGGCGTGATGGTTGCACGTGGCGACCTCGGCGTCGAAATGCCACAGGAGAAAGTACCACTGATACAAAAGCGTATTATCACCCAAAGCAACGAGCGAGGCTTACCTGTCATCACGGCAACACAGATGCTTGAGTCAATGGTCACTAACCCCCGTCCTACGAGAGCAGAGGTTAATGACGTGTCAAATTCTATTCTTGATGGAACCGATTCCGTGATGCTCAGCGCTGAAACATCGGTAGGTGCTTTTCCTATTGAGGCGGTTCAGATCATGGCCCGCATCGCGTTGGAGACAGAAGCCGCCTATCCCACTGCCGTACTACCTATCCATAAACACCGCTCTCTCGCTCACGCAGTCAGTCATGCCGCACGAGCACTTGCAGAAGATACGAATGTACAAGACATTGTTGTCTTCACGCGCTCTGGAAACACGGCTCGTCTTATTTCAAAAGATCGCCCGCGTGTACCTATTCTCGCGTATACCCCTTCTGAGCAGGTCTATCATCAACTCGCGCTCTGGTGGGGAGTGTGGCCCTATCGTATGAGTATGCAGGGTACTACAGAGGAGTTGATAGCTCTCGCCGAGCAGCGTTTGCAAAGCAGCAAGCTCGTGCAACATGGAGAGTACGTCGTGATTATGGGTGGGATACCTATCGCAAGCCGGGCGCGCACGAACTTTGTAAAGCTGCACCGCATCGGCAATGATGGATGACTGGGGAACAGGCAAAATGTCCTGGTAGTTTCCTCTCGAAATTCAAAGCCCGGCGAAGATCGTCAAGCCTGGATCGCGTTATCCGCCAACGGCAGCGTAAACCAGAAGGTCGAGCCCTGTCCCAGGTGGCTCTCCACTCCTACCTGTCCCCCGTGTTGCTCAATGATAGCCTTTGCGAGAGCCAATCCCAGCCCCAGCCCTCCCCGCGCTCCCCGGTACTCAGACGCTCCCGCCTGGTAAAAACGCTCCCAGATCTGTTGCTGTTGTTCTGGCGTCAAACCTGGCCCCTGGTCCCGCACTGACACCTGCACCCGGTGGCCTTCCACGTCCAGCCGTACCAGCACATCCCGGTCAGCCGGGGAGTACCTGAGGGCATTGACCAGGTAGTTGGTCAGCACCTGCCCGATTCGCCTGGCATCAGCCATCACCAGCACCTCCTCCTGCGCGGGCGCGACCAGCTCAAGCCTGCGCATAGGTGCTGCCTGCCGCTGACCGGCAACCACCTCCTGCACGATTGCGGCGAGATTACACTCTCGCACAGCAAGGTTGAATGTACGCCTCTCCAACCGCGACGCGTCCAACAACTCTTCCACTAAGCGGGCTTCGATGTGCACGTGCCCCATCGCTCGCTTGAGCCCTACCTCCATCTTGCCGATGAGTTCCTCCGCCTCCGGTGAGAGCGGCCTGGGCAGAAGTTCAGAGTACAGCAGCGCCAGCTCAATAAAGCCCATGATGCTCTGCAGCGGCGTTCTCAGTCCATGGCTGACCATGCTCAGAAAGTCTTGTTGGGCCTGGCGCAGGGCTTCCTCCTCCGCCTCTAATTGCCGGTTCAATTCCTCGACGTGGCGGCGCTCCATTTCGGCTTCCATGCGCGCTGCTTGCTCACGCGCGAGTAACTGGCTGCGTTCTTCCTCCGCCTGTTTGCGCTCTGTGATGTCACGGAAGTTGACCACAAGCGCGCCGATCACCGGATCATGGAGCAGGTTGGTCGCGGTACCTTCCATCCAGCGAAAGGCGCCGTCTTTATGGCGCAGGCGATACTCGATGGTGATGACCTCTTCAGGATGATCGAGCAGGTCGCTGAGTCGCTGGCTGGTGTATTCCAGGTCGTCGGGATGGACGAGGGCAAAGCCATTCCCCCCAACGCGTTCCTCGGGGGTATAGCCGGTCACGCGAACTACTGAAGGACTGAGATAGAGCACGGTGCCCTCTGAGGTGAGGAGGACGATGGCATCGCTAATGTGTTCGACGAGGGTGCGGAACCACTGTTCTCGTTGTATGCGTACTGCTATCGGATTAGACATCTTTTCACTCCCCAGCCCAGTGATAGGCCTTTTGACCCCCATGAACATCATACAATCATTGTGTGTAAGAGCTCAGGGAAGTCTGCTCCATATCGCCAGCAAGCAGCACACGCCGCAAATTGATGAGTATCACTACACCTTAAAGTGTCATAACATCCAGTATACACAGGTAAGCTTAAAAATACATCATGAAAAATGTGGAGATTTTAGGCTCTCTGCGCCCAGCATACGATAAGCTATCGAGAAGAGCAGGGGACGATAGCTTTCAAAATCTTCTAACTCTATGCTATACTGTCCTGGAAGAGTTATCGAGCGAAGCGGCGGGTAACACAATCATTGTCCGCCGCGCATTTTTGCGACCGAACGCTATTATAACCGCAGCAGGCCAATGTAACGAAGCCAGTATAGATTGAGAGATGCATCCATGACGATCCACGAACGAAAAGCTATTCCCATACCACAAGTGGAGCCGCGCGCTCCCATTCCCGAGCAGAACCTGCGCATCCCCGGCCCGACTCCTGTACCAGCGGAAGTGCTGGCAGAGATGGCGCGCCCAATGATCAACCATCGCGGACCCGAGTTCGCTGCCATCGTACGCCGCGTCACCGCGCGCCTGCAATATTTCTTTCAAACAACCTCGCCCGTATTGACCTACGCGGCATCCGGTACGGGCGGCCAGGAGAGCGCCGTTGCCAATCTCTTTTCCCCGGGAGATCCTGTAGTGGCGATTACCATCGGCGCGTTCGGCAACCGTTTTGCCTCCATCGCAGAGGCTTATGGCCTGCAGGTCACGCGCATTGAGTTTCCTTGGGGTCAGGCCGCAGACCCAAACATCGTCGAGGAGCGCCTGAAGAGCACGGCGTCCGCAGGCTCCTATAAAGGTGTGCTGCTGACGCATAACGAGACCTCCACCGGCGTCACGAATGACGTGGAGACGCTGGCAGCGGTGATACGCCATCTGAACCCGGACGCTTTGATTGCCGTCGACGCGGTGAGCTCGCTGGGCTGCGTGCCACTGGAAATGGATGCCTGGGACCTCGACGTGGTCTTCACCGGCTCTCAGAAAGGTTGGATGAGTCCTCCAGGAGTGATGATGATAGCCCCTGGCCCGCGTGCCTGGGAGGCCAATAAAACTGCAAAGTCCCCGCGTTTCTACTTCGACTGGGCCAACACACGCAAAAGCCTGGAACTTGGACAGCATCCCTCGACGCCAGCCGTTTCGGTCTTCTACGCCCTGGACATAGCCCTCGAGATGATGCTGAACGAAGGTCGCCAGGCCATCTTTGAACGGCACCAGCGCATTGGCGACTACGTGCGCTGGCGCGTCCAGGAAATGGGACTGGAGCTGCTCGCTGGTCACCGGTACGCATCGAACACGGTGACCGCGGTACTCACACCCGCTGACCTCGACACGAAAGCACTGCTGAAAAAACTGCGCGAGCAGGACAGCGTTGTGTTCGCTGGTGGCCAGGGACAACTGGAAGGAAAAATCTTCCGCGTGGGCCATCTTGGCTACTTCCAGGAAATCGACCTTGTCGAGGCCATGGACATGCTGGAGAAGCGACTGCGCGAATCCGGTCTTACAGGCTAGCACCACAAGGATAGGAGGAACGTGGTATGGCAGAGGTACAAAGCAACACCGAGCAGGCAATCAAAATACTCATCGCCGACCGCATCGCTCAGGAAGGTATTGATCTCCTGCATTCCCAGCTTCCTGAAGCCCAGGTCGACCAGCGCATTGGACTCAAGGCTGAGCAGTTAAGGTCGATGATCGGCGACTACATGGCGCTCATCGTGCGCAGCGAGACCCAGGTCACTGGCGATATACTGGCAGTGGCAAAACAGCTCAAGATCGTCGGGCGTGCGGGTGTAGGCGTCGACAACATCGACACCGAGGCAGCTACGAGGTTGGGCATCATGGTCGTCAACTCGCCTACCGGCAACATTGTGGCGGCCGCAGAACACACCATCGCTATGCTGATGGCCCTGGCGCGACACGTTCCCGGCGCCAACAGCAGCATCAAAGCGGGCAGGTGGGAAAAGAACCGCTTCCTGGGTGTCGAGGTGCGCAATAAGACGCTCGGCATCATTGGCCTGGGAAAGGTCGGCGCGGAAGTTGCCCAACGCGCACAGGGACTGGCAATGCGCGTGATCGCTTTTGACCCCTACGTTGCCCCCGAACATGCGAGCAAGCTGGGCGTTACCATGCTGAGTATGGAGGAAGTGCTGCAACAGGCCGACTTCGTGACGCTGCATACATCCCTCACCAGTGGTACGCGCGGTCTTATCGGCGCCCACGAGTTGAACTTGCTCAAACCAGGGGCGCGGTTGATTAACTGCGCCCGTGGCGGCTTGATCGACGAAGAGGCATTGCTCAACGCCCTCAACGAGAACAGGCTGGCGGGGATCGCGCTGGATGTCTTCAGCCACGAGCCGATAGGTGATAACGCTATCCTGAAACAACTCTTAGCGCACGAGCGGGTGATTGCCACGCCCCACCTGGGAGCCTCGACGGAAGAGGCCCAGGTAGGAGTAGCCACCGATGTCGCCGAGCAGGTCGTCTCGGTACTACGTGGAGGCTTTCCGCGTGCCGCGGTGAATGCGCCTCTCATCTTGCCGGAAACGCTGAAGGTGCTGGCTCCCTACATGCGCCTGGTTGAGCAGATGGGCCGTCTCTATACACAATTGCAGCCGGGACCGCTCAACAAGGTCGAATTATCGTGCAGCGGCGATATCGCCAGCTACGACTTGCGTCCCTTGCAGGCAGCGCTGATCAAAGGATTGCTCGAATCGGTCTCCGACGCGCACGTCAACATGATCAATGCCCAGTTACTGGCAAAACAGCGGGGCCTGGAGATCCTCGAGCAGAAATCCAGCATATCGACCGAGTTTGCCAACCTGGTAACGCTGCGTGTGTTGAGTGCTAACGGCTACGCCTCGTCTTTCGCTGGCAAGCCCGGCTCTGGCGACGAATACGTAGAAGTGCTGGGCGGCACGGTCATGCATGGCGAGCCGCGTATCGTGCAGGTTGGGCGCTACTGGACAGAATTTGTACCGGAAGGCTATATCCTCTTCTGCCGCAACCCCGACCAGCCCGGCATGATCGGCCGCGTGGGGACTATCCTGGGCCAGGCCCATGTCAATATTCGCCACATGGACGTGGGACCAATCGTGCGCACACCTCACCCGCGAGACGCGCAGCATAAACCCGAAACCGCGCTCATGATTATCTCGGTAGATGATCCCATCCCCGATTGGGCGCTGCAGGAGATTGGCGCCTCGGGCGATATCTTCGGCCTGACATTGGTGAAGCTATAGGGCGGCGGCACGCGTTGCCCCACATCACCCGCGCCATGTTTTGCGCAGCACGCGCACCCAGTTCTCATGGGCGATCTTGCGCAGCGCTACATCATCATAGCCATGTTCGGATAGGGCGGCTACGAGCTTCGGCAATCCCGTCACATCACCTGTGGGATCCTGGTGCCGTCGAAGTCGGAGCCAAGGCCGACGCGGTCGATGCCCAGACGCTCAACCAGGTAATCGATGTGACGTACCATGGTGTCCAACGGGGTATCTGCGTCGTTATCACCATCCTCGCGCAGCATGCTGACGCCAAAGTTCATCCCGACCATGCCGTCTGATTCTTTGATCGCGTCCAGTTGCTTATCGGTCAGGTTGCGCGTCGAGGGGCAAATAGCATGCACATTCGAGTGTGTAGCCACCAGCGGCGCATCGGACAACCTGGCCACGTCCCAGAAGCCCTGTTCGTTGAGGTGGGAGAGATCGAGCATGATACCCAGGTGATTGCACGCTCGCACCAGCTCTTTTCCAGCGTCGGTCAGGCCAGGGCCGGTGTCAGGCGAGTGTGGGAATCTGAAAGGCACACCTTGAGCGAAGGCGTTGGGGCGACTCCAGACAATACCAAGCGAACGTAGCCCGGCCCGGTAGAAGACCTCCAGTGCGTCCAGCCCGGGATCAATCGCCTCGGCCCCTTCAAAGTGTAGGACTGAGGCAAGCACACCTTCGTGCAGGCACGCGACCAGCTCATCAGCCATGCGCACAATCCTGACCTGTCCCTTCGCCTCTTCCTCCAGTCGGAAAAGAAGGGCCGTCACCGCAATAGCTGTTCGCTGAGCATAGATCGGGTCGACAGCCGGTGCCAGCCGTACTTCGTAACCATTCTCGGTTCTAGTCAAGGCGGGCTCTTCCGGGACCGGCAGCGCTGGATCGGGCCTCACGAAGACGGCAAAGAAGCCGCCCGTAAAACCACCCTCCCGCGCTCGCGGCAGATCGAGGTGGCCTTTAGCGTCGCGCGTAAAGAAGCTGCGCCCGCCCCCACGATCGGCATAATACAGGTGCAGCAGTGTGTCATTGTGGCCGTCGAAGATAGGCAATACATGTGTCGAGGTCATTTCTTTTCCTTTTTTGATTTTGTAGGTTTGTGCCTGTTAGACGAATGACCTATAGGCCGGGTTGCAGAAAACCAGGCAGTAGCATTCTACAACTTCATCATGCGCGCAACGTATCAGCTATTATATGCAGCCGTAGAAAAAGAAAGGTAGACATGTCGACAGCCGTCCGGACCTCAAGCAAGCGCAGCGTTTCGCTCAAACCTACCAGGGGACAGGCTCGCTTCGCCTTCACCATCCTGTTCATCATCAACATACTCAACTATGCAGACCGTTATGTACTACCAGCTATACTGCCCAAAGTCCAGGCAGATCTCGGACTAACGAGCCTGGAAGCGGGTCTACTCGGATCCTCGTTTTTACTCGTTTATGCATTCGCCACCCTGCCAATAGGTGTCTGGGCGGATCGCGGTATACGTAAAAATATCGTGGCCATCTGCGTCGGTATCTGGAGTGTGGCAACCTGCCTGGCAGGCTTTACACGCAATTTCGTACAATTGTTCAGTGTGCGTGCCGTGCTGGGCATTGGCGAGGCCGGCTATGCCCCGGCGTCTCTCTCACTGCTCGGTGACTTTTTCTCGAAGCCGCGGCGCGGCCGCATTCTCTCCTACTGGTCCTCGGGGACATTGCTTGGAGCCGCTATTGGCTTCACGCTTGGAGGCCTGGTAGGCGAAGTGTTTGGCTGGCGCTGGGCATTCTACATTGTCGGTATTCCAGGCTTGATCGCCGCATTCCTGGCCTGGCGCATGCTCGAGCCAGGGCGCGGGGCCTTCGAGGATGAGAGCGTTGGTCCTGCTGAAGAAGATACTGCTAACCAGGTAGAAGCTATCTCCGAACACAGCGGCCTGGGCAAGGGTTTCTGGAGCACGGCGAATAAATTGCTACAGATCCCAACCTACTGGACACTGCTGGGCGCTTTAACCTTCAGCTTCTTTACTATTGGAGGCACCTCATTCTGGCTGCCTTCGTACCTCGTAGACTCCTTCAAACTGAGTGTGGGCAGTGCCGGTGCCATCTCCGGCGCGGTCCTGGTCAGCAGCGGACTTGTCGGAACGGTCGTTGGAGGGTGGCTGGCAGACTACATGCAGCAGCGCCGTCCTGAAGGTCGCCTGCTCATATCGACGCTTGGTTTCCTCCTCGGTGCACCGCTGGTGCTGCTGGCTCTCTTCATTCACAGCTTGCCGCTCTTCATCGCCGTCTTCGTCATAGCGGCCATCGCTCTCAACTTCTGCACCGGGCCGCTGAACGCGGTGATCCAGGATGTTATCACGCCCACTATGCGCGCTACTGCCGTTGGCCTTTCACTGCTCATCGCCCACCTGCTGGGCGATGCCGCTGCGCCATCGGTCATCGGCTTTATCGCTGACGCGCACGATCACTCGCTCAACTTCGCGCTCATCACAACCGCCCCGGCATTTCTTTTTCTCGCCGGCCTGGTCTGCCTCTTCGGGCTGCGCACGGTCGCACGCGATATGCGGCGCATGCAAGCGCAGTTGCAGAAGCAGGGTAAGAGGCAGTAAGCAAAATATAAAGCGACCTCTTATCATTGTGATAGAGGTCGCTTCTGGAGCGGGTTACGGGGGTCGAACCCGTGATCTCAACTTTGGGAAAGTTGCATGTTGCCACTACACCAAACCCGCAGCTATTCCCTTGACAAGGTGCAGTATAGCCGATTCATGGACGAAAGTCAAGTCTTATTAGCTTTTCAGCTCTTGGGTACAGCGGCATATGGTACAATAGGATGAGAGCGGCCAGTCCACTGACCAATGGATGAGCAAGGAGCGGAGACAATGGTAGCCGGTCGATCACCGGTGAGCGATGGCCCGGTGTACATGCCTGTAGAGCAGTATCTTGCATTGGATGAATCCACCGACGGCAAGTATGAATACCTCGATGGCTTTGTGTTTATGCTGCGCCCGCCATCCTCCGCCTACGCAGAGAACGCGCTTGTTGATATGGCAGGTGGGAGCGTTACTCACGCCGCTCTCTGTGCGCGCATGACATCCCTGCTCGACCAGGCACTCGCAGACGGCCCCTGCATGGTCTACACGAGCGATGCGCGCATGAAACTCGCTGAGAAACGCTATCTGTACCCGGATGTCATCGTGGCTTGTGACGAGCAGACAGGCACGATGCTCACCAATCCGGTTGTGGTGATCGAAGTCCTCTCCCCCACGACTGAGAAGCGCGACCGCGGTGCAAAGTTTCAAGCCTATAAGGCGCTGCCCTCAGTGGAAGAGTACGTGCTGATCGGCAGCGAGCATAGGACCATCGAGGTTCACTGGCGCGATGGCCACTTCTGGCGACAGTACCACTATTACGAGGGCGATTTGGTCGCCCTCAAAAGCCTCGGCGTCAGCTTTCCCTTTGACGAGGTGTACCGCCGCATACCCATGTAGTTGCTCACCTCGCTCGCCAACAAAGTCTACGGAATCCCGGGCTGGCTCCTTCAGTTGATGCCATCATAGCGCTTTACCGCCCGCTGCGCGCCTGCGCTCTGCGTACAATGGCATCGATAGTTACCGCGAGCAACAGCACGGATCCCTCGAGCATCTCTGCCGCCGACTGAGTCCCATTTAGCAGGGCGAGGCCGTTCGTCAAACTGCCAATGATGAGCGCCCCCAGGATAAGCGACCAGACCGAGCCGCGCCCGCCGAAGAGGCTGACCCCACCGATCACTGCCGCCCCAATTGCCTGCAGTAGCAGTGTGGGATCGATCTGGCTCGCTACAGCCGTCTCGCGCGAGGCCGCCAGGATACCTCCTAGCACACCCAGTGTTGAACAGAGCGTGAAGGCAATTATACGTATAGCAGTAACATTGATACCGGCACGTCGAGCAGCCTCAGCGTTGCCACCGACCGCGTAGATATGGCGCCCGAACGCGGTTTTCGTCAAGATCAGCCAGAAAAGCAGGATGAAGAAGAAGAGGATGGCAGTTGAATTAGGGATACCCAGGTAGTTTTCGAACAAGGACACTGCGCCCTCGACAACTACTACTACCGCCACAATCTGGGCGATGAGCTGCCAGGACGGCTTCGTTCTCAGTCCTGCCCGGCGACGATTCACCTGGTCGAGTAAGATACCTCCAATATACAAAACCAGGGCCAATGTTGGCAGGCCAATGCCCAGATACCACGGCAGGAAACTACTGGGGCTCCCGGCAATGCTGTTAATGGCCGGGTCATTGATGATCAGCGTAGCCTGCCCATTTAGCATGTAGAGCAGGAGTCCTTCATAGCCAATGGCGGCAGCCAGCGTCACAATGAACGAAGGAATACGGAGAAAAGCAATGAACAGTCCATTGATGCAGCCGACTAACGCGCCTGCCGCAATAGCTATACCGATAGCTGCCCAGGCAGGATAGCCAAGGCGCGCCGACAGTACCCCCATCACCACAGCGCCCAGCGTACCGACTGACACGACTGAAAGATCGATTTCGCCGAGCAGCAGTACCAGGGTAACAGCCAATGAGTCCATAGCAATTGTGGCAATCTGGCCCACAAGGTTTGAGAGATTACGCGGTATGAGAAAGAAGCCACCCGAAGCGATCTGGAAATAAATCGCAATTACCACGAGCGTCAACAGCACAGGAAGGAAGCCGAGATCGCCACGCAGCAGTTGCCCCAAAGTCTGGCGTGGCATGTAACTGGGTACCTCTACAGAGGCAGCCGCGGCTGCAGTTGCAGGTGAGGTTGTCGTCGCTTTTTCGTTGATCATCTCACTCATTGCTTACAGCTCCTTCCGGCATATCATTGCTGTTGCCGTTTGCAGCCATCAACTCGCCAAATTCTGCTCCCGTGATCGCAGATACGACGCGTTCAGGCGTTGTGGACTTGACATCGAACGTAGCTACTCTCTTACCGAGGCGCAGCACAATGACGCGGTCAACGACCTCGAAGACATCTGCCAGGTTGTGCGAAATAACCACTACAGCCAGCCCCTGATCGCGCAGGCGGCGAATCATGTGGAGCACCTGGCGCGTTTGTGCCACACCGAGCGCGGCCGTTGGTTCGTCAAGCAGCACCACGCTGGCATTACGTAAAAGAGACTTCGCTACGGCTATAGACTGGCGCTGCCCACCGGAGAGCGACATGACAGGTGTACGCACCGAGGGAATTTTTACGTCAAGAGTACGCAGCACCTGTAGAGTACGCTGTTCCATGTGAATCTCGGACAAAGAGCGTATCGGCGAGCGTTCCTCGCGCCCTAAAAAGAGATTGGCGACGACATCGAGGTTGTCACACAGCGCCAGGTCCTGGTAGACGGTCTCGATACCCAGGCGGGTCGAAACCTGGGGCCCGGTAATATTAACTGGCCGGCCTTCCAGGAAGATCTCACCGCTATCAGGTGGCCCAACACCCGATATCGCTTTGATCAACGTCGATTTGCCCGCGCCATTGTCACCAACCAGGCCAACAACCTCGCCCGCGTAGACCTCAAAATCTACATCCGTAAGCGCGCGAACCGCCCCAAAGGACTTGTTGATCCCCTTCAGACGCAGGCGCGGTTCGCCCATGTACGGTTGCTGCATCTCAGCAGCCGAAGAAGTGATATTATCGGCCATAGGGCCCTCCATCGAAGAGTTTGTAGCCATAAATACACCAATAAGAGATGAATAACCCAAGTATACCACCTCTTATCGATGAGATGGTAGAGTCCGGCATATTGGGGTCAGGTTCAAATTTTTGCGTGAGGCTACATAGCATCCGCAAGGGAGGCATGGCACCCGCAAGGGGTGCCACTCCTATACCACGCTGGAACAGCCTCTGACCGCGTATAGTAGTGGCAGGGCTTGCCCCTGCCATGCTCCCCCTTGCCCTTGCCATGTTCCCCCTTGCCCCTGCCATGCTCCCCCTGCCCCTGCCACGCCCTTGCGGGCAAGAGAGCCGGGGGGCTTTCAGCCATGTCCCCTGCCTTGCCCGCCATCCCGCGCTCAAAGCAAAAAATGAACCACACCCACTAACGCTACATTCAACAAACCCCATCCGTGCCTGCAGGGATACCCTGGCAGACGTCTGACTTCGTCACGAAGCCATCGGCAATCACCGTCGTAGCGATGTTCGTCTTGTCCACCGCCACTGGCGCTTCGAGGATAGATGGAATAGCAGTACCATCGGAGGTCTTCACCGTCACACCGTTGGTCAACGAAGAAGCGCCTGTACCCGCGACCAGCGCCTTCACCAGGTCAGCAGTTCCCTGGGCCTCTTTGGCAATAGCCTTGTAGACGGTCATCGACTGGTCACCAGCAAGGATGTTATGGATGCCCGCAACCGTCGCATCCTGTCCGGTTACGAGGACTTTCCCATTGAGGTGCTGGGCTTTGAGCGCCGCAATTACCGAGTTCGCCATACCATCATTGGCAACATAGGCGATCTGGATATTGTTGTGGTTGGCGGTCAACGCGGCTTCCATTTCAGTCTGTGCAGTCGCGTTGTTCCAGTCAGGCGTGAACTGCTCATAGACCTTTTTGAGCGTGCCGGCACTGAACAATGGGTCAAGCTTGTTATGGGCACCCTGGGAGAACAGCAATGCGTTGTTGTCGGTCATCGAGCCGTTGATCATCACAACGTTTTTGCCGCTCTTGGTGAAGTCCTTGTAGTGATCGGCAATGTAGCCGCCCTGTTGTTGACCGACCGCCACGCCATCAAATGAGACATAGTAGGCGAGGTCCTTGGACTGGATGAGGCGGTCATAGGCAATGACGGGCACATTTTGCGCCTTCGCCTTCGACACAATTGCAGCCGATGCAGCAGCGTCATGAGGAGCAACTACCAGGATACAGTCACCCTTCGTCAGATCTGCTTCAGCCTGACTGAGCTGGGTGGCATCGTTGCCCTGGGCGTTGTCGTAGTCTACATGGCCGCCAGTCCCAAGCGCAGTCGTGATATCCTTAATCAACAACGGCCTGTCCTGGCCATCCCAGCGCGCTGAAGTAGCCGTCTCAGGTAGCAGAATGCCGGCCTTCGTACACCCTTTGCCGTTGACGGGAGCAGTAGTGCCGCTAGGACTGGTGCCCCCACCAGCGCCGCAGGCCGACATAATTAAAGCGAACAACACAAGACTGATGAGAACGGCAAAACCTTTGCGCCGTTGAGTAAATAGTTTCATCGAAATCTCGTCCTCCTACTCATCACCTGCAAGGTGTGAGGTTTACACTCGTACAACAAAACGTCCAATCAAATGCCAACAATTGCCGGTATAGCCTCCTTTCTGGCCCAGATCACATACGCACGCGACGAGTGCTAACGGGCCTGCACCCGGACCTGCACCTGGCTTTCCTCGGGCTGGGCAGCAGCCTCTTCGCGTGCCACCAGGACGCGTTCCCAGGCCTTAAAAAACGGATAATAGAGAACAGCGGAGACAGCGAGATCAAAGAACTGCAGGAGACTCCCGCGAAAATCACCTCCAGTTGCAAAGAAGCCGCTGATACCGAGGGGAACGGTAAAAGGTTGCATGATCACCGGTACATGTACCAGGCCAAGAGCAAAAACGCTGTAGTTGATCGTAACGATGGTGACCGGTACCAGTACAAAGGGAATCATCATCAAAGGGTTGAGCGCCATTGGCACGCCAAAAGTGACGGGCTCATTGATATTAAATATCGCAGGTCCCAGCGCTACCTTACCTACAGTGCGCAATTGGGCCGAACGAGACCGCAGCATGTAGATCACCAGCGGCCACGTCGCTCCAGACCCACCCAGGTGAGCAAAGATATGGAAAAATGGTTCGGTCACGATGCCATGCCCGCTCCCGCCGGGCGCATTGCCGGCTAGTGTGCTCACCCAGAATGGCAGCGCGATGGCGGTAACTACGTTCATGCCATGAATACCGACCGACCACAACAGCATCATCAGTATGATCTCCAGCAAGGCCGCGGGGTAGCTATTCTGCAAAACCACCAGTGGTTGTATCGCCCGCGTGAGTAAAATAGGCAGTGTTAACTGGTGAACCTGGTGGTCCATCCCCAGATAGGTATACGAACTGACGAACCACTCGAGCGCCCAGACAAGCGTCAAAAGGAACAGCGTTGGCACGAGAGCTTCAAAGGCTCGCGTCACATTCGGCGGTACGTTTTTAGGCAGCCGGATGGTAAAACGCGACCCGCGAAACCAGCGCATGACCTCGGTTGTCAGAATGCCAATCACGATGGCAACGAGCAATACCTGCCCACCCAGGAAAGGTAAGATCTCGCCCAGGGTTAGCGTCGTGATGTCGCGTACAGGCATCGTCGCTACCAGGAACAGCACCATCGCCAGGATGCCCGGCTGTACGGGTTCCGTACGGCGATACTGCGCCAGGCTGTAGGCCACTCCGAACGAGAGAAACAGGGCCATTATGCCGAAAGAAAGTTGAAAAGGTACCAGGATTGCACTCTGGTAAGGCGCAATCAGCGCTTGCAGTCCCGGGATGGGCGGCGGATTTGCCACTACCAGAAAAACACTCCCCGCCAGGATCAGCGGCAATGTGAAAATAATGAAGGCGTCGCGCACAGCCTGCAAGTAGACGCTGCTCGCCAGGGCACCGAGCGGAGGAACAAGGTAGCGCTCAAACCAGGCGCTGCTGCGTTCGATCATGACGCTCATATTGCCGGCTTTCCTTCCTGCGCTCCAGGCAGCAGGCGCAGCACCTGCTCCAGCACTGCTCGCCCGTTCATCGTTGCGTAGTAGAACGGCTCGATCAATGCTACAGGTTTGCCCGCCGCTGCCGCCAGCTTCTCGATACTCTTGCGCAAGTGACGAATCTGCGGCGCAATGAGCACTACGTCACATTCATCGACCCTGGCCACATATTCACCTGCGCTCAGAGCCTCGACGCTTAGTTCACAGTTGCGTTCCGCTGCCGCTTCCTGCATACTATCTACCAGCAAACTGGTAGACATACCCCAGCTACAGACGATCAGTACCCGTATCATCAACTGCTCCCTGTGAGTCTCAAGCGACGAGCCTTCCTGATTGCAGTATCCATCGAACATGGCTGAGAGCCCCCAGGCTCTCTTGCCGTACAAGGGGTGCCCAATAGGCATCAACCGGAGATATGGAGACGAAGGTCTTGTCCCGTAGGGGCGGGGGTGGTGTTGGGCTGGGTGGGGGCCTTTATGGCCGCCCGCGTCGCCCTTGTCCCGTGACCTGGCGTCATGGAGCACGAGTGTGTATGATGCCCCAGGAATCCAGGAGCTGGCTGCCATAAAGGCCCTCCCCGCACCACTCCACCGCCCATGCCCCTACGGATGGTGATGGGCTGTTTCTTAGATTGATGCCTATTTGGTACCCACAAGGACGCCACTACCATGACACATATGCATCGCCTTGCCAGGCCGTCTCATGGTAGTGGCAGGGCTTGCCCCTGCCATGCTTCCTGCCATGTGTCCTTCCATGCTTCCTCAACCTATTGGCCCCCCAGTGTCATTCGTCAACAGAGTCTAGGATCGGGTTTAATCTGAACAGTATCTAGGATCGGCTGGTTTGAGACTCGCTGGGTTACTTCTATACACAGCAACAACCATGCCAAATTGTGTGCTACACGGGTCTATATCCTTCTAGATGAACCGTAGGGCGCGATTGATCGCCGCCACCGCCGATTTATCGGCCTCCTCAATCACCCGCAAGGATGGAGAACCGCTACACACTAGCACACAAAGAATGACACGCGTCCTGGCCGCTCTACTGGGCATACAATGAGTTGTCGGCAATGAAAATGTCCACCTGCCGTAGGATACCAACGATGTTATAGGCTTCTTCGTCGGGCAGGGGACGCGCCATCTGCGCGCCGAGCACCTGCAGAGCGCGCCGGCAGATGCTCAGTTCACGTGAGAACTGCTGCTCTACCAGCGTGCGCACCGTTTCGCTCACAAGCAATCCCGCGTGTTGTACGCCCCGCTCCATGATACAGGCAAGATGCAGCACTAACCCTGCCAGCACCTCAAGCTCAAATGTCTCACCAACCTCCACCTCTATCAGTTCGATCATATGCTCAATAAGCGGCATAGCCCGTACCGGATTGAGGAACAAGAGATGCTCGCCCAGTGTGTGTGTAATCTCGCGCATCAGGTCAGCGCGCTGCATGAAGGCCGGAGCAGTGCTCGAAGAAGATGACATACCAGCCTGTGGAGTAGTGAGCACGGTTTCCTGCTCAACAGTAGGAGGTTGTAGCAAAGCGGGATCGATGAGTGTTTCGCCCAGCAGCGTTCGTAGGCGTGCAACACCGTCGCCGAAAAGAAAATCGGTGAGCGCGATAAAAGGATAGCTCTCCAGGTGAGGATTAATGGTGCCGACAACCGCGACGACATGGCGGTTCCCTACCAGGCGCTGTACCTCTGCTTCGGTCTTACCTGAGAGGTTGATATCTACACACACAACCTCCACTCCCTGCTGGCGCAGGCCGGGTAGGCGCTCTTCAATCAACTCCGCAATCTTTGCAGCACTGCCGAAACCTGTCAAACACAATGAGAGAATAACACGGGGAGTGCGTGAAACGCCGGAGTCTGCGTCGCCGTCGTCCTGTTCTTCTTTCGCCTGAATTTCCCTGGGCAATACGGGCTTTCTAGCTCTACTGGCTTCACTCTTGCCACGCTCTCCCACACCGCGAGAAAATGCCAGGCTGGCGGCCAGTTGCTCAAGCGTCAGCTGCCCAGGACGCTGTGCTCGCCGCACCGCATCGACGACGAGTGGCGCTGAGACGCCCGCCACTGTACGCACCTGAACGCCCGTCTGCCCCGTTACCAGCTCGCCCAGGGAGAGAAGCGAGGCAAAATCGACCAGCAGCAGTACACCACCACCCTGATCGGCAAGACGCACCAGGTCCGCCACTCTACCGACTAATTCCTGTGGTGATTGTTCCAGGGTAAGCTCCACCCAGCGCACAGAGTTGACGCCAACCAGCGTATTCGCCAGTTCCGCCAGCCCTGCCGCGATACTCCGACCATGGGCAGCCACAACTATACCGACCTTCGACCGTTCGCTGCTCAACAAGGCGTCCGCGTTGGCCAGCAGGACGGCCAGCACGTCGGTTTCACTTTCCGGCAGCGGCACACCAAGCGCGGAGCGAAAGCGCAGTAAGGCTGTACGCGCAACTTCGTATTCGATCGGATAGGCACGCTGCACAGACTGAAAGATTGGACCTTCAATCTGCTGGCCATGGGTGATGTGTTCCAGTGTGCTGGTCAGGTGCATAGCCAGCACTAGCGCGAGCTTCTCCGGAAAGGTGCGCTCGAGTTGCTCTTCTGCATACTGCACAATACGCTGGCTGATAGCAGCAATATGCTCATCGATCAGGTAAGCTGCCGCTCCTGGTCGTTCCTGAATCACTTCTGCGGCAAAGCGTTGGAAGTAGCGTTGAATGTCGAGGTGCAAAAGCCTGCTGATTTCGTTCTCCGGCAGGCCACTTCTGCGCAGCGCACTTAATTCACGACTGATGGTAGCGTAGAGGTCCTGCGCCGAATCAGGCAAACCGTCAAGGCTCAGGCCAGTGGGCGTGAAGACGTGAGTCGCCTCCAATAAGTGTAGTACCGGCTCCAGGATGCGATGCAATTCAGCAGTGCGCAGCAGGCCACCGCGTACATGATCCGGCAAGAGGCCCAGGTGCACATTCAGGTCGAGTAGATTACCGGTACGATACTCCAGGTAGGCATGAGCACACGCAAGCTGTACATCAGTACGCAGCTGGCCGACGTTGCCTGGACACTCGTACAGCAGCAGCGCCCGCAGCACCTGTGGCTCGACATGGATGTTTGCGCCAATACTGCTGCACTCAGTCGTGAAGAAAGCGCGCAGCAGCTCATAGCGCTCCGTTATCGAGCGCTCTCCCAGGTCGGGCAAGTTGATTGTCATCGGAATGCGCCGCCGGAAGGTGGGTAAAAGTGCAGTGCCAGCATCTTCCGTCGTTGCAGCCAGCAGGAGCAGAGACGAGTGTCGTTCCGTGATCTCACCCAGGCGCCGGAAACGTTCGCGGTCCATCAGGTGAAATAACATCTCCTGGCCTTCCGGCGGCAGGCGATGTACCTCGTCAAGAAACAGGATACCCCGATGGGCCTGCTCGACCAGCCCCTTGCGGTCACGGTCCGCGCCAGTATAGGCGCCGCGCACGACGCCGAAGAGATGCGCCATCAACAATTGCGGATTAGCTGCGTAGTCAGCGCAGTTAAAGCTGATGAAAGGAGCATCGGCGGGTAATGCCTCGAGTTCCAGGGCAAAGGCATGCATCAGCCGGGCGAAGGTCGTTTTGCCAACGCCGCTGGGGCCGCACAGCAGCGTGTGCAGGCCATGCGGGGGATAGAGCATAGCGGCCTTGGCCTGTTGGATAGCGACCTTCAGCCCCTCGTCGCTTCCGATTAATGTTTCAAAGCTGGTAGCGACAGCGCCAACCTGTATGGAAGCGACGACAGCAGGTAGTTTGCCGGGCTCCTGCACGACCAGGCGGGGCTCCGCTGATACGATTGTAGAAGCGCCAGGCGCATCTGTGCTATGCGAGAATACCTTCTGGGCGGAAGGTAAGCCATTCCGGTCGTTACGCCGCTTGCCATTTTCGCTGCTTTGGCGCAGCGTTCCTGCTTCCGGAAGCGTGATCCTAAACAGCACGGGGCGTCCGGGGATGCGTTGGATCTTTCCCTCCAGGGCCAGCAGGTTGAGATCACGGCTGGCATTGGTGCGATCTACCACAGCCCGCGCTGCCACTTCTTCTGCGCTGAAGCCAGCATGGCGGCGCAGCACACTACCCTGCGCCGGCCTCTGCGCACACAGCAATCGTAATGCCTCAAATACCCGGTCTTTGCGGAGCAAGGGGCATGACTCCTTTGACAATGCCTTTGTAAGGCTATAAGGGGTTTACTTGCCCGTCAATGTAGCATAGATATAGACACGGAGCAACAGTGCTGTATGCAACCTCATCGTTGGTAACTATTATCACTCTGTTATATTACGCATATACGGTTGTGTAAATCACAAACCGCTGAGGTTCTTCAAATTCTCCACTGGATAATCCCTTGCTCCTGCGAGTCCCGGGTGCGATCTCATCCCTTCATGCCACAGGCGGCTCCTGAGTGCCTTGCAGCATCAGGCTGCTGACTGCCTCATACCCCTTGACCCAGGCGTCATGGTGCGCCTGGGTCCAGTGTTTCCCGAGAAAGTCGGCGAAGGTCTCCAACAGCACCGCTCCGACGAGAGGGTAATGCTCTGGCCGGATCCCATAGGTGACGTGCCGCTGGCCCAGTTCCTGGAGCATTCCGCCCAGCACTTCCGGACGCTGCATATGCTCGACGATCAGCGCCAGCGATTGCTGCAGTTTCTTGCGCTGCTCCAGCATGTCGGTGGCGGCAAAGAAGGCTCTGGTTTGGGGAAAGCGGGTGAAGAGTCGCTCATAGAAGGCTGTCACAAATGCCTCCCCGTGCAGGACAACTGCCTGAAAACTGCTTTCGAGTAACTCACCCTGTACTGTCATTGCTGGCCTACTTTCATGCTCTCGTGGTCATCCATGGCACACCGGACTCGACGCCTGCCCAGTGAGCTATCGACGCTGGTATGACGACCGCTTGCTTCAGGTGGTCCTGCTCACTGGTGTTCCCCCTGAGCGAGCAACTGTTCGATATACCGGGCATACAGACGCTCGCCGAGGCGCTCGAGAATCGCCAGCGCCGCTTCAAACCGCTGGCGAGCTGGTGCCAACTCCCTTTTCTGGTGTGATACCAACCCGGCGGTAGAGAGGGTTTTTGCCTCGGCATAGGGCGCAGCCATCCCACGGCAGAGCGTCAGCGCTTCTTGCAGGGCCTGTTCGGCCTCCTGCCAGCGCTCTTGCTTGCTCAAGACCAGGGCCTGCACACGCAGGGCCTGCACCAGCGTGGGACCCATCCGTGCCTGCCGCGCTGTCCCGAGCACCTGCGCCAGCAGCGCTTGCGCCTGGTCTGCTTCGCCCAACTCCAGGTAGGCCCAGGCCAGGATGGCAAGGGCTTCCCTGCTATAGCTCACCATCAGACCAGGCACATCGAGGAGGGGGGCAAGTCGTACTCGTGCGGCTCCTGGTCGTCCTGATAACAGATCCCACTCGGCCAGTGCTCCCTGCACCCAACACAGCGCCTGCAGATCATGGTTCCGCTGCGCAAGCCGCAGGGCCTGGGTCAAATGGTGTGCGGCTTCCTCTTGCCTCCCCTCGGCCAGGCAGAGCACGCCCAGGCCATGCGGGGGATAGGTGGCATACCAGAACTGGCCGGTCGAGCCAACTAAGGTTGCGGCGCGCTCAAAATCGGGGCGCGCTCGCTGCCACTCACCGAGAGCGAAGGCATTGAGGCCGCGCCCGTAGAGCAGATAAGCCATCTCTGCGGGATCGCCCAGGCGTTCGTCAAGCGCAATAGCCTGTTCCAGGGAGGCGCGCGCCTTCTGGTATTCGCCCAGATATTCATAGGCTCCGGCCAGATTGTCGTGCGCGGTGATTAAGGTCCACAGATTCCCGGTCGCCTCGCTTGTCGGAATGACCTCGCCAGTCAGCGCCCTGCATGTCTCCTCCAGCCGTCCCAAGGCCAGGAGCGCCGCTGCCCGGCGCTCCTGGGCTGTCGTGAGGATATAGTCATCGCCGCTTGCGCGGGCGAGCGTCGCTGCTTGCTCTGCTGCCGCTAACTGCTCGCTATACTGGCCAGCGCCCTTATACAGGTAGGCGAGCGCTACATGGAAGGCAGCGGCCCCTCGCGAGGCGCTGGTCTTTGGGAGTCGGCCGAGCAGGGGCAGGAGCCGTGTCAACCCCTCCTGGGATGTTCCTCGCCAGCGGTGGATGCGCCCAATCTGTGCTAGCGCGCGCAACTCTCCTTCCAGGTCGCCCTCCACCCGGTAGACCTCTCCTGCCCGTTCCAACGTGATCAGGGCATCGTTGTAGTTTGCCAGCAATGCCAGCATCATGCCCAACTTCTCATACACTGCTGCTGCCTGGGCTATCCTTCCCAGTGTCTCCATCCGTGCAATCACCTCGCGGTATGCGCTGGCAGCTTCTGTCTGAGCATAGCGCGCTCGTGCCGCGTCCCCTGCCCGCTCCAGGTAGAGGATGGCCTTTTCCTGCTCGTCGCTCTGGGCGTAGTGATAGGCCAGGACGGTGACAGTAGGGGCCGGAACGGTCGCCTCCAGGACCTCGGCCACCCGCCGGTGCAGGAGCGCCCGCCGCGCCGTGCCCAGGTCCGCTAGGAGCACCTCGCGGATGAGACCATGGGTCAACTGGTAGGCATCTTCGTCTGCCTCCACCAGCAGCCGCCCCCGCCCACACACCTCCAGAGCCTCCAGGACCCGCTCCTCTGTCAGGTCTGAGCGCGCAGCTACCGTGACCAGTAGAGCCCGCGGCACACGGCGCCCGATCACTGCAGCCAACCGCAGGACCTGCTGGGCGGTCTGCGGCAAGGCGACGGCCCGTTGCAGAATGGCTTCGCGCAGCGTCCAGGGCACATGGCTGCTGCCATTCCAGGTCAGGGAGCCAGTGAGCAGCGCCTGCACGCAACTGACCAGGAAGAGCGGCACGCCTCCGGCCCGCTCCAGCACCTGGTGCCTCAGATGGGGTTCCCCGTCCGCCGTCTCCGGCAGCAGTTGGGCCAGCAAGGCCTTTGCCTCGGCCTCTGCCAGTGGCGCGAGCAAGGCGCGGCTGGCGCGCTCCTCCCGCGTCAGATCAGCGGCAAGGAGTGCCAACGGGTCCTCTTGACCGATGTCCGTATCACGGTAGGCCCCCAGGATGCGCAGCGGGCACTCCGTGGGGGCACGTACCAGCGCCTGGAGCAGATCGAGGACATCGGGACCCGCCCAGTGTAGATCATCGAGCACCAGGAGCGTCCCAGCTGAACCAGCTACATTGGTCAGATAGCGGGCCACCGCGCCAAACATCAACCTGCGCTCCTGCTCCGGAGGCAGCGTCCAGGTGGGCCGGGACACCACGTCGCTGTCGGCCAATTCCGGGAGCAGGCGCACCAGCCAGGCACAGCCTTGCAACTGCAGCCGCTGCTGAGCAGACGATTGGCGACGCAAGAAGTCGACCAGGGCACCAACCACGGGCGCGTACGGGTCCTGGCCGCTGCGGCGATGACAGCCACCTACCAGCACGGTCCAGCCTTGCGCCTCCGCCCGCTCGATGCCTGCCTGCAGCAGGCGCGACTTGCCAATGCCCGGCTCACCCGCCACCAGCAGGACCGGCGGGCCGTCTGTCAGCACATGATCCAGCAGAGCCAGTTCCTGGGCTCGCCCCACAAAAGGCAATGCAGGAGCCTTTTTAGGAGGAGATGACACGCTCCCGCCTGATGTCTGGGCCGCCGGGGCCCCACGCTGGCGGGCGGCAGCTTCCAGCCGGGTCCGCTCCGCTGCCGGGAGGTGTAGCGCCTCAGAGAGCAACTGGATGGTCTCTCTGCGTGGAGCACGGCGAGCGCCCCGCTCCAGATCGCTCAGGCCGCGTACACTCAGCCCCGCCTGCTCCGCCAGTTCTTCTTGCGTCAGACCAGCTGCCAGACGGTAGTGTCGCAGCAAGTCTCCAAAGCTCTGCGATGAGACCGTCGCCATGTCCAGTTTTCTCCTCTGCGCACAGCGCGCCGTGTCTGCTCCCCCCGGCCGCAGCGGGGAGCAAGGGAATCGTTACAGGCACATGATAGCACCTGCAGGATGAGCTTGCAACTCCCCTGTCGCGTCATTGCGTGGGTGATTGCGTGGGTCGTTGCGTCGCTTGCACATGGTCCTGGCCGCCAGAATCGCGCATACTTGTACCAGACACGACGAGCACTAAAATGCAAGCGTCTTCGGGAAGTGGTTGGTTTCCCAACCGCTCATTATAAACAGAAGTATATACAAAAGAAATGAGGAAAACAACACATGACTAAAGAGAACAAATCAGTATTCCATGTGATCCGTGAAAAGGGCGCCGCCAGGGTGGCAGTGGCCCTGCTGGCTGCGAGTCTGCTGGCTGGCATCGCTTTCCCTCCGGGACCATCTGCTCCAGCGAATGCCTGATACCTCACTCTGGGGTCCAGTTGATCGCTGGACCTCGGAGGAGTGGGAGACAAAAAGAATACTTCCCCGGCCAGGTAGGCCGTGGATGGCAATGAGATGATGACCACTGAATGAAAGAAGGTACACGATGACTTTACAAATCGAATTACTCGAAACCAGTTTTCAGGCAATTGCCCCCCGCGGGGAGGCCTTTGTAACAGCCTTCTATGAACGGCTCTTCACCCGCTTTCCCCAGACGAGAGCCTTCTTTGCCTCGACTGACATGAAGGAGCAGCGCAAGAAACTCTTGGGAGCGCTGGCCCTTGTGATCCAGAACCTCAGGAAGCCAGACGTGTTGACGAGCGCCCTCAAAGGCCTGGGCCAGCGGCACGCCACCTATGGCGTCCTGCCAGAGCACTATCCCATCGTCGGAGCAATCCTGTTGGAAACCTTCGCCGGCTTACTGGGTGAGTGCTGGACCCCGGCGTATCACGATGCCTGGGCGCAAGCCTACGAGGCAATCTGCACGATCATGCTGGATGGAGCCAGCCTGCCAGCCGCAGCCTGAGCAAGCGATGGATGAGAGTCAATTGTCTCCTGTCCATTCGGCAGTGAGAGGGAGAAAACTAATGAGCGAGAGCGTTCGCGAACGGACATGTAATCTTGATGGTATCGCAGCAAAACTGTACAAAAACGAGGATGTGGCAGGGACGATGGGTCTTCTGTTCTCCGAACTTCAGGAGAGACGCGACCACCTGTCTCCAGAGTCCTGGAAACAGTTTACTACCATGAATTGTCGGCAACATCCCCTCCTGGAACTTCTGCATCAAGACCCCTTAAGCTCGCGGGCCTTTATCAAACCTCGCGGCTATGCAGGTGATGCAGAAATGCTTGACCTGGTCTATGCCATCGAAGATGGAGAGACCTTGCCAGCTTTACAAAGGAGTTCAGAGCTGGGGAGAAGCATCTATCACGCTACCGCAAATCTGGCGGCATCCAGGGCCGTGCGCAGTCGCCGCTGGATCATTATCGATACATTGAATGAGCTGACTGCAAGGATGGCCGGGCCGCATGTGCTGTCGCTAGCATGTGGGCATCTGCGCGAGGCCAGGCAC
>WNGD01000241.1_pt1 | contig 72830 bp, 67 predicted proteins | sample 5400671 | NCBI WGS metagenome assembly WNGD01 (sample SAMN13153369, study PRJNA577476) | soil metagenome | isolation source: 40 cm soil or saprolite under grassland replicate 2 | place: USA:California | collected 2016-06-15
GGCCTGTCGATCCTGACGACTTTGTGTGCCCCACAAGGTGGTTCGAGTCAACCGCGGCCCACCAGGGATTTGAGCCTCACTCAAGCTGATAACGCCGAAGTGGGGCCCGTTGCCGAAGTCGGAGGGGGCGGCGACAATATCGACGACCTCAGTTCTCGCTCACGTCACTGCAGGAGGTAGCGCCCTTGATGGGGTCCAAAGCGGTCGAGCCGAAGCTCTACCTGAGCTTCTCGTTGGACGCCGCCGTTCCCGCCAACCACATCGTGCGTCGACTGGCGGCTGCGGTCGACTTCGGATTTGTCCGCAACCTGACCAAGCAGCACTACAGCCACACCGGACAGCCATCGGTCGACCCAGTGGTCTTGTTCAAGCTCTGGTTGCTGGGCTACCTCTTCAACATTCGGAGCGAACGCCGCCTCTGTGAGGAGGCCGGCCTGAACCTGGCCTGGCGGTGGTTCCTGGGCTACGAACTCGACGAGGCCTTGCCCGACCACAGCGTGCTGACCAAGGCCCGTCGCCGCTTCGGGACCCGGGTCTACGAGCTCTTCTTCAAGCGAATCGTCCAGCTCTGCGAACAACGCGGACTGGTCCAAGGGGATGTCCTCTTCATCGACTCGACGCTGAGCGATGCCAATGCTGCTCGGGACACCCTGCGCTCGCGAGCCTTGGCCGGACCCCGGCTCCCAGAACCGGTGCAATTCGTCAAGGATCTGTTCGCGCTGAATGAGCCAGCACCAGCACCAGAGCCACCGCGAGAAAAGGGTGGCACCGGACCGAAGCCAGGACCGCTGGCCGAGGAACCGACGTTGCGCTCTTCGCTGGTGAGCACGACCGACCCCGACGCGGAGATCGCAACCCGGCACAACGGGCGCTCGCGACTGGTCTACAAGACCCAGGTTGTGGTCGACGGCGGCAAGGCCAACATCATCACCGCAGTCGAGGTCGGCGCCGCCGGTGACTCGGACGCAAGCGCAGTCGGCAAGATGCTGGACAAGCATCAGGTGAACCTGGGGAGGACGCCTCGCGAGCTGGTCGGCGACAGCGGCTATGGCACCGAGACGGGGCTGCGGGAATGCGAAGCCAGGGGCATCGTGCCGACCCTGAACCAGAAGCGAAAGGGCAACAACACCGGGCTCTTCAGCATCGACGATTTCACTTACCTCATCGACAAGGACGTCTTCATTTGCCCCGCCGGCACAGAACTGGTTCGCGCTGCCGAGCATTTCACGATTGGCAAATCGGTCTATCGACCAAAGGGAAAGTACACCTGCGCGAACTGTTCTTTGAAAGCACAGTGCACCACAGGACGAGTCAATCGCCAGATCCAACGGAGTTGGGGAGCCGAGATTTCAGACCGTGCTCGCGTGCACGTCGCCACTCGTCTTGGACAGCGCCGACTCCGACGCCGCCAGATTGTGAGCGAGCGCATCATGGCCGACCTCAAGTTCAAGCACGGTTTCGAGCGGGCTCAGTTCCGCCGCCGACCCAGCGTCCAAATTCAAGCTCTGCTCACCGCCGCTGTTATCAACCTGAAGCAATTGGTCAAGCAGCGCCCAGCGGCGCAGTCGGGCACGGCTGTGACCCTCGTCGGCGGGCTCAGAAACCATCTTTGCGACGCCTACTCGGCTTTGCAGACGCTCCTTCAGCGCGCCGGAAGGGGAAACCTTCTCGCGACCTAACTCAAGCCGCCAACCCCGCCCCCGAGGCCCCGTAAGACCCTTTCGGCAACAGGCCCTGTGCTTCTACCACCATCGCCTGGTGCACGAAGGCGGCTGGCAGGTGGTGATGGCAGGCGAACGCGTCGAGTTCATCCCTCCCGACCGACCGCTGATGATCAGGAGGCGCTGGGGCGAGAGTCGCTGGGCGGCTTAAGCCGATCCATTCCCGATCCGGGCTACTAAGCTGGAAATCATGCGGCGCCTCGCTCTACTGGCAGCGTTTCTCATCGCGGCCTGCGGCTCGCTCGGGGCTCAGGCGCACACGCTTTCACTCGCATACAAGCCCGGCGACAACTACAAGTACTCGCTCCACGCCGTGCTCAAGTACACCGTGGGCGCCCAGGGCCTCTCGATCCCGATCGAGCTCGACCTCAGCGCCAAAGAGGCGATCAAGGTGAAGTCCGTCGACTCGAGCGGCACCGCGGACCTGCAGGTCGACCTGACCGACCTCACGGTCAAGACGACGACCAACGGCGTGACCAACACGACGACCACGACCAACACCACGACCGTCGAGATGAAGGTTGGCTCCGACGGGCGGATCGTGAGCGTGAACGGGCAAACCTTCAGCAACGGCTCGCTCCCCGGTTTCAACGGTTCCGGTGGAGGCCTGGTGTCAGCGATCCTGCCCGACAAGCCCGTGAAGCCCGGCGATACGTGGACGAAGGACTACGACCAGACGAGCCCCGCCGGCACCGGGACCATCCACGTCGCGTCGAAGAACAAATACGCGCGCGACGAGACCACGAACAACGTCAGCACGGCCGTCGTTCAGTCCGACATCGTGACCACGGTCGACCTCACGGTCGACCTCTCGGCCATGGCCGGTCAGAGCGGCGCCTCGCTCTTTCCGTCAACCGGCGCGTCGGCCGTGAGGAGCATCTCGATCAGAGGCACCAGCACATCCACGATCACGTCGTGGATCGACTTCAGCGCCCATCGCGTGGTCAAGACTCACTCGACGGGCAATGTCGACGCCACGCTGACCCTGAACATGACGCCCGGCAGCGCTGCGGCACCCGGGTTGACCGGGCCCATCTCGTTCAAAGGCACGCAGACCCTGGACATGAAACCTGCCTGACCGGGGCGCGGTCCAAACAGCGCTGGAGGCCCAGCGCAAGGCCGAGCAGCAATTCGTCGAGCACGCGCGACAATCCGAGACGGCGCCCAAAGGCTGGCCCGCGGCGCTGACGATGTTCCACATCGGGATGTGGCGCGAGCGGATGCGCAACGCGCTGGCCGGCGTGAGCGAGGGAAAGGACTACGAGCGATATCCCCCCGACATCGACGAATTCAACGACGCCGAGCTCGCGCACGGAATCGGTACGCCGCTGACAGATGCCGCCGCGCGCGCGGACCACCTGATGGGAGAGCTGATCGAGGTCTACGAGAAGCTAGGCGACCGGCCCTTCGACTGGAACGTCGCGAAGACGACGACTGAGGCCGTCCTTCGCAACAGCTACACCCATCCGCGGCTTCACATGTTCGAGTACTACAGCCAGAACGACATGCCCGACCGCGCGAGGGCGCTCTTCGTCGATGCAGTCACCGACATGGAGAAGGTGGGCGCGCCTCCGCTGGTGATGGGCACGGTGATCTACAACCTGGCGTGCGTCAGGGCGCAGGAAGGCCGTGGCGATGAAGCTCTCGAGCTCCTGCGACAGGCGATCAGCCTTCGTCCCGAGATCAGGGAGATGGCGCCTGGCGATTCAGACCTCGGTGACCTGCACCAGGATCCGCGATTTCAGGAGCTCGTCAAGCCTTAGCGGCCGCAGCGATCCGGTCCAACACGCGCATGTTCGCGATCGACTCCGACATCGGGATGGCGAGGGGCCGGTCATGAAACACGCTGTCGGCGAACGACTCGAGCATGAGCTGATACGGGTCGTGCTCGTCACGCGAGTTGAAGGCCCTGGACCTTCGCAGCACGGCGTCGCGCGTGACCACGGTCAGCTCCTGCACCTCGGCTGATTCCAGGCTCGACCATGCGGAAGCGCTCGCGCCACCCCGGAACGTGAGGTAGGCGCTGGTCGTCACGTCCACCCCGTTGCGCATTCTGGCCTGGGCGGTCACGTTTTCCGGCTCGCCGAGGATCCAACGGGCGACGCTGACCGTGTAGCAGCCGACGTCGAGCAGCGCGCCTCCCCCCATGTCCGTCATCAGCCGGATGTCCGGGTCGTTGCGAACGGTGAAGCCGAAAGCTGCGTCGACGTAAATCGCGTCCCGTGCGCGCTCGACGAGGTCGCGCATCGCCGGGTGGAAGCGATACATGAACGCCTCCATCAGGTGGAGGCCAGTGGTCTCTGCCGCAGCCGCCATCTCCTCGGCCTCGCGCGCGTTGAGCGCGATGGGCTTCTCGCACAGGACGTGCTTGCCCGCCTCGAGCGCGCGGATCGACCACTTTTTGTGCAGGCTGTTGGGCAGCGGGTTGTACACCGCATCGACCCCCGGGTCGGCCAGCAGTGCTTCATACGATTCGAGCACCCGTGCCCTGGGATAGGGCGCCAGCATCTCGCGCGCACGCCTGGGGTCCCGGCTCGCCATCGCGACGATCTGTCCGTTGCTCGATGCATCCATCGCGGCCAGCACCGCGCGCCGGGCGATGTGTGCGGCGCCCAGGATTCCCCAGCCGATGCGCTCCCCTACCAACTACGCCGCTTTCCTTTCCTTCGGTCGCGCGATGCGGCGCAGCACCTCCAGCGTCCGCTCGGCGGCGTTGGCCCACGTGTAGCTGTTCACGCGGCGCTTACCTTCCTCGCCGAGCTTCTTGCGCAGATCCTCGTCGGCAAGGAGCTTCTCGAGCCCTGCCGCGATGGCGTCGGTGTTCTCCGCATCGACGGTGAGGGCGACACCGCCGGCAAGCTCAGGCAGGGCGCCCGCCGCTCCCACCACCGCGGGCACGCCGCGCGACATCGCTTCGAGCAGGGGGAATCCGAAGCCCTCGTACAGGCTGGGAAACGCGAGCACGGAGGCTGACTCATAGAGGGCCGAAAGCGTGGGCTCGTCGACGTGACCGAGGTACCGAACGCCCGGCTCGGCGGCGATGCGCTGCAGCGCGTCGCCGTAGGCCCATCCGACCCGGCCCGCGATCACCAGCTCAGGCACTCCGGGACGACCATTGATGATGAAGGGCAGCGAGCCCTGGCGGCTGCGAAGTGACCGATACGCAGCGAGCAGGCGCGGGTAGTTCTTGCGCGGCTCGACGGTCCCAACCGCAAGGATGTATCCACGTTCGATGCCCTCGGGCAGGGGCCCCGACGGTACGGCGCTTGGCAGCCCCGCGGGTATCACCTCGACCTTCGTCTCGAGACCGGGAATCGGGTACTGCCGCAGCAGGTCGCGCCGTGTCGCCCCCGAAGGAACGATGACCGCCGCCGCCTGACGAAGGGCCGGCGGAAGCACCGTTCCCAAGTACAGGCGCTGCTGCCACGGGACCTCGGTCGGCCGGATGCGAAAGGCAAGGTCGTGGACGAAGATCGCCGCGGGCGGCGCGCCCGGACGGCGACGGGGTGGGCTGGGCCAGTAGGGATACAGGATGGCGGCGGCATCGAGCTGCGGCTCGATCGCGGGGAGCCACCGCGACTTCAAAACGAGCTCGTGCCGGTAAGGAGACAGCACCGCCTCGCAGTCGAGGTCGTGCAGCGCGTCCGGCCGCTCGCGGCTGCAGAGGAGCACGAACCGGTCGCTCCTGGAACCGGCGATCAGCGCCCGGCTGAGCTCGATCGCAACGGTCAGCATGCCCACCCGCTGCGGCCGCCAGCAGGCCGTAACGTCGATTGCGAATCGGGTCACTTCAGAAATGTAAAAGACACGTCAGGCGCGATGCGCGCCTTCGCGATTCGGGGGGTAATATGGAGTCATTCCTTAGCCCTCCCTCCTTTCTGAAGGTCCTCTGCCCCCCGGTGGAGGGCCTTCTCTCATCTCGGCGTCAGTTCGCTTCGCTCGCCCGGATCGCGAACGCGCAGTCGAACGTGCCCGTCACGGAGCCGCACTCGACCTCTTCGACGTACCAGTCGTTGGCCAGCCCGGCCCAGCGCAGGATCGTCTCGATGCTCGACGTCCAGATGTGGCAGGACTTCACGGTCTTGATCCTTCCGAGCGCGAACATGTTCGAGAAGTTGACAAGCCAGAACTGGTGCTCGTCGACCTGGAGCCACGCGTGCGTGTGCTCGCCGCGCACGTTGTCCATCGCCTCCGTGAAGTTCTTGACGACGTTCGCCAGCTTGCGCTGACGGCCGGGGACGAATCGCCTCGCGCCGCCGAGTCCGTGCCGGCCCTCGGCCAACCAGCGCTCGGTCGCCCGCCGGCCCCACGCGCGGATCATGTCCTCGGACTCGGGGCCGTAGATCGTCTCGAACGCCTCGTTGAGGCGGCTCAGCGACTCGACCGGCGACGAAAGCTGGTCGTCGTGCGGCGCGTCCTGCTCGATGTACTGGACGAGTCCCGCCGCGTACGCAACCTCGGGCCACCGGTCACCGCTCACGTCGCGGGCGACGTGCACAAAGTTGCTGAAGTGAGAGTTGAGGGTGAAGCGGCCCCGCGCGCGAGCGGGCCGAACGCCCATCAGCTCGAGGGTCCGGATCGTCGACCCGCTGGATGAGCCCGGGGTCGGCAAGGGCGAACCGTGCAGCTTCGCGGGCGGCGATGTGGGCGTGGGCACGACGCGCATCGACGCGGTGTCGGGTCCGTTTGACATGGTGGCGGGCTTCGGAATGACCGCGAAGGACCCCGCGGGCGCCGACGAGGCGGCCGGCGTCGCAGCCGCTGCAGCTCCGCCGGGCACGGCCCGCCTCTGCGGCAGCTTCGCCATCTGGGCCAGCAGGTCCTTCACGGTTAGCGGGCGCTTGTCGGGCTGCTTGGCCAGCACCTTCTGCAGCAGCTGGTCGAGCTCGTCCGGCAGGTTGGGGTTGATCTTCACCGCGGAAGGGATCTCGGAGTTGACGGTGGCATACGCCACCTCCATCCGGTTCGACCCGACATACGGCAGCCGGCCGGTCAGCATCTCGAAACACAGCACGCCCATCGCGTAGATGTCGGCGCGCTTGTCCACGTCATGCCCCATCACCTGCTCCGGCGCCATGTAGCCAGGCGTGCCAATGGCAAGGCCGATCGTGGTCAGATGCGTCGGCTGGCCCGCACCGCGCGCCAGGCCGAAGTCCGCCAGCATGGCGCGCCCGTCGGCGTGGATGAGGACGTTGGTCGGTTTCAGGTCGCGGTGCACGATGCCGGCGTCGTGTGCGTGTTGAAGGCCGTCGCCGATCTCGCGCAGGTACCGCCACGCGGAAAGCGCATCCATCGGACCGCGGTTCAGGATGTCGCGCAGCGTTCCGCCGCGGATCAGCGGCATGGTCAGGAAGGCGTTGCCGTCGATGACTTCGAAGTCGTAGATCGGAAGGATGTTGGGGTGGTCGAGCTTGGCCAGCGTCTTGGCCTCGGTCTCGAACCGCTTGACGAAACCGTCGTCCTGGAACAGCTCCGACGACAGCGCCTTGAGCGCGACCTCACGGCCGAGCGGCTGCTGGACTGCGCGGTAGACGACCGCCATCCCGCCTCCGCCGAGACGCTCGACGATCTCGTACTGGCCGAGCCTGGTCCCGGTGAGGTCTTTCACTTCGGGTTGGCCAGCTGCTCCACGATCGAGATCAGGTCGTGCAGCTGGAACGGCTTGCTCAGCACGTTGTCGGCGCCGGCCGCCAGGAACCGTTCCCTGTCGCTGGCCATCGAATGCGCGCTGGCGATGACGATCGGCATGCCGGGGATCTCGGCTTTGATCCGGCGCATGGCCTCGAGGCCGTCGATGCCAGGCATCGCGACGTCCATGAGGATCATCGCCGGCCGCTGGCCGAGTGCCAGGTCGACCGCCTGCAGTCCGTCCGCCGCGATCAGCACCGGGTACCCCGCCTTCTCGAGCACACGCTTGTAGAGGCGCTGGGCCACCTCGTTGTCGTCGGCGACGAGGACCTTGAACCCACTCGCGTCGACCTCACGCATGCTGGAGCTGCTGCATGGCTTTGACCGCTTCCGGGCTCAAGGGGACCGTGAAGTGGAACGACGACCCGTGGCCGAGCGCGCTTTCCACCCAGATCTTGCCTCCGTGCATCTCCACGATCTGCTTAACGATCGTGAGCCCGAGCCCAGTCCCGGGAATCGACTGGGCGGCGCCGCTGCGGACGCGGCGGAAACGCTCGAACACGTGACCGATCTCTTCGGGCGGGATGCCGATCCCGCTGTCGGAGACGCTGATCAGGACAAAACGCCCGTCGACGCGGCTGGAAAGGGTGATCGTTCCTCCCTCGGGCGAGTACTTGACCGCGTTGTTGACGAGGTTGCTCACGACCTGGATCAGCCGGTCTCGGTCGCCCGCAACGATTGGCAGGCGCGCGTCGAGGTCGGACTTGAACTCTGAGGTGACCGCCGACGGGGCCGCGCGCGAGATCGCCTCCATCAGCACGTCGTTGATGTCCACGTCGGTGGTGCGCATCGACATCCGGCCTGACTCCATGCGGTCGAGATCAAGCATGTCGCCGATGAGGCGGTTGACCCTGTCCGCGTCATTGAAGATGTAGCCGCCGTACGCGTGGACCTCGTCCGACTCGAGACCCCCGTCGCGGATCAGCTCGCTGAAGCCCTGGATCCCGGTCAAGGCCGTTCGAAACTCGTGGCTGACGATGCTCAGGAACTCGCTCTTCGTGCGGTCGGTCCTCTCGAGGTTTGCGTTCGCCTCCCTCTGCGCCTCGAGCGCTTCGTTGAGCCTGTCGGACGTCTCGCGGACTGCGGTCACGTCCTCGACCATCACCAGCACGTGTTCGGGCCTTCCGTTCGCGTCGGGGATCGAAGTCGCCGTCAGCTGCAGCCAAAGCCACTTTCCCGAGCTGGTCGCAGCCCGGACCTGGATGCTCGAGCCGTCCGTGATCCCGGCCAGGAACTGCGCCTTGCGCTGGCGGGCGGCGACCTGGTCGTAGGCCCGGAGCAGCTCCGGCCAGGCGGTCTGCCGCATCGCCTCCTCGTCGCGCTCGAGCATGCGCAGAACCGCCGGGTTGGCCTCGAGCAGCTCACCCCCGCTGCTGATGCGCGCGATCCCGAAGGGTGAGTGCTCGTAGATCGCGCGGTGGTCCGCCTCGCTTCGCTTCAGCGCCTGCGCGGTCTCCGAGCGGCGGATGAACTGTCCGATCTCCACACCGGCGGTGGCCAGCATGGTCACCTCGTCGTCCTGGAGGATCCTCGCGTGATCGGACACCAGCTCGATGACCCCGGTGACCTCGCCGCTGTCCACGATCGGGAACGCGACCGCGGAGTGAAGGCCCACGGATCGAGCGGCCGTCAACCGCTCATCGCCGGACGCCTTTTCCAGGTCCTCCTCGGCGCTCAGCACCCCCGATTTCCACACGCGCCCGACCATGCTCGAGCCAAGGGCAACGCTCATGCCTCGACTCGCGTGCAGGAACCCCTCGAGGATCGGCCCGCCGGTATTCCATGCGTTGCGCACGCGCATGGTATGTGTCTCCGAATCCATGGCCCAGTACTGCGCCACGCTCCAACCGAGGTAGCCCGAGAACGCTTCGAGGAGCTGCGGCATGGCGGCGTCGACCGCGCTCGACGACACGATTACCTGGCGAACGGCGGCGACACAGTTCGCGATCGACTGGGCCCGTTCGCGCGCCGAGATGTCGGATACCTGGACCAGCAGCGTCGCGTCACCGATCGGCGGGGTTGGCAGGCGCGCGATGAGTAGTGCAGAAGGAAGGACCGCTCCGTCCGGTCGCACAACGTGCACGTCCGCGCTCCAGCTCATCACGTCGCGGCTTCGCAGGAGCGCCAGTCCGTCGCGAAGCGCCGCCTGGTCGCCATCCGCGGTGACCTCGGCGAGCGTGGTGCGAAAGAGCTCGTCACGGCTGCGGCCGAGGATCAGGGCCAGCGGTTGGTTCACTTCGAGCCAGTTGCCGTTGAGGCCCGCCAGCGCGAGCCCGACGCCGGCCGACTCGAGCGTCGCCCGCAGGCTCCGCTCGGCCGCGCTCAACTCCACGACCCGATGCTGTGCCGCGGCCGCCACTGAACGCGAGTGCCGCGTGAGCTCGTTGACCACCGTCCCAACACCCAGGGTCACCGCCGACAGGAGGACGGCCGGCCCGATCTCTGATGTGTGACCGGACGCCATCATAGGCCGGAAGAGGAGAGCAAGCACCGCCACCCCGGCGACCGCGAAAGACTCGAGGCGTTCTTCCAGGATCGCTCCCATCAACACCGCCCCCAGGTAGAGCGGGAACACCACCACCGTGTCGACGTTGAGGATGGTCTGGAACAGGAAAACCGCGACCAGAGCGGCGAGCGGCGCGGTGCGGCGGGCCAGGATCCCTGCCCGCGAGGCGTACGTCGGACCAGGACCCGGCACTACCCCAGAAACCTCGCCCCCCCTGGCGGGATCGATGGTGCGCAGGTCGCAAAGTGTAGAGGCGCACCTCTCGCGTTCAGCGGTCTTAAGGCACGGCAACGATCGAGAAGTTGCTTTAAAGTGCTGGCCGCCTGCCCAGCTTGAATCACCCCACCACTCCGCTCGCGGCCGAAGGACTGAGCCGGCGAGTCTACCCGTTCCTCGGGCTCGCCATCGTCGGCCTTGTCAGCCTGCACGGGTTCGCCGCCGTCACCACCTCGCTCGCGCTGGCGGGCGCGATGGGCGTCGGCGTGGCGCTGGTTCTGATCCCGCTCACCCAGATCGACACCCCGGCCCGCAGCAGCTTCATCACGGCGCTGCCTGTGGTCGGCGGTTTCGTCCTGGCGCTCTACCCGCTCTGGGCCGACGGGACCCTATACGGGGTCGGGTCATCGGTGGTGATCACGGTCCTCGGCAGCGCGCTCGTCGTCCTTCCATGGGAGCGAATCCCGCGCTACCTGCACGCGATCTCCCCGATCGGAGGTCTCGCCGTTGCATTCGCACTCGAGGTCCAGTTCGACCTCAGCATCGTGCGCGCGTTTCCGTTCGTCCTCCTGCCGCTGATCTTTCTCGCGCTCTACTTCTCGAGCGTCGAGTTCGCGGTCGGCGCCGCGCTCGCGGTCGCGGACCTCGTGCTGGTGACCTTCGTCAACCCCGCCTCGGGCGACCCGGCGGCGGCGATCCTCGAAGCCCTCCTGCTGATCGTCATCGGCATCCTCGTGCGGCGCGTCGTCGCGCAGCTGGAGCAGAACCGCCGCGACCTGGAAGAGCTGACGCGGTTGAAGTCCGAGTTTCTCGCCACGCTCAGCCACGAGATCCGCACCCCGCTGAGCGGAGTCATCGGCATGACCGGGCTCTTGCTGGACACCGAGCTCACCCCCGAGCAGAGGGAGTACGTCGAGACGATCCGCACGTCCGGGGACGCGCTGCTCGAGATCATCAACGACATCTTCGATTTCTCGCGCATCGAGGCCGGCCGCGTCCGGCTGGAGACGGTCGAGTTCAGCCCACGCTACGTCGTCGAGGAGGCGGTCGAGCTGTTTGCGGAAGCCGCGGTCAACAAGGGCCTCGAGCTGGCCTTCGACGTCGAGCCCGAGGTGCCCGACAAGGTCATCGGCGACGCCGGCCGCCTCCGCCAGGTGCTCATCAACCTCATCGGCAACGCCGTCAAATTCACTGACGTCGGGGAGGTCGTCGTGCGCGCGAGCCTGCACGAGTCCCAGGGGCCCGGAATCTCCGTCCGGTTTGAGGTCGCTGACACCGGGGTGGGAATGACCGTCGACGAAACGGAGCGTGTCTTCGCGGTTTATTCGCAGCTCGACAGCTCGACCACCCGCCGCCACGGCGGCACGGGCCTCGGCCTTGCCATCGCGCGGATGCTCACTCAGATGATGGGCGGCGAGATCGGCGTCACCAGCGAGAAGGGCAAAGGCAGCCGTTTCTGGTTCACCGCCCTGTTCCGCGAGTCCGCCGCTGCTGCGCGGGCAGCGCAGGACGACGCGACGCTGGCCGGCCTGAACGTCGCGATCATCGACAACAACAGGACCAACCGGACGATCCTCGAGCGCTACGTCACGTCGTGGGGGATGCAAGGGAAGAGCTTTGAGAGCGGTGACGAGGCGCTGCGGGAGATGCGGCGAGCGTCCACCGGGGGCGATCACTTCGAAGCCGCGATCGTCGACCTCATGATGCCGGGCATGGACGGCGCGTCGGTCGCCGCCGCCTTGAGGTCGGACCAGGCGTTGCGCGACGTGGCCGTAATCCTGCTCACCTCGGCCGGCAAGTCCGGGCGCCCAGTTCCCGGCATCGACGCCGAGATGGTCAAGCCGGTCCGGCCCTCACAGCTCTTCGACGTGCTCCAGACCGTGCTCGCGGAGCGAGGCGGGCACGGCCGCGAGCGGATGGACGCGATCGGTCCCGCTCCGGCGGTGCCCAGAGCGCGGGTCCTCATCGTGGAGGACAACGCCGCCAACCAGAAGGTCGCGATGCGAATGATTCAGCGCCTCGGTTTCCGCGCGGACGTCGCGGGAACCGGCGGTGAGGCGGTGACGTTGATCGGCCGCGGCCACTACGACGCTGTGTTGATGGACTGCCAGATGCCCGAGATGGACGGTTACGAAGCCAGCCGTCAGATCCGGCACAACGAGCGAGGCGGGCGGCATGTACCGATCATCGCGATGACGGCCGACGCCCTCGAGGGCGAGCGCGAGAGGTGCCTCGAGGCGGGAATGGACGACTACATCACCAAGCCCGTCAAGCTGCACGTCGTCGCCGCGGTGCTCGAGCGCTGGCTCGCTACGACTGAAGCCGTATAGACGAATACGCGCAGACAAGGCGGAGGACACCTGTCCTCACCCGTGCCTAAAGTCGTATAGACGAAGTGGAGCTCTAGGCCGGATTCATTCCGGCCGTCCCCCAGCGTCAGCAACCTCCAAGCCACCAGGCGCCGCTTGTGAGAGGAGGGGGTTCCGCGGGGGAGGACATCTGTCCTCACCCGCGCCTAGAGTCGTCTAAGCGCGACCACGGTTACGTCGTCGAGCAGCTCTCGGTTCCGCGCGCCCTGGGCCAGGATGTCGACCATCTCCTGCGCGCTTGTGGCCCGCCTCGCTTCGTAAGGGAGCTGCACCTCTTTCGTCGCCAGGTCCGGGCGCAGGTCCAGCAGCCCGTCCGAGAAAACCACCACGGAATCTCCAGGCTCGAGCGTGGCGTGGCCGACGACGAAGTCTGTGTCGGGGAACATCCCGATCGGCGCGCTGCGGCGACCGAGCAGCTCCTGGGCCCGCTCGCCTCGCAGCAGGCGCGCGTGGCCGTGACCCGCATCGACGTAGTCCAGCCGCCCCGACGGCGGGTCGAACGTGAGGTGAAACACCGTGACGTACGCGTCATTGACCTCGAGCGCGGCGGACATCACTCCCGCCGCCTGCTTGATGCCGGCCTGGAGCGGCTCCACGCCCGCCACGCCACGCAGGGCCGCGCGCGCGGTGGCCATCATCAAAGAGGCCTGCACACCTTTGCCCATGACGTCGCCCAGCGTGACCGCGACCCGTCCGCCGGGGGCCCGGTACCAGTCGTAGAAATCGCCGCTGATCTCGCGTGCTGCGGTGAAATGCGCGGCCAGCTGGAACCCACCCTCTGTGAAAGGTGAGGCGGGCAGCATGCCGGCTTGAAGCTCGGCCGCGCGGCGGATCTGCTCGTGGCGCTCGGCGACCATGCCTTCGAGCCGCGCCAGGTTGGCGCGGTGATCGAGCTCGAGACGCCGCCGCCGCAGGTTGTTCACGACGAGCAGATACAGCTGGGTGGAGCCGACCGGCTTCACGTGATAGGCGAACGCGCCCAGCTCCAACGCGGCCCGGCCGAGCTCGGGGTCGTCGACGCCCGAGATCATGACCACCGCGGTGTCGGGCCGGGTCGCCCTCAACTCCTCGAGGAGGCCATAACCGGACTCGTCCGGAAGGCGGACGTCGACCAGGGCGATCGCGTAAGCCTGGTCCTCCAGAAGCTTCCGCGCCTCGCCCGCCGAAAACGCCACATCGGACTCGAAGCCGCGGCTCCGCAGCACGCGAGCCATCGACTTCGCGAGCGCCTCTTCGTCATCCACCACCAGGACCCGTTCGGCGTCTGCTGAGGCAGTCACGGCCATGCAGTCTAGAGAGGCTAAAGTCCCTACTAACTGCCATATGCTCTTCCGGCTATGGCACTCGAGGTGGAGACCCGCCAGGCCGACAACGGCGTGACCGTGGTCGCGCCCACCGGAAGGCTCGATCTGGCCGGCGCCCCGGCCCTGAAGGAGGCCATCTCCGAGGCGGTCAAGAAGGACGGCCCCCAGCGCGTCGTCATCGACATGGAGGGGGTGAGCTTTGTCGACTCGACGGGCCTGGGTTCGGTCATCGCTGCGCTGAAGCAGCTCCGGAGCGGCCAGGGCGACCTCCGCCTCGCCGCGCCCAACCAGCAAGCACGCGTGGTGCTCGAGCTGACCACGCTCGATCAGGTGTTCCCCTACTACGCGACTGTCGAGGAAGCCCTCACCGGCTTTTAAGCCGATGGGGAGTGATCGCAAGACCTTTGAATTCCATGCGACCTTTTCTGAGCTTGACGAAGGACTGGACATCATGCACCTGTCCATCCAGCGCCTGCGCAAAGCGGTCGGCCGCGGAGACGACGACGGGCCGCTGCTTCTGTTCGAGACCGCACTCGGCGAGATCGGAGGCAACGTCCTCACGCACGGCAATCCACCGGGAGTCGAGCGTCCGATCGAGTACGAGCTCCGATTCGCCCGCGGAGTCGTGGTGGCATCGCTCAGCGACTCAGGTTTACCCGCCCATGACCACCTCTCCCGCGACATGCCCGATCACGAAAGCGAATCCGGCCGGGGCCTGGCCATCGCGCGATCGCTGCTCGACGACCTCGGATATGAACGCGACGGCGACGTCAACCGGTGGCGGCTGGTGAAGCGCCTGTGAGCGATAGCAGCGGACGGGACGGCGAACCGATGGACCCGGGTCGAGTGCTCATCCACGACTTTCGCAACCTGCTCGCCGTGATCGTGAACTACAGCGACCTGATCGCCGACGAGACCGGCGACCCCGAAGCGGTGAAAGCCGACATCAAAGAGATCAAGGCCGCGGCCGAGAAAGCGATCGCGATGACCGAAAAGCTGCCTCGGCCGGGGAAGCAGCCTGCATGACCGTTGTGAGAAAGCCCGGCGCCGACCATCCGCGTTCCGCCCTGACGCATAGGGACATCGCGCTCGTGATCGACGACGACGAGCAGGTCCTGCGCCTCGTCAAGCGGGTCCTCGAGCGAGCGGGCTTTGAGTGCGTGACCGTCAGCGAGGGATCCAGCGCGCACGACGCGGCCGTCGAGTGGCGCCCCGACATCATCCTGCTCGACCTGATGCTCGGCGACACGACCGGCGACCAGATCATGGCGGAGCTCCGTGAGGACTTTCGAACCCGTTTGATCCCTGTCGTCTTCCTCACCGTGCGTGATTCGCTGAAAGACAAGGTCGAGCACCTCCTCTCGGGCGCCGACGATTACGTGACCAAGCCGTTCGTGCCCGAGGAGCTCGTGGCGAGACTGCGTGCGGTGATGTCGCGATCGACGACCACGCGTGGGCTGAGCCCGCTCACCGGGATGAGCGGCAACAGCGACATACTTCGCGAGATCACGAGGCGGCTGGCACAGCACGAGCGCTTCGCGGTCCTGTACCCGGACATCGATTCCTTCAAGAGCTACAACGACAACTACGGCTTCCTTCGTGGTGACGACGTCATCAAGACGCTGGCCACGATCATCCTCGAGGTCCTCGAGGAGAACCACTCGTCCCACCACTTCGCCGGACACGTCGGCGGCGATGACTTCGTGATCCTGACCGAACCGAGCATGGCCGAGGCGATCGCAACCGAGATCACGCAGCGTTTCGATGCCGCGATCCCGGCGCTCTACGACCCGGTCGATCGGGAGCGCGGCTGGATCGAGTCAGAAGAGCGCAACGGGAGCATGTTGCGCACGCCGATGGTCTCGGTGTCGATCGGGATCGTGATCGCGGAGCCCGGCAGCTACGGAAGCGCCGCCGCGGTTGCGGCTCGCGCCTCCGAGGTGAAGGGCGTGGCCAAGCGCATGCCGGGGTCGAAGTGGGTGCTCGACCGGCGCCGCCCGCCGGAGAGATTCAGCTGATGAGCGACATCACGATCGCCACGCACCCCGGGCCACCCGAAGAGATGGGGCGGCGGCAGCCCCGGATCAGGGTTGTCGTGCACCGGCTCGACGGCGGCCTCGAGGAGGGAGAGTCCGATGCGCGCTCGATCACGGCGGAGGGGTTTCCGATTTACTCCGGCGGCGATGCGCAGCGCCCGCGGCTCGTGCCTACGCGCGACATCAAGTACGTCGTCTTCGGTTCGGTTGACGACCCGAACCTGGAGCCCGACCCCGGCGACAAGAGCACGGCGCGCAAAGCCATCCTTCGCTTCCGTGACGGCGAGTGGCTCTCCGCCTACATCGAGCAGGGCGTGCCGCAGGACGGCGAAGGGATCCCGCTCAAGATCCGGCTGACCGAGCTCCAGCGCGTGATCCCCGCGGTCGCGGCATCGCCTTCGCTGCTCGAGATGCAGTTCGTCGACATGTGGAACGCAACACCGCCCGGAAGTGCGACGCCACGTCGCAGGCGATCCGACATCCTCGAGTCGGCGGCGAGCCAGGGCCGCGACCTCAACAAGCTGGCCAACGATTTCCGTGACCGCCTGGCGCTCATCCGCGACGTAGGCCTGACCACGGGCGACACGCTGGCCTTCTCGCGCGCGGTGCGAACTCACCTCGACCGCTTCCTGCTCGAAGACGGGATCACGCTCAACTCGCAGGAGAAGTCGGCCCTCGCCGACATCATCCTGCGCGCCGCGGTCGGGTACGGACCCCTCGACAGCCTCCTGCACGACCGCTCGGTGAGCGAGATCATGGTCAACGGCCCCGACCAGATCTTCATCGAGCGGCGCGGCGTGTTGACCAAGGCCGAGATCCGCTTCGAGGACGAAAACCAGCTCCTGGAGACGATCCGCCGCATGGTCGCCACGACCGGACGCCACATCGACGGGCTGAACCCGATGGTCGATGCCCGGCTGCCCGACGGAAGCCGCGTGAACGCGATCATCCGGCCGGCCGCGATTCATGGTCCCGCGCTGACGATCCGAAAGTTCAAGGACGCGGTCCTCGGCATGGAGGACCTGAAGCACGAGGGCAGCCTCAGCCCCGCGATGGCCGAGTTCCTCCAGGCCGCCGTGCTCGGACGCATGAACATCGTGGTCTCGGGCGGCACGGGATCCGGCAAGACGACGACGCTCAACGTGATCGCGCGCTTCATCCCGCACAACCAGCGCGTGATCACCATCGAGGACGCGGCCGAGCTTCAGATCGACCACCCGCACGTGATCGCGCTTGAGCATCGCCCACCGAACGTCGAAGGCAAGGGAGAGCTGACGATCCGCCAGCTGCTGCGCAACAGCCTGCGAATGCGACCCGACCGCATCCTGGTCGGTGAGGTCCGCGGCGCCGAGGCGCTAGACATGCTGCAGGCGATGAACACCGGACACGACGGTTCGATGTCGACCATTCACTCGAACTCAGCGCGCGATGCGCTGTCCCGCCTCGAGACGATGGTGATGATGGCCTCGATCGACATCCCGTTCGAGGCCGTTCGAGCGCAGATCGCGTCTGCGGTCAACCTGATCGTGCACCAGGCCCGCATGCCGGATGGCAGGCGCAAGGTCGCGCAGATCGCCGAGGTGGTGGGCTACGACTCGAACGGCGCGATCCTGCGCGACATCTTCCTGCTGGGTATGGGCCCCGACCTGAGGCTGGAGTACAACGCCACGGGCTATGTCCCCACCGCGCTGGACAAGGCTGCGTTCTACGGCGTGCAGGTCAACCAGGACCTGTTCGACCCCGCGAAGTCACGGTTCGTCCCGGCGGGGTCCGACAGCATGATGCCCGTGGTCAAGGACCCGCTCATCTCGGGTCAGTCCAAGCCCGACGTCGTGCGCCAGGTGGTGGTCGTCCCGTTCAGCTCCGACCGACCGTTGGCGGCCACCTCTGTGTCCCAGTCCGCCCCCGCTCCGCCCGCTGCTCAGACACCCGAGATGCAGGAGGAGATGCGCAAGCTCATCGATGCCGCACGGGCGGCAGTCGCCGACCTCCAGGCCGCGGCCCCGCCGGTCCTTGTCGATGCACCACTTCTGGCCGCGCCCTCGGCAGGACCTACGCCAGTCGCGCCGGTCGTTTACCCGGCAGCTTCTGCGCCGCCGCCGGCCGGCCTGCCGGCGCCACCCGCATACTTTCCGCCCCCCGCTTACACCCTGCCGCCCGACCTTCACGTCGGCCAGGCGCTGGAAGCCGCCACCGCGATGGCGCGCGCGACCACGGCGCTGGGACAGCTGGCCGCAGCTTCGTCCGGCTTCAGCGGCATGTTGCCGACAGTCCGCCCGACCGAGGGGACGCCCACCGTCACCGGCGCGTCGCGGCGTATCGAGGCCGTGATCGAGACGATCATCACCCGCCGCGGGCTCAGCCTTCGCCTTGCCCCCGCGCTGACCCAGGCGTTCGAGGGTGCGGAGCTCAAGGCCAGCGATTACGCCCACGAAAGCAAGATCAGCAAGGATTCCGCCGGCCGCGAGCTCCGCCTGGCCACCGAGTCAGGGCTGCTGCAGACGGTGCGCTACCCGCAGGGTGAAGCAGGCTTCCGTGCCTCGCAGGGACTTCTGCGCGAGATCGCCGAGGGACTCGGTCAGCCGATCAACGCCGCCGCGCCGCTCACCGCGGAGACGATCATCGGCAGCCTCGCGGTCGGCCAGACCGAGGGCACGGTCACGATCATGTTCACGGACGTCGAGGAGTCGACGCGCCTCCTGTCCACCCGGGGCTTCACCGCCTCGCACGAGATCATGAAGTCGTACGAGACGATCATCGAGGACAAGGTCGCCCAGCACGCGGGCCGGAGGATCAAGGGCCTCGGCGACGGCTTCATGATCAGCTTCGGCTCCGCCAGGCACGGCGTCGAGTGCGCGCTGGACATCCAGCAGGCGATCGGCGACTACAGCAAGCTCAATCCGGAACGGAAGCTTCGCATCCGCATCGGCCTCAACACCGGCGAGGTGGTCGAGGAAGGCGGTGACATCTTCGGTGCGGCGGTCAACGTCGCGGCGCGCGTCGCCGGCAAGGCCAAGGGCGGAGAGATTCTCGTTTCCGAGATCGTGCGCCAGCTGGTCGGACCCGTGTCCGAGATGAAGTTCGATTTCCGGGGCCGCTACAAGCTGAAGGGATTTCCGGACCGGTGGCGTCTCCACCAGGTCACGCCGGGTGAAGTCAAAGAGGTGCCCCGCTTGCTCAGTTCGGCAGACGGGTTTGTGAACCGCGAGCAGGAGCGCCTCGACCTCCGCATGATCATGGACCGCGCGGCCGGCGGTACCGGCTCGGTGGTGTTCATCACGGGCGCACCGGGCGTTGGCGCCTCGAGACTGGCTACGGAAGTAGCCGCCGAATCAGTCGCCAGGGGCTGGCTCGTCCTGAGCGGGCGCTGCCTTGAAAACAACACGGAGCCCTATGCGCCGTTCCGCGAGGTGCTCGCAGCCGGGGTCGCGGCATCGACGGCCAGGTCCCTGCAGGAAGCCGCCGGCCACCACGGCCAACTGCTTGCCGCCCTGGCGCCCAGCCTTCGACACAAGGTGCGCGGCATGGCAGCCGGACATGAGATCGCTGCGGACAAGGTGCGTGAGCAGCTTTTCAAGTCCGTCCACGGCCTCCTGACCGGGGTGCAGGGCAACAAGCCGCTCTTGATCGTTCTCGACGACCTGCAGTGGGCCGATGAAGCCACCGTGTTGCTGCTGCGCGATCTCGCCGAACGCGTCAACAGCAGCCGGATGGTGGTCGTCGGGACGTACTGGGACACCGAGCTCGATTCTGGACGACCCTTCTCCACTCTTCTCTCGCGGTTGCTCCGCCGCCGCCGGGCGCAGCGAATCTCTCTCGGCCGGCTGACAGACCACGACGTGGAACGGATCGTCGCGGGCATGTCGGAGACCCCGCTCACGCCGGTGCAGCTGCTCGGCATCCAGGCGGCCACCGAAGGCAACCCGCTGTTCGTCGAGCACTCGCTCCTTTATCTGGACGAGTCGGAGAGCATGCTCGGCGGCGCCCAGCGCGGCCAGGCGAGCTATACCGAGGAGGACCTCGAGCTTGCCCAGAGCGTGCGGGGGCTGATCGGCCGGCGCATACGGCGCCTCAGCGAACCGGCACAGCGCATGCTCGTCGCTGCCGCTGTCATCGGACGTGACTTCGACATCCCGCTGCTGGAAGCATTCGGTGAGCTTTCGGGTCACGAGCTGCGCGACGCGCTGGACGAAGCAACACGCGGCCACTTCCTAGTGTCGGCCGGCACCCAGACATATCGATTCGCGCACGACCTGGTGCGCCAGCGAGTGATCGCAGCGTTACCCCTCCCTCGCCTGCAGGCCTATCACCTTGCGGTCGCGGACACCCTCGAGCGCGTCTACGGAAAGGCATCGCAGGATCACGCGCGGGAGATCGGCTATCACCTCTACCAGGCGGGCATGGCCGCGGACCCGGTCCGCACCGCGACATTCCTTGGCCAGGCCGCGCACAATGCGCTGACCATCGGCGCCTTTGAAGAGGTGTTGAGGCTGGTCGATTCGACCGTCCAGGTGCTGCCACCAGACAGGACGCGCGAGCGCGCCGAGGCTCTGTCCAGCCGTGCGCAGGCGTTGTGGGGCCTGGGCAAGATCGAGGACGCGAAGGCGGCGTGGAAAGGAGCGATCCACCGCTACGAAGAGCTCGGCGAGGCCAAGGCGGCCACCGCGCTCCACCACCGCATCGCGCACCTGGAGAGCCGTGACGGTTCGAGCGATACCAACGGCGCCGGCCCCGCCGACATCGGCGCGCCGGCCGAGGTGGAGATCTCTAGCTAGTCAAGCGGCTCGCCGGCGGCACCGGCGCGTAGGCCCAGTTGAAGGCGATGCTGGGCAGAGTGCCGCTGAAGCCAATCCGATTCGCGATCACACCTCCGGAGCCGGCCTCGAACACGTATGGCGACGTGATGTTGATGGTCGCGGATGGAGCATAGACGAGGCCAATGTAGGCGCTGTTGCCCGCCGCGCCGAGCGCGTGGACGCACACGTTGGACTGCGCCGTGTAGACACCCACCCAGTTGTACTGCTCCCCACTGAAGACGTATGTATCGCCGCCGTTGCCGTTGGCAAGGCAGGCGCCCGCCGGGAAGTTGAGCTCGACGGCGCCTGGAGTGATGGGCCCTGGGCAGCTGATGTAGGCGCCCACGACCGATTTGCAGTTGTTCTCGTTGGCGCGGTCGCCGGCCGCCCCCGACGCCATCGGCGGGTTCTGATTCGGCAGGCCGGTTGCCCATGGAGCGGTCTCCGGATCGGGCGGGTAAGCGCCGGATGTGCCCGGCCCCGCGAGAGCGTTGGGCGCAAACGGGGGTGCGAGTTGAGGGGTCAGGTCCATCGACTCATTGCCGAGCGAGCACCCACTGCCCGTGAACAAGGGACAGGGGCTGGTGTTGGTGTTCGTGACCGGACCGGTGACGGCGAGCGTGGCTGCAAGTCCGAACGGCCCGCCGCAGCCGCTGCCGGGCAGGGCCGCGTAGATGTTGTAAGCCGTTGCACCAGGAACATTGCTGATCGCGATCGTCACATTGTCGAAGTGGTTGTTCAAGTTGATCTGCCTGCACATCGAGGGCGCGCTTTCACGCTGGTAGTTGACCCCGCCGAAGGTGTCGGACCGAGTTGACGTCACAACGAATGCCCATGGCCCCGTGGGGATGTCGCGCAGCCCGGTCACCTTGGTGAGCTGGAACGAGCCGGCACAGTTCACGCCACCGGTGTTCCAGAACTGGTTCGCGGCCGGTAGGCTGACGTTGGAGACGTTTGGCTCATCCGGCGGCTTCAGCTCGTTGCTGACGAAGTCAGCGGCGTTGGTCAAGCCGGCCTGAAATGTGTAGACGCCGCCGGCCAGGAACCAGCAGTGGTCCCCACTCAAGACCAGAGGGGGGGCGTAGATGCCTGGCTGAATGACGACCTGGCTCGGCAAACCCTGACCGCTGCCGAGGTTGCCCGGCGCGGGATACTGCGGGTCGGGAAGGCGGAAGCCCGCGCGGGTGGCGCCGGCGAAATCGGGATAGGAGCACGGCGTCGAGGCCCCGCTCGGATAGCACGCAGTCGTCACCGAACCGGGGACCGTCGATTGGCATCGTGCGTAGATGTCACCGGCCACCCGAAGTCCGCCGGTCGAGATGGAGATGGTCCCGTTCGCCACGATGTCGCCGGTGATGCCTAGGGTGCCGAAGCCTCCGATCGTGATGGCACTCCCGCTCGCACCGCCGCAGCCGCCCTGGTCGAGCGCCGCCACGGTCGGCATGTACAGGAGGTTGTTGACGTTGCCGGTCGCCGACGCGGCCAGGTTCGGACTTGCGCCGTTGGTGAGGATGCGCGCGAACTGCAGCTGAAGCGATCGGTTCGCGCTGATCACGAACTGGCTGCCCTGCGGTCCCAGACCGGACACGACCTGCCTGAGGACCGTGCCGTCCGAGTACGTGCATGTGACCGTCAGGGGCGACGCGCCCGGGGGTCCGTATGCCGGCGAGCACGCCGGGGCTGCGTAGAGGCGGAGGTTCGCGCCGAAGATGGTCGTCGCGGACTGCTCGGCTGACGCGTAGCTGCCCGTCTGCTGGAGCTTGTCGGCCGCCGCAAGGCCGGCCGCATCGACCGCCGCCTGTAGGTCCCGCTTGAGCGCGTAGGCGCGTGACCCGTCGATGGCGATCGCGGACATTCCGATCAGGACCGTGAGCATCAGCGCGATGAGCACGATCGCCTGGCCGGACTGGCGCCGGACCTTCATGCTCAGTATTCCGTCCTGAACACGGCCGCGGCCGAGATCACGATGTGGTCCGAGGTCGCCTGGGCGACGATCGGCGTGATCAGCACGAGGTTGAGCCGAAGCGTGATCTGCAGCTGATCGTTGCCGGACGCGGGATTGATGGCGCTGCAGGAGCCGCTGGCGATTGCCGAGTACTCCCCGCCCGGCGCATTGGGCGGCGGCGTGGTCTCGATCGTGGCCGGCGGGCTGGGCTCGGTGATGTACAGCCACGCCGAGTTCTCGGGTGGTGTCGCGGACGTGACCGGGCCCTGTGGGCACGGAGTGCTCACGGGCGTGCCGAGCATCTGGCCGCTGACCGCGGTCAGGACGTCTGCGTTGGTGGGCAGCTGGTTGGATGCGCGGACGGCGGCCCTGGCGCCCTCGCGCGCCGCATGGTTCAGGGTGTCGTAGTAGAAGACGGCGCGGCCGATGTCGATCACGCCGAACAGCAGCAGAAGAAGGACGGGCGACACCAGGGCGAACTCGATCAGGGCTTGAGACCGCTGCCCTTGGTGACTCAAGCGGGCCCTCAACTCCCCTGCACCGCCATGTGCACGTTGGTGGCGACCTGGAAGACGCCGAACTGGGAGCGGACGATCGGTGTCAGCGGGCCGTACGTGTAGAGCACGATCACGTTGATGTCGAGCTGCCCGAGATTGGTGGCGGGGCTGGTGTAGTCGAGACCGGGCGTGTTGTTGTAGCAGATGTAGAGCCAGGGCTGGTTGGCCGTCGACGGGTACGCCGCCGACGCGTATGGCGGGTTGTGGAGGGTGTTGCCGTCGGCCGAGTTTGGGCAGGTCGTCGCCGGATTCTTCAGAACCGACGCCGGTAGCGAGATGGAAGCGAGCTCGGCGTCGACGGCCGCCTTGATCGGCGTGTCGTACAGGTACGGATGCGACAGGTTGGGCGCGTCATACCAGGCGCCGTGTCGCGCCCCCTCGCGGGCGGCGTTGGAAAGGGCCTCGGAAACGTAGATCGAGCGGCCGATGTCGACCAGCCCGCCGACCAGCAAAAGCAGCACCACGGAGGACACCGCGAACTCCACGAGGGACTGTCCGCGCTGGCTGGAAAGTGGCGGTTTGAGTATCACGTTAGGGGGGCTCTGCAACGGGATATCTTGCCTATGATGGGTCGGCCTTGCGGACGTTTAGCGCAATTACCGCCCGCCGACCATTCACCCTCCTTGGCGTCTTGCTCGCCGTTCTGGTCATCGTCGCGTTCGTCCTCGTGGCTCTCAACGCAAGCCAGGCCGGGGCGAGTCCCCAGCAGACGGTAGTGGTGGCGAGCAAGGACCTGACGCCCAGGATTCCGATCTCGGCCGACGCGCTAACGACCCGGACTATCCCGGTGCCGGCCAGCTATCCGAAGGTTTACTTCGACCGAGTCGTGGACGTTCAGGGCATGATCCCCCTCGTCACGATCACGTCCGGCCAGGCGGTGTCCTCCAACGACGTGGCCAAGCCCACCCTGGCGCTGGGCGCCCAGTCGGAATACCTCCCAATCCCCAAGGGATACGTCGCGCTGACCATCCCCACCAGTGAGCAGCAGGGCGTGGCGGACTTCATCCAGCCGGGCGACTACATCTCGGTGATCGCGACGGTGTCGGCCGGCGGCAAGGTGGCGTCGAAGACCGTCTTCACCCAACTCCACGTGATCAAGGTCGGCCTCCAGAGCGCCACCGTGACCTCCAGCGCGACGAGCCTCACGGTCGTCGTGACTCAGTGCCAGGCCGAGATCATCACCTGGTTCCTGGCGTACGCGGCGCTCAAATACACGCTCGAGTCGTACAAGGACTACCAGCCGGGCGAGCAGGCCCCCGATCCGAAGTGTCCGAGCGTCGGCGACGCCAAAGGCGTAACGCTCCAGGTCATCCAGGCCAACTACCCCGGCCTGTTCTAGATGAATCTCCCGCCAGAGACGATCGTTGCCGTTCCTATGGCGGCCGCGATCTTTGTCTTCTTCTGGGCCCTCGACAAGGTGCGCAAGGAGCGCCTCTTGCCCGCCACGTCGCCGAGGCCTGACCGGGCCACGCCGCGTGAGCTGGTCGACCGGCTGTTGAAACCGGCGGCCGAAAACCTGAGCCAGCGCCGCAAGGTGCAGGGCAGGCCGACGCTGAGCGAAGACCTCGCGCGCGCCGGCCTGAACATCAGCGCGCCCGAGTACCTGCTGATTCGGATCGGCGCGGTCGGCCTCGGCGCTCTGATAGGGCTGTTTCGTTTCGGCTTTTCCCTCGGGCCGATCATTCTCGGCGCGGTCGGCTTCGCGGTACCACCGCTGGTCGTGGCGTACCTGCAGCGGCGGCGCCAGAACCAGTTCAACGACCAGCTCACGAGCATGCTGCAGCTCCTGTCCAACTCTCTCAAGACCGGCTACGCGATCGACCGCGCGCTCGAGACGGTGGCTGCGAAATCGCAACCTCCCGTCTCGACGGAGTTCGAGCGCGTGACCACCGAGATCACGCTCGGCACCTCGGTCGAAGATGCGCTCAGCTCGCTGCTGCTTCGCATCAACAGCCCGGACCTCGAGTTCATCGTGACGGCGATCCTGCTCCACATTCGAGTCGGAGGCAACCTTGCTGAGGTCCTCGACAACATCTCCGACACGCTGCGCGACCGGCTGCAGACCAAGCGCGACATGAGCGTGTTGACGGCCCAGTCGCGGGCGTCGGCGAGCATCATCACCGGACTGCCCATACTCCTGGCCCTGGGTCTTTACGTCTTCGTGCCCGGGTATTACGCGCCGATGACTAGCAGCGTCGTGGGGCTTGTGATGCTCGGCTTTGCCGGGTTCATGGTCCTGATCGGCAACCTGCTCATCCAGCGGATGACCTCGCTCGAGCCATAGCGGTGCTGCAACTTGCGATCGCAGCCGGCGTGATCTGCGGCGTCATCGTCTTCGCGTATTTCATCGCCATCGACCAGTTCCGCGCGGCCGCGGCCAACGGAGGCCATGTTGCGGCTGCGCCGCGCCCCACGTTCGTGAAGCAGCTTGAGACGATGCTCCGGCCTGTCTCGCGCATGCCCGCGCGCACCGCGATCCAGGTGCGCCAGAAGCTGAGCCAGGCGGGAAATCCGGGCGGTCTCACGCCCGCCGGCTTCCAGTCGGTGCGCTACAGCGTCGCCGCGATCATGGCCGTGGCCGGGCTTGCCGTCGGGCTGGTCGTGCCGGTCGGCATGCCCACACTGCTCGCCGCGGCGGTCTCGGGGCTGATCTTCGCCGTCATCGGCTTCATGACGCCGGGGCTCTGGATCGAGCAGCGAATCGCCCAGCGGCGCCGTGAGATCCAGCGCTCGCTGGCCGAAGCGACCGACCTGCTCACCCTGGTGGTTGAGTCTGGGATGAGTCTTGACGAGGGCTTGCTGAGCATCACCGAGCGTTTCCACAACGCCTTGGGGGACGAGATCGGCAAGGTGCTGCGCGAGATCCGCCTCGGACGGCCTCGGATGGCGGCGCTCGAACACATGGCCGACATGGCGGGCGTGCCGGACCTGCACCACCTCGTAGAGTCGATCGTGCAGTCGGACCAGATGGGCGTGCCGATCGCCCGCCTGCTTCGCGTCCAGGCGACCGAGATGCGGCGCCGGCAGAGGCAGGGCGCGCAGGAACGCGCCGCCCAGGCGTCATCCCGCATGGTATTCCCGATGGTCGGCTGCATATTTCCTGTGCTCTGGGTCGTCCTGCTCGGACCGGCCATCATCCAACTGTTGAAGTCGCTTCGATGAGCACGAACAACCGCGGGCCTCGCACCCACCACCAGTCGTTCAGCGATCTCGACAAGCCCCTGTACACGATCAGCGTCGCGGCCGAGATTCTCGAGACGCACCCTCGAACGCTGATGCTGTACGAGGACGCCCAGCTGATCGAGCCGCATCGCACGAGCACCAATCGGCGTCGCTACTCGCCACGAGACATCAGCAAGGTCCAGGTGATCCAACACCTGACGCGCGAGAAAGGCGTGACCCTGGCGGGTGTACGGCACATCCTCAGCCTGTTCGACGTGATGAAGAAGCACCGCGTCGAGCCGCCAGCCGACCTGAGGGAGGTCTACGACCGGTACGCAGCCCTGATCTAGGAGGCAGCCGCCCTCTTTCTTCGTTTCGCCGCCGGGGCCCACAAACTTTCCAGGTCGTAGTACGACCGCTCCCCCGGCAGGAACACGTGGGCGAGCACGGAATCGAAATCGAGCAGGATCCAGCCAGCGTCTCCATACCCGTCGACCGCGAGCGGTCTGCGGTCCCTCGACTTCGCCGCCTCCATCATCGCGTCGGCGATGGCGCGGACCTGGCGGTCGGTCTCCCCTTCGCAGATCACAAAGTAATCGGCCACCGAGGTCTGGTCGCGGACGTCGAGCACGACCGGGTCCCACGCCTTCTTCTCCGCGGCCGCGCTACGCAGCAAGCGTGCCAGCTGCAAGGGCGTGAGTCGCCTGGTCCGTTCAGCCGCCAACGTGACGATTATCCCCATACAGGCCGTGCCGGGCGATATACGCGGCGACCGCCTCGGGCAGCAGCGTCGTGACTCGATTTCCGCTTGCGATCGCACGGCGCAGCGCGCTTCCGGAGATGTCCGGCGTCGGGCGCTCGCATACGATGTCGCTCGTCCCGGTCAATGGTCCGGTGCCCGGACGCGTCACGACAACCATCGACGCAAGCCGCCGAATCTCATTGGGCTCGTTCCAGCTAGAGAACAGCTTCGCCGCGTCCCAACCGAGAATCAGGAAGAGCTCGTCGTTGGGATAACGACTCTTCAGCTCTCTCAGCGTGTCGACCGTGTACGAAACCCCGCCCCGTTTCACCTCCACGTCCGAGACCTCGAACTTCTTGTTGCCGTCGATGGCCAGGCGGCACATCTCGAGGCGCTGGTCGGCGTTCGCGGCCGCTTCGTGGCGGTGCGGTGGCATTCCGGACGGGATGAAGATCACGCGGTCCAGCCGCGCGCAGTCGATCGCCGCTTCCGCGGCCGCCAGGTGGCCAAGGTGGATCGGGTCGAAGGTGCCGCCCAGGATTCCAATCCTCATGGCTGGTACTCGAACTCCACTCCGGCGATCCTGACCGTGTCGCCCGGCTTTACCCCCGCCGCCTCTAGCGCGGCGTTGACGCCGATGCGGTCCAGCTCGGACTGGAACCTGGCGAGCGCGCCCTCGGAGTCGAGATCGGTCCGCTCGACAAGTCGTTCGACGCGCTCACCGCGCACAGAGAACCCGAATGGCTTGGGCTCGACGACGAGCTCGTCGCGCCTGCGCTCGGGGAGCCTGGTCACGGTGGCAGCGACGGGCGCTCGTGGCGGCGGCGCGATGGAGACGAGAACAGAGACTGCCTGCAGGAGCCGCGGCAAACCTTCACCCGTCAACGCCGACACGAAAAGCACGCCGGCACGCCGCGTCCGCGCGCGCAGCTTTCGGGCAGGTTCGAGGTCGACCTTGTTGACCGCCACGATGTTCGGCCGCTCGGCGAGCTCCGATGAGAACTGCGCGACCTCCGCACGCACCGTCTCGAGGGCCTTCCAGGGATCCGTCGCGGACCCGTCGAGCACGTAGACGAGCGCCTTGGTCCGCTCGACATGCCGCAGGAATCGCTGTCCAAGACCGGCGCCCCTCGCAGCGCCCTCGATCAGTCCAGGTATGTCCGCCAGGACGATGCGTCCCGCGTCGTTCTGAGCCACGCCGAGCTCAGGATCGAGAGTGGTGAACGGGTAGTCGGCCACTTTTGGCCTGGCGGCGGTGAGCGCCCGCAGGAGCGACGACTTTCCCGCGTTCGGCGGACCCACGAGGCCTACGTCGGCGATCAGCTTGAGGTCGAGTGTGATCGTGCTTTCGTCGCCCTTGAGTCCCGGTTCCGCGTAGTCGGGGGCGCGGCGCCTCGAGCTCTTGAAGTGCACGTTGCCGCGGCCGCCCGCGCCGCCTCGAGCCACCACCGCGCGCGCGCCGGGCCGGTCGAGGTCGGCGATCAGTTCGCCGTCCTCGGCGAGCGCGATCGTTCCCACCGGCACCTTCAGCTCGACGTCGGCGCCGGTGCGCCCGGTCTTGCGACCTCCCGCGCCGTCGGCTCCGGACTCGGCCGGCCAGCGCGTGCGACGCCGGTACAGCGCGAGGTCGCTGACGTTGTTGGACGCGACCAGGGTTACCGAGCCGCCGCGCCCGCCGTCGCCGCCGTCCGGCCCACCGCGCGGGACGAACGGTTCACGTCGGAAAGAAGCCGAGCCTTTTCCGCCATGACCGCCGCGCACGACGATGCGGGCGGAGTCGATGAAGTGTGGTCGGTCAGGCGTTCTCTTTGACGCTGACGCGGCGCCGGTCCTTGCCCACCCTTTCGTAGTGGACGTGGCCCGCGACGGTCGCGAACAGGGTGTCGTCGCGGCCTACGCCGACGCCGCTTCCGGGCGCGATCTTCGTGCCGCGCTGGCGGACCAGGATCGTTCCGGCGTTGACGAGCTGTCCGCCGTAGATCTTCACCCCGAGCATCTGCGGGTTCGAGTCGCGGCCGTTGCGCGACGAACCGCCGCCCTTCTTGTGTGCCAACTACTCAGTCTCCCTCTTGCTCCGCCGGCGCGTGGTCTTCTTGGGCGCCTCGGGTGCCTCTTCGGTTTCCGGTTTCGCGGCCTCCGCTTTCGCAGCCGCCTTTTCCTTCGGCGCCGCCTTGGCCCGGCCGCCGCGCCTGCCCTTCGGCTTCGCGTCTTCCTCTTCTTTCTCTTCCGTCTCGAGCCCGACGCCGCCGACCGCGATGATCTCGAGGGCGGTCAGGTGGGCACGACCTCCGTGGTGCACCCGCACACGCTTCTTGGACTTGTAGCGGATGCTCTCGATGCGCGGCCCGCGGCGGTGCACGATCACCCTGGCGTCGACTTCGATGCCGTCAGCCTGCGCTCCGACCTTCGTCTCCTTGCCGTCGCTGAACAGCAGCACGCGACCGACCTTCACCGACGATCCCGGTTCGGCCGCGAGGCGGTCGACCAGGATGCGGTCCCCGGGTGTCACGCGGTACTGCTTTCCGCCGCTGACGACGACGGCAGACGGAGAACTATCAGGCTTGGGCACGGCGAGAGATTGTACCAAGGGGCTGGAGCGGCCTGTCTTCGAGCACCAAGTCCGTGCTACACGCGCCTACCCGACTCATTGATCGCTAGCGCACGAGGATGGACGTGAGCACGACGATCGCAAGAACCAGCGCGGCGAACGGTGGAACCACTTTGGTGTATGTGCCGCGCACTACATCAGGGCCGCGCCGCTGCACGACGATCCCCGCGACAACCACCAACGCCGCGACGAGAGATGTCGCACCGAAAAATCGCAGCAGCCCCGCGGGATCGTCCGCCGGCGGCGGGACGAAGAGCGTCGTGAACAGGCCGCAGTAGGCAAACCAGGTGAGGATCCGTCGCCCGTCGATCCTCGGCTTGCCGCGCCTTTCACCCACTGGTCCAAACGGCCAGAGACGCAAGAGCGCAGGCAGGCAGAGCAGGTAGAGAAACGCGCACGCGACCTTCACCGGCAGCACCGCGGTCAGCAGCGCGTTGCCGAGCACCTGAGGGCGCAGGCTCTCGAGATGCACGGCGGGACCCAGCACCGCGAGCAGCCAGCAGAGCTGGATCACCAGGAACAGCCCGGGCGCCGAGGCGAACTCCACCGTCAACGCAAGCTCGGCCCATGCGGTCAAAGACAGCGCGACCGCGGCAAGCACGACGCTTCGTTCGTCGCCCGGCACCAGGTTGAACGGAGCGGCGAGCTGCACCGCGGCAACGACCGAGCACAGGGCGATCGTGCCGAGGACCGGGCTCGGCCGCCGGCGCCGAAGCTCGAGCCGCTCCCATTCGCGAGCGCTCAGCCGAATCCACGCAACCTCGACCAGCGCCCCGAACACGACCATCGTCAGCAGGCCTGGATAGAGGAGCAGCGCGATCGAATGGGTGGCGATGCCCGAAAGGATCTGAATCAAAGCCGCGCCGCCTGGAGCAGGGGTAGCGGATACAGGCCGACGACGACGTTGATGGCGAGGACGATCGCCACCCCGACAGCCTGGCGGCCGCGCGGGACGCCAAGGCTGCGGCCGAGCCGGAGCGAGCCCGGCAGCCAGAGCAGCATGCCCAGCCCAAGCACGAGGGCAAGGGGCCAGAACAGCTGGGTGGCGCCGCGGAGCAGCAGCACCCGAGCTGCAAAACCCGCGAATGGGGCCGATCCGGCCAGCGCCGCGGCCACTACGAGGTTGATCGGCCGATCGGTCGCGATCCTCTCGCGCAGCGCCCGGCGCGAGGCCATGTAGAGGGGAAGGCGGCCGAGAAGGATGCCGAACAGCACGAGGAGTGCGGCGCGCCGGCCGTCACCCACGGTCAGGCCGAGCCCGCAAAGCGCAAGACCCCAGTCGGCGACGAACGAGTAGCGCCACGCCGCGACACCGTTTTCCGTCCACAAAGACGCGACGGTACCCCAGGCCATGTTCAGCAGGCCGATGCCGATCAGCAGCGTGCCGAAAGCGCCTCCCGCGTCCGGCCCGAGCAGGCCCTGGGCCTGGGCGACGATGACCGCAGCAAGCACCGGCCCGACGAACGCAAGCCACGCGACGGGAGACGAGGTCACCGGGTCCTCGGGGTCGAACGGCTGGATGTAGGGCAACAGGCCGATGGCGGCAGCAAGGCCGGCGACAAGGCCTACGGCGGCAAACCGTCCGACCGCGTCCGGCACCTCGACGCGAGCCAGGACCAGCGCCAGCGCCAGCATCGCGACCGCCAGCACCGGCGCCCTGAGACGGACGGCAAACGGCCGGTTGCCGGCCACCGCCGCCTGCAGCACGCCCAACGCGAGGAGCACCAGCAGGACCAGCTCGAAGGTCGGTGCTGCGGCGATCGCGACGGTGCCCACCAGGCCGGCACTTCCCCGCACGGCCAGCGTCCGGCGCGACGCGGTCGCCGGAGCGACGACGAGCACCAGCACCAAGGCCACGGCGGCGAACGCGATGATCTCGATCGCTTCAGGCGGCACGGGCGACCCTGACGGGAACCCAGCAGGCGCCGGCGGCGACCGCTCCCGCAGCCACATATGGCCATGCCCCCAAAGGCGCATCGCCGAGGCCTGCGGCAGCGCCGATCGCCAGTGCGAGCAGGACGACGGAGGTCAGCAGGGCCGGCGCATCGGCCCCCAAAAGAACGCGAGCGCCGGCAAGCCCGGTGACGGTCAGGACCGCGAAGCGGAGTGGAGCGCCCTCTCCGGCGGTCACCGAGAAAGCGATCCACAACGCGAGCACTCCCACCGCGACGCATAGCACGAACCTCGGGGTCGAGCCCGGCGGCATGATCTGCCAGCCCGCCGGGCCCGAGCTGACGCACCTGGCCGCAGCGAGCAGCCCGCCGAGCGCTATGGCGGCCGCCTCGAGCGGGCCCGCATCCTGGAGCACCAACACCGCGAGCCCCAGGGTCGCGATCGCAACGCCCAGGGCGAGACCGCGGCGCCCGTCGGCGAGGACGACCATCGACGCGCCGAGCCAGGCGACAAACCCGGCTGCAACCTCGATCACCTATCTGGTCACGGCGAAGCCGAGTGCGACCAGCGCGGCGAGCCACAGCACCGGGCTGCCACCCGCGGCGGCGGCTTCGAGCTCCCGGATGTTGAAGATCGACCGGTACTGCTCGGGCACGGTGGCTGCACGGATGGCGGTCCGAGCACGATCCAGGGCTGCCGCGCCGGGCAGCGGGAACAGCGCCGGCCTGGCTTGGGTGTGAATCGCCGACGTGCCCGTCCACGCATACGTCGCCATGGCGATCACCAGCAGCGGCACGAGCAGGGTGACCACTGGCAGAACGCTGGAAACCGTGACCACCGCGGTCAGGCCTCCCGCGAGCGCCCCGGCCGCCGACGGCATCACTTCCCCGGCGACCGGATTGGCGAAACCGAAATGCAACACCGCAAGGGCGGGCCCGGCGACAAGGGTGAGGGCGGCGATCAGCATGGACACCCTGGGAAAGGTCTCGGCGGCAGGGTGCCCGCGCCCGCCCGGCAGGCCGATGGCACGCGCTCCCCCGACCATCCACACGACCCACGCGGCGGCACCCGCAACGCCGATCAATCCGAGCAGGTCACCGGCCTCGAACGTGGCCTCGATCCCGATGACACGGCCGCCGAATGCGAGACCTGGCGGCAGGCCTATCGCGGCCGCGATGGCCAGCACCGACGCGGCGCCGGCGCGATCCGGCAAAAGGGCCAGGCAGGCGACCAGCGCGGAAGCGGTCGCGAGGAGGACGAGACCTGCAACCAGGCCCAGCGGCGTACCGATCGCGATCGCCATCAGCGCGAAGCCGCCAAAGCCGGGAATGACCTCCCCGAGAAACTCCCGCCGCGTGGCCGCGGCCTGGGCGCGAGCCGCGGCGGCGGCCCCGGCCGCGATACCCACGACCGCGAGCGCCACGTTGAACCAGGCGCTGGGATAGCGGCCGTCGCCCAGCTCGTACGCGCGCACGAGGAGGTAGAACCCCAGCGGGTACAGCACGCCGACGGTGATCCCCGCCGCACGCAGCGAGGGGCGCGCCCACAGCCGGGCCGGCCACGTCCGCCATGGAAACATGCACGACGCAAGCACGGCGGAAGCGGCAATCAAGACGAAGACCGGAGCCGTCACGGCCGCCACGGGAACCGCCGAGTAAATGGCCGTCCCGCCGGACACCTGAAGGATCGCGCCAACCCACGTCAACGCCAGCCAGCCCGCGAGAAGGAGCGCCCAGCTCGGCCGCCACGCCCGCGGGTCCTCGATGTCGAGCATGACCACCGCGACGGTTGCCGCCGTCCCTCCCGCGATCGCGGTCAACACGATACCTCCGCCCTCCACGGTCGCCATCGCCGCCGCGACGCCCAGCAGCGATAGGGCCGACTCCTGCCACGTCCGCGGCTGCAGGCTGAGCAGGACCGCGGCCGGGACCGTGATCATCAGGCCGAACGCGAAGGCCACTGCATCGACCCGGAGGTCGAAGGCCGAGCCGTAACCGAGCTGTCCCAGGATCAGCTCCAGAGAGGAGCGGACCGGCACCCACACCGCGAACAGCGCCGCCACGGAGCTCCAGCCGCCGATTCCCGCGGCGGCGCGGCCGAGATCGACGCCTGCCAGCCCGAACGCCGCGATCACCGCGGCGGCGATGAGCGGAAGCACGACCGGTCCGAGGACCGCGACTGACGGCATGCGACGTTATTCTCCGGCGGTCAGTCTTGCGAGCGCTGAGCGGGTGGCCTCAGCCCGTTCCTCCAGGTTCTTGACCACGCCTGCCGGCGCCCTGGTCTGGAACTCCTCGTTCGCCAGCTTGGCCTCGAGCTTGGCCAGGTCTTCCTCGAGCCGTTTGCGTTCCTTCTCGCGCCTCGAGTCGCCCGATCCCGCCGGGAAGCTGACCCGTCCGACAGCCGTCACCAGCGGGGTGCCGCGGTCCAACTCCTCCACCAGATCGACGTGCGCCAGCCTGGCGGCCAGGCTCGCGACCGTCTTCCCTGTCGAGCCGTCTAACTGCAGCCGGCCGCCGCGCGGTGGAGCTTCAGCGGCCTGCCTGTGACCACGGACCTCTTCCACGATCGCCATCGCCTGTCCGAACTCCTCCTCGGCGCGGGGATCGACGAAGTCAGGCTGCGGCCAGGGGTTGCGCATGACGTAGTCAGAGCGACCGGGGAGCCGCGACCACAGCTCCTCGGTCACGAAGGGCATGAAGGGATGCAGGAATCGGAGCAGCGCATCGAGACAGGAGAACGCGATGTCCTGCGCCACGATGTCGCCCGCGCGCAGCCGGTCCTTGATCGCCTCCAGGTACCAGTCGCAGAACTCGTTCCACGCGAACGCGTAAGCCGCATTGATCGATTCCTGGAACGTGAACGCTTCGATCCCGGCTGTGACAACGCCGCACGCGTGAGAAAGACGCGAAAGGATCCACCGGTCTTCAAGGTGCTCCTGGACCTCGAGGGCGCCGGGCCTGTCGCTCGATTGGATGCCCGGCGAGCTCAGCAGTAGACGGGTCGCGTTCCAAAGCTTGTTGCAGAACCGCCGGTAACCCTCGATCCGGCTTTCATCAAACCGAACATCCTGGGTCGACATCGCAACAGACGCAACCCACGCGCGCAATGCGTCCGTGCCGTAATTCTGGATCAGGTCGCGCGGGTCGACGCCCGTGCCGAGCGATTTGGACATGCGCCGGCCATCTGCCGCCTGGACCACACAGTGGATCGCAACATCGGAGAACGGCACCTCGCCCATGAACTCGAGGCCAGTCATGATCATCCGGCTGACCCAGAGGTTGATGATCTCCCGCGCCGTGCTGTTCATGTCGTTGGGGTAGAAGGTCTTGAGATCCTCGGTCTCGTCGGGCCAGCCGAGCGTCGCAAACGGCCAAAGCGCGGACGAGAACCACGTATCGAGGACGTCGGGGTCCTGCGTCAACTCTGTGCTGCCGCACTCGCTGCACATTTCGGGAGCCTCGACCGTGACGATCTTGTGGCCGTTGCCGCAGTAATAGACCGGGACGCGATGCCCGAGCCAGAGCTGGCGCCCGATGTTCCAGTCGCGGAGTCCGCGCAGCCAGTCGAGATACGTCCGCTCGTAGCGCTCGGGGTGCCAGCGCACCTTGCCGGCCTCAGAGGCGGCCAGCGCCTTGTCTCGCATGATGTCCATGCGCAGCCACCACTGGTCGCTGATCAGCGGCTCGATGATCGTGTGGCAGCGGTCGCAGTGGCCCACCTCGTGCGCGTAGGGCTCCTCCTTGACGAGGAAGCCCTGCGCCTTCAAGTCCTCGACGACTCGCCTTCGTGCGTCGAGCGCCGGCAGGCCGTCGTAGGGCAGGCCGGGCACGTTCATGCTCGCGTCATCGTGCATGCCGTTGACGATCTCGAGCCCGTGTCGCTGGCCGATCTCGTAGTCCATGGGGTCGTGGCCAGGAGTGACTTTCAGCGCTCCCGTACCGAAGTCCTTGTCCACCGCGTCGTCCCCGACGATCGGCAGCTTGCGTCCGACAAGTGGCAGCACGGCTGTCTTGCCGATCAGGCTTCGGTAGCGCTCATCGTTGGGGTTGACTGCGACGCCGGTGTCGGCGAGCATCGTCTCCGGACGCACGGTCGCGATCGTCACGTCGCCGCCGCCTTCAATCCGGTAGCGGATGAAGTACAGCGTGTCCTGGTGCTCCTGCCACTCGACCTCCAGGTCTGAGATGGCGGAGCGGTCGTGCGGACACCAGTTGACGATTCGCGGCGCTCGATAGATCCAACCGCGCTCGTAAAACTCGACGAACGCGGTCATCACGGACCGGTAATAACGCGCGTCCATGGTGAAGCGCAGTCGCGTCCAGTCGAGCGAGATGCCAAGCACGCGGTCCTGGCTGACGATCGTGTCGCCGACGTTTCGATACCACTCGTCCACGCGCGCCGTAAAGGCTTCGCGCCCCAGCTGCTCCTTGGTCATGCCTTCCGCTGCGAGCTGCTTCTCGATGACGTTTTGTGTCGCGATCGCCGCATGGTCCGTCCCTGGCAGGAAGAGAACCTCGTAGCCCGCCATGCGCCGGTAGCGCGCGACTATGTCTTGCAGCGTGTGGTTGAGCGCATGGCCCATGTGCAGCTCTCCGGTGATGTTCGGCGGCGGGAGACAGATGGTGAACTTCCGGTTCTCGCTGTTGGCGTCAGCGATGAAGAGACCGTCGGATTCCCAGCGCGCGTACCAGCCGGCCTCGACGGCCTGCGGATCGAACGCCTTCGGCATCTGGTTGTCTTCTGTCAGTGGGACGTGTTTCATCGTTTGGTGAGGTCGAGGGACGCCGGCGCGAGGGTCGCGGTTAGCGCGACAGAGCCGGCGAGGCTACAGATACGTTCTCAGCACGGCTCATGGTTTCGAAATTCTACCGTTTGTCGCGCTGGCGCTTGTCGAGATCCTCGTTGGACCGCGTGGCGCCCATCCATCGCGCAGTCGTCGCAAACACGCCGGGCATGAGCGCCTGCAGCTTGAGCACCGTCCTGAGCTGGATCGGCACGACGTCGATCTCCCGCCGGTTCCTGGTGATCGCGGTCCACACGGCGTCCGCGACCTGAGCTGGAGATACCTCCCCGGCGACGGGATTGGGCCTCAGGCCGGTCACCGCCCACATCCCTGCTTCGCTCACAAAAGTCGGGGCGATCACGGACACTCCTACGCCTGTCCCCCACAACTCCTCGCGCAGCGCGAGTCCAAAGCCGCGAATGGCGAACTTCGTCGCGTTGTACATCGTCTCGCCGCCCGAGGGCAGCTTGCCGGCGATCGATGACATGAACACCATGTGCCCGGACTTGCGGGCGAGCATCCCCGGCAGGAGCCTGGCGGCGAGCACGATGCCGGCCCTCAGGTTGACCGCGAGGGCACGGTCGATCTCTTCGATCGTGAAGGTCGCAAGCCGGCCTGTCGCAGGGATGCCGGCGTTGGAGATCAGGACGTCGACGTCGCCCGCCTCGTTCGCCAGGCGCTCCGGCTCGCCCTCACGCGACAGGTCGGCTACGACCACGCGTGAGTCGCCGAGATCGGCGGCCAGCTTGTTGAGCGCCTCCTCGTTGCGCGCCGAGAGCACGAACTTCGCTCCGCCGCGTCTCACTCGTCTGGCGATGTGTGGCCCAAGCCCAGTCGAAGCGCCCGTGAGGAGGACCGTCTTGCCGCGAACGTCCACCGCTGAAGGATAGGCCCCGCCTGATTCCGCACGTTATCGCCATCCGGTGCGTTTTCCGTCCTCGAATTCCGCACGTTATCGCCGTCTGGTGCGGAATAGGCGAAGTCCGGGTTGGTTAGGCGGACTCTCCGACCGCGCGCACGGGTCCCTCGGTCTCCTCGGCGACCTCGAACTCCGGCTCCAGGGCGTCGCGGATGGACCGCTCGGAGATGATGCAGCGCTTGATCTCCGGCCGCGAGGGGATCTCGAACATCGAATTAAGGAGCGCCTCTTCGATGATCGACTTCAAAGCGCGCGCGCCGGTGCCGCGCAAGAGCGCGAGCTCCGCGATCGCATCGAGCGATCCCTTCTGGAACACGAGCTCGACGCTGTCGAGCGAGAAGAACTTCTGGTACTGCTTCACGAGCGCGTTCTTCGGCTCGGTGAGGATGCGGACGATGTCGTTCTGGTCCAGGTGGTGCAGGGTCACGATGATCGGCAGGCGGCCGATGAACTCGGGGATGAAGCCATACTTCAGAAGATCCTGCGGCTGCAGGTGCTTGAGGGTCTCCGACACCGCCTTGCGCTCCACCCGCGTGTGCGGCGCGCCAAAGCCGATCGCGCGGCGGCCGATGCGCTGCTCGACGACTTTCTCCAGCCCGTCGAACGCGCCGCCGCAGACAAAAAGGATGTTGGTCGTGTTGATCTGGATGAAATCCTGGTGCGGGTGCTTGCGCCCCCCCTGCGGTGGGACGTTGGCGACCGTGCCCTCGAGGATCTTGAGCAGCGCCTGCTGCACGCCCTCGCCGCTGACGTCGCGCGTGATGGATGGGTTGTCCGACTTGCGCGCGATCTTGTCGATCTCGTCGATGTAGATGATTCCGCGCTCGGCGCGGCTGATGTCGAAGTCCGCGGCCTGGATGAGCCGCAACAGGATGTTCTCCACGTCCTCGCCGACGTAGCCCGCCTCGGTCAGGCTCGTCGCGTCGGCGATCGCGAACGGGACGTCGAGGATCTTCGCCAGCGTCTGCGCGAGGTAGGTCTTGCCGCAGCCGGTCGGACCGACGAGGAGCACGTTCGACTTGGTCAGCTCGACGTCGCCGACCGACTTCGACGCGCTGATTCGCTTGTAGTGGTTGTAGACCTGGACCGAAAGCACTTTCTTCGCGCGTTCCTGTCCGATCACGTACTGGTCGAGCGCAGCGCAGATGGTCTTCGGGTTGGGGATGAATCCGGTCTTCTGCTTCTTGGTGCCGGCCGACCGGTTGTCGTCCTCGAGGACCTCCTGGCAGAGGTCGATGCACTGGTCGCAGATGAAGACGCCTGGCCCGGCCACCAGCTTTCGCACCTGGTCCTGGCCCTTGCCGCAGAAGCTGCATCGGGTGTACCGGCGGCGATCTTCTCGTTCGTTCATTGCTTCCTAATTCACGACTCTACGGGGAGGCGGGCGCCGGGGGATTATGGCCCCAGAGAATCTCGTTGGCAAGGCTTATGCACTCGCTGCAGATGAACACCCCAGGGCCTGCCACGAGGCGGATGCCTCTTTCGCCTTGGTCCTTGCCGCAGAACGAGCACTTGGGACGATGTCGTGTGGTCTCGTCCCGCTTCGTCCTGCGTCGGAAGATCATCCTGCGGCGACCTTTTCCTTGACCTTCTCTTCGTCTTTGGCTTTTTCCCTGTCGCCTGGCTTCGTCGGCGTCAGGATGATGTCGTCGATCAGACCGTACTCCTTCGCGGCCTCGGCTGTGAGGAAGTAGTCGCGCTCGGTGTCCTGCGTGACCTTCTCGATCTTCTGACCGGTGTGTCTCGCGAGGATCTGGTTCAGCTGCTCGCGCGTCCGCAGGATCTCCTTGGCATGGATCTGGATGTCCGTCGCCTGGCCCTGCATGCCGCCCCACGGCTGGTGGATGAGGATGTTGGCATGGGGCAGCGCGTAGCGCTGTCCGTGCGCACCGCCGGCCAGGAGCACTGCGGCCATCGAGTAAGCCATGCCGATGCAGATCGTGGAAACCGGCGGCCGGATGTACTGCATCGTGTCGTAGATGGCCAGGCCGGCCGTGACCTGTCCGCCCGGACTGTTGATGTAGAGGGCGATCTCCTTCTCGGGGTCCTCCGACTGGAGGAAGAGCAGCTGCGCGACGACGAGGTTGGCCACCTGGTCGTCGATCGGCGTGCCGATGAAAACGATGCGCTCCTTGAGGAGGCGGGAGTAGATGTCGAACGCTCGCTCACCGCGGCCGGTGTTCTCCACCACCATCGGGACGAGGTAGTTGGATGGCATCTCGATCTGCTTCATGTTGGGCACAAACGTCATTCTAGACACGGGTCGGCCCGGTTCAGTCAAGTGGCCGCGGTTATCCCGCGATATCCACCAGCCGGGCGAGGACCCGCCGCCGCCTGAGCCGGGAAGCGAAGTAGCGCCTTGCAGCCGCGCTCTTCTTGAGCTCGCTCAGCTGTCCCTTGAGCTCGTCGTCGGTGCCTGCCTGCTCCTCGAGGAACTTCAGCGCGTCCTCCTCCGATGGCTCGAGGCCTTCGCGCCTGGCGAACTCGCCCAGCACGAGGTCGACCTTGAGCCGGGCCTCCGCGTCCGGGCGCTGGCCGGCCATCCACCCGTCGACCGACTTGCCGAGATACTCCAGGTAGCGGTCGAGCTTGAGGCCCTGCCGGTTGAGGCTCCGCTCGAGCGATTCGAGCTCGCTCGTCAGCTCACGCTCGACCAGGGCTTCTGGCACCTCGACCGATGATGCGTCGACCAGCGCCTTGACCACCGCCTGCTCGCGGTCCATCTTCTCGACCGCCTTTGCCGACTCCTCGAGCTCCTCGCGTACGGACTGCCTGTAGCCGTCGACGGTCTCCTGTTTGCCACCGGTCATGCTCTTGACCAGGGCGTCGTCGAGCGGGGGCAGGACCTTCTCCTTGACCCCGCCCACCGTCACGCGAATCGTCGCGTCTTTTCCCGCCAGCTCGGGATTGCTGTAGCTGTCGGGAAAACGCACCTTCGCCTCGCGCGTCTCGCCGGTGAAAGTGCCTCGCAGCACCGCGACGAGCTCGGGGAGCAGCACGCCTTCTTTCACCTCGGCCTCCGTTGATTTCCGGCTCTCGGACTCGACGGGCTTGCCATCGACCTCGACCTCGATGTCGATCACCGCGACGTCGCCGGTGCGCACCTCCCGCTCGACCGGCGTGATCTCCGCCATCGGTTCGCGCAGATCGTCGAGCCGGCGATCGACCAGCTCGTCGGTGACCTCGTGCGTGTGGTCAGGCGGCTCGATGGTGAGCCTGGTCGCGTCGGCGAGCATGACCTCGGGCATGACGCTGATCGTTGCCTTCAGTCGCGCAGGCTTCCCGCGCTCGAGCTCGAGCACCTCGACGTCCGGGTTGTCGATGGGATCGAGCGACTTCTCTGTCAGCGCTTGCTGCACGACCTCCGGCACCATGGTCTCGACGACCTCTTCGCGCAGCGCGGCCGGCCCGAGGCGCGCCTCGACAAGCGCGCGCGGCGCGCGGCCCGGCCGGAACCCTTCGATGCGCGCGCGCGATGCCAGTCGGTTCAGCACGCGGTCGTAGGTCGCATTGACCCTTTCGGCCGGGACCTCGATCGTCATGCCGACCTGGCTTTTCGGCAGGCGCTCGGTGACGACTGAAATAGATTCCGGCACGAGCCGGAATTCTACGGTCGGCCCGAGATCAGATCAGTGGCAGGGCGGGACGCTCGGTGTCGGGCAGGGTGACGGAGGCGGGCTCGCCAGCACGGGACCGGTGCCGGGGTCCGCCGGCACGACATAGATCGGCGCGCTAGGAGTCGGGCTGGGCGGGTTGTCGCCCGGCAGCTTGTCGACCTTGGTGGTGTCGGCCAGATACCAGCTATTGCCCGGTCCGCTGACGACTCCTTGCGGCGGTGTGAACCAGCGGTCTCCCGCCACGTTCGCGAGCGCGCGGGACACGAACTCGTGCACGCCCGGCGAGGCGACGAAGACGCCGTCCGAGCCGTTGATCATCGTGAAGCGGTTGTCCTTGATGTCGCCAACCCAGAGGCCGACCGCCAGGTCGGGCGTGAAGGCGACCGTCACGGCGTCCTTGAAGTTGTCGGTGGTTCCGGTCTTGGCGGCCACGATCCGGTCGCTCCAGTGCAGCGCGCTGTTGCAGCCGAAGATCCTGCAGCGGTTCTGGTCGTCGGCCATGATCTGCGCCATGATGAACGCGACACCCGGGTCGATCGCCTGGCGCGCGCGCTGGTCGGGGTGGGTCTTGTACAGGACCTGCCCGTGGGAGTCTGTGACCTGCAGGATGGCCTCGGGCGAGTGGTACACGCCCATCCCGGCGTAGGTCGCGATTCCGTTGACGTGCTCGAGCAAGGTGATTGGGTAGCCGCCCAGGGTCAGCGAGGGTCCATACTCGTCTGACGGCGCGTTCGCGTCATAGCCCGCGAACGATCCGTCCGGGTTCGCGATCACGTACCGGGGGCGAACGTTCATGTTCCGCATCCAGGAAAGGACCGAGGGCACTCCGATCGAGAGCTCGACTTTGACGGCCGCGATGTTCAGCGAGTTGCCCATAGCCTGCTTGAGCGGAAGCACACCGTGCGACCTGCCGTCGTAGTTGTAGAACTTGGTGGTGCTGTAGGCGTCCTTGTAGACGAGCGGGCTCGGTCCATCGTAGACGGGGGTGTCAACAGTGGCCGCACGCGCGTTGATTACCGCGCCGTACGTGTACGGCTTCATCGACGAGCCCATGTTGCGCGGGATGGTCGTGTAGTTGATCTGGCCCGCGTCCGCATTGTAGTTCGGCGAGCCGAGCATGACGATGATCTCGCCCGTGTGCGGGTCGACCGCCACCAGGCCCGAAGAGAGCTGGCCGCGCGGGTCGCAGCCGTAGTTGCTGTTGCGGGAGTTGCATGCGAGCTTCGCCATGTTGGACTCGACCACCGACTGGCCGATCAGCTCCATGTTCCAGTCGAGCGTCGTCTTCACGTTGAGCTGCTGGACCCCTGGCTGGAACCCGAGCTGGCGCAGCTCGGCCAGCACGTAGTCGACGAAGTGCGGCGCCCTGAAGCTGTTGATCGGCGCCGAGACCTTGAGTTTCTCGGCCAGGGCCTTGTCCATGTCCTCTTGCGAGATGAAGTTCGAGCGGACCATGGCGCGAAGGACTTCGGCCTGCCGCAGCTTGGCGGAATCCGGGTGCAGGACCGGGTTCCACTCGGTCGGGGCCTGGGGCAGTCCGGCGAGCATGGCCGCCTGCGCCAGGTCGAGCTTCGAGGCGGGAATCTGGAAGTAGCTCTCGGATGCGGCCTCGATGCCGTACGACTGCGAGCCGTAGAAGCTCTTGTTCAGGTAGAGCTCCATGATCTGGTCCTTGCTGTACGTCTGGCTCAGCTCGTACGCGAGCGCGAGCTCTTTGATCTTTCGACTGGGGGTTTGCTCCGGTGTCAGGAATTGCTGCTTCGCAAGCTGCTGGGTGATCGTGCTTCCACCGCCGACCACGTGGCCCGCGCGAATGTTGTCGAACGCGGCGCGGATGATGCCGGCCAGGTCGATGCCGGGGTTGCTGTAGAAACCCTTGTCCTCGATGGCGACGGTCGCCTGAACGGCGATCGGCGCAACGTCCTTCAGCTTCACGGCAAGGCGGTGGTCGCCGTGGTTGCCCACATCCGCGAGCACGACCTTCCCGGTGTTGTCGGTGATCAGGGTGTCGCCCGCAAAGGCCGCGCTGTCGAGGCCCTGGATGGAGGGCAGGCTGTCGAAGAACGACTGCGCGTACGCGTCGGCCGCGAGACCGATCACGAGGAGCACAGCGAGCACCGCGCCAAGTCCGCGCAGGATCGCCGTCCGGCGCATCTTCTGCCCGATCGGCGACCACGCGGCGTGGATCCGCGCTCGAGGACTGTGTCCCCCCTTTGTCTTTATCCGCTCAGGTACGTTTCGAGCCATGGATGGGGGCGCGCAGGGATTCTACGCTTTCCCGTCCTGTCCAACGCCCGTCGGGCGGAGAGGGTTACGCCCGCCGCAGGCGGCTGATCAGGCCGTCCCTGGCGAGTCGCCATTCCTCGGGATCGACGGCGCGGAGGAAGTAGATCGCGACCGCGTACACGACGAACCCTGCCGGAGCGGTCAGGAAGATCGAGTAACGGCGCGCCGGATACAGCGCGAGCCCCATGAGGATCCCAGCCAGCAGGATTCGCCAGCTCAGCCCGATCACCGGCAGGCGAAGCTCAGGTCTTCCGATCTGCACGAACCACCAACCGAACGTGCACAGCGCCGCTTCGGTCAGCACCGTGGCAACGCTCGCACCGATGTAGCCGAGGAGCAGGATGGCGACCAGATTCAGCCCGACCGCGACGACTGTGGCAAGGCCCGTCGCCCATGCGTTGAAGCCCTGCCTGTTCGTTGCGTTGAGCATCGCGTAAAACGCCGAGTTGGCAAACAGGAAGACGATGCCGAAGGCGAGGATGCGAAGCGCAGGCTCCGATTGGGCGAACTGACCAGACCGGTTGAAGATCTGGTTGATCTGATGCACCAGTACGAACGTGCCCACGGTGAGAGGCCAGCCCAGCAGGACGAGGACCTTGAAGAATCGCTGGTAGGCGATCTTGAGCCGCGCCGGCTCGCTGAGGAAGTAAACCCCGAGCAGCGGATAAACCACGGTCTGGATCGCCAGGGGCACGAACTGCAGGGCTTCAAATGGTTTATAGGCGAGCGTGTACCAACCTACCTCCGCAAACGAACGAAGCTGCTGGAGGATCACGAATCCCGCTCGGAAGTACACGTTCGTGAGAAAGAAGGTGAGGGCGAATGGCAGCGCCAGCGGCATCCAGAACCGGATCAAGTTGAGATCGAGTCCGAGCCGGATCTGACCCAGGCGAAACAAGCGAATGACGATCAGGGAGTAGACGATCGTGAACGTGTAGGACGCGCTGTAGGCCCAGACGTAGTAGGCGACACCTTCGCCTCGGCGCGCGCCAAACACGATGAGGCCCGCCTGGATGATGGTTTCGGCGACGATCGCGATGGCGTCGAACTCCGCGCGGCCGACCGAATAGAAGGTATTGCGCAACAGGCTCGCGTACGCCGTTGCGATCAGCAGCGCGCAACCCGGAACGACGAGCGATGACAGGTGCGGACCCAGACCGAGGGCAAGCGCCAGCACCACGGCTGCCGCGGCGGCGAGCACCACGCGAAAGACCAGGAGCGTGCCCAGGTAATGGCCGATCTCCGAGCGGTTGCGCGCCGCCTCGCGCGTGTAGAGGGACTGGAAACCGAGGTCGCCGAGAACCGAGACGAGACCCGAGTAGGCGACCAGCGTCGTGTACCGGCCGTAGTTTGCGTCGCCGAGCGCGTTGGCCAGCACGATGACGACCACGAGTGAGATGGCGCGCGAGACCGTGCGTGCGCCGAGGATGAAGACCGAGTTGCTGACCGTCCGCGTGCCGAGCTGCGCTGCGGCGCCTTCAACGGTGTCGGTCACGCGCGAAGGTTAGCTAAACGGTTCCGGCCTTGACCTTCGCCATTACCGGACCACTCCTCTCTGCCCTCAGCCGCAGTTAAACGCGGCCTGGTAGGCCCATAACTATTCGTGGTTTAGGGCTGTAAGGCGCGGCCTATACTCCAACTCACTTTCGCCGCATGGCGCAACTTTTCGGGGTCGGTTGCAGTTCTAGCTAGCGATGCTGGGCGCTCTCAAATGGTTCATCGGCCTTGGGCTGGTCGCGGTGGTCGGCATCGGGGCCGGGGTCTACTTCGCCTTTTTCGGCGCGGGACCCCAGGTCACCTACGCGACACCCGACCTCGTCCCAATCGACCTGAGCTCGAGCTCACCGGCCGACCATCCGCCGATCAACCTGCCTGCGGCGGTGAGCCTGCCGGTGCCGTTCACGTCGCAGGCGCCGCTCGGCAACTGGGCCCAGCGGCAGCACACGTGCGAGGAGGCAAGCCTCGTCATGGTCGATCGCTATCTCCACGGCGACCACTCGGGCGCCCTCATCGACCCCCAGACGGCCGACGCGACGATCAACCAGGTCACGACCTGGAAGCCGGCCGTCGACCTGACCACCCTGCAGGTCGGCCAGGTCGCTCATAAGTACATGGGCTGGGCGTACAAGGTGCTTCCTTCAGATCGTCTGAACATGAAGCAGCAGCTGGCGCTGGGGCGGCCCCTGATCGTCGGTGTCCGCACGCACGGCCTCGGCAACCCCAACTACCCCGGGTACCGCACACACTATGAGAACCCGGCCTACTCGGTCTCCCACTACCTGGTCGTCGCCGGCTACGACCAGTCGGACACGTTCATCCTCAACGACCCGGGCCTGACCAGGGGCCACGGATACCACATCACCTACGACCAGCTCATGCACGCGATCGACGACCTCGACCAGGCGTACCCGGACCTCAACACGGGTCGGGTGTTCCTCGTCCTGGCGCCCTTCTCCACGTCGACGAGCTCTTCTTGACGATCAGGCGAAAACGATCGCTTCGTTGAAGTCGGAGTAACCGGCTTCAAAGGCGCCCTTGGTGATTCAGTACTGACCGCGGATCGGGTCGTTGACCAGCACCTGGCTCGCGCTCACACCGACGACGGTGTACATGTGCGACGCGTAGACGGGTCCGATCCACGGATCCACTGGCCGTCGAAGCTCAGGTAGTCGCGCCGCGGATGCCACGCCCAGTCCCACGTGGAGAAGGCGACCACGGGAGCCCGGCGATGACGCGCGCGTAGATCGTCGCGGCTGACATCGATGCGTATGCGAGGACAGATGCCCCGTGTGCGCGGGCCACGCGCACCAGCGGCGGGTAGAAAGTGCCGAAGCCTGTGTAGTTGCTCTCGCTGCCGTTCACGTTGCCGACGAACGTCTCGTACGGATTGCCCCACCGGACCCGGCCCGACCCGTCCACGTACATGGCCCGGCGGTCAGCCCCGATCTCGCTGAGGGTCCTTGCTGACGTAAATGCCCTAATGAGTCAATGGCAAGCGGAAGCGATTCAGGTCGCGGGTCCAGATCTCGTCGGTCCGCGCCTGCCAGCCGGCGATCCTTTCGGCGCCGCCCGGCAGCCAGAAGACTCCCCCAGCACCGAACACGATCCTGCCCTGGCTGGCGGTCCAATCCTGCTCGAGCCGGAGGAGGTCCGACTCTGGGATGCCGTTGTCGCGCATGTAGACCCACCGGGTGTGGAGCGCCTTGGCCCGCGACTGCAGCACGTACACGGTTCCGGAGTCGACCAGGCCGCCGCCGCCCAGCGAGCTGAACACCGCGACCACGAGCACGCCAGCGGCAAACCTCTCCGCCCACTGGGGTTTGCGCCCGGGCAGGCTTGTCCGAGCCGAACGCCGAAAAGTGGCGCTGGGTCGTGGCTCCACGAAGGCCGCCGGTGACTCATGCTCGACAGCTATCACGGCGTCGGGTGATCGTCTGGCATTCCGTACTGCTTAACGACCTCACCCCGAGGTCCGCTCGCCGGGGCGAGCATATACCTCGTCGGCCGCAACCAGCCTCTCTTGACGTGTGCCCGGAAAATGGATTCGAACCCCCGGCCGGCCGGGGCTTCCGAGCTCCCAGCCCGCGGCGTAGAGCTGGGCGGCGTGGGCCAGGTCGCCGGCGTGGGCGATCTTGGCCCCGTCGGTGAAGGTGAGGCTCTGAGCTTTCGAGCCAGGGAAACCCAGCCGCACCTGCCCGCCGGTCTTCAGGTTGTAGACGAAGTCGTCGAGGGACCCCGAGTCGCTGCCCGCCACGAGCTCGGCGACAGTAGGGAAATTGCCCTCCCGCATCGCCGTCTTCAGGTCGGCACGAGTTGTGCGTTCGGTCAGCCGGCGGCGGCGGCGGAGCTCGGTGAGCAGCACGTCCCGCTCGCCCCGCATCGCGGAGAGGTTCTGCTCCAGCGGCCGCATCCGCTCGCGAATCGCGGCGATGCGTCGTTCTAGCTCCGAAGCATCGAGCTGCGCCAGCTCGTCTGACATGCGCGCCACCTTACGTCTCGTGCTCCGCCCGGCGGTTGCGGTAGGCGGCAAACAGCGCGAGGTCGTAGACGATCTTCACCCCGCCTCCCGCAAGAAACGGCAGGCCGAAGGCCGCGGCGCTGATCGCGACGCCTGCCAGTGGAGGACCGAACGCCTGGGCCACGCCTCGCACGGCCCCGGTCACCGCGACCGCGCCGGCGCGTTCTGCCGGTGGCACGATCGACACGACGTAGGCCTGCCGGGCGGGCACGTCCATCTGCGAGAGGGCGAAGCGGGTCAGCAACAACCCGACCGCCCACGGGAGGCTCGGAGCGAGCGGGACCAGCAGGAGCAGGACATTGCTCGGCAGGTGCGTGAAAACCATGGTGTTGATCAGCCCGATGCGGTCCGCGAGCCGCCCGGAAAGCTCGAACGACAGCGACTGCAGGATGGCGACCCCGGCAAAGATCGGTCCCAGCGTTTGGGGATTCGCGCCGAACCGGACGTGGAGCCAGTACGCGATGACCGCATTGGCGACAAAGCCGCCGCCGAGCGAGTCCACCGCGAACAGCGCCGAGAGGCCCAGCAGCGGGCGCAGGGAACCGAAGGCAGGCTGGGTGCGGTCGGTTTCGACGCGAGGCGAGAGGAGCAGCGGAAGGGCTGCAGTGAGCACGCCGATCGCCGCATAAAGAAGGAAGAAGGGGCGCGGGTTCGCGGCGAGTGCGGCGCAGAGCCCTCCCGCCGCGTTGAACAGGCCCCCGACCAGCGAATAGCGCCCGAACGCTCGGTTGCGGGCGCCCGGAGGCACGGCTTCGGCGAGCATCGACTGCTCGACGGACGCGAACGGGCCGAGGTCGATGCTCGCGGCGCCGAGCATTCCGGTCACTCCGGCCAGGACCAGGAGCGCTGGTTGAGTTGCGAGCGCAAGGTCGAGCCCGGTGAGCGCCATCAGGAGACCGGCGGCCGCGAGCGTTGCGCGGCGGCCGAAACGGGCCGAGAGGGCGGCTGATCCCAGCCCGGTCAATGAGGCTGCGGCCAGGCCGACCCCAAGGGCCAGGCCGATGAGCGGCGGCGACAGGCCGGCCCGCTCCAGGGCCAGGCCGACGAGCACCGCCGAGAAGCCGAAGGCGAAGGCGCGGAGGCCCCGGGTCGAGAACAGGACGAGGTTGTCTTTCGTCAAGCCTGTGAGTATTTCAACAGGAGTGTTGACAAACTCGTAGACTTGATGCGATGGATTCCAAGCGAGACGTGATCCTCGCCTATCTCAAGACGCGCGGTCCGGCCACCCTGGCCGACATCGCCGCGCACCTCGAGATCTCCAAGCAGGGCGCGCTGCGCCACCTCGAGGCACTTGAGGCCGCGGGCCTGGCTGCGGCGGCCACCGCCGAGCCCCACGGCCCTGGCCGGCCGGAGAGCGTGTACCGGCTCACGCCGGCCGCCGGCGAGCACTTCCCGGACGGCCATCGCGAGCTGACGACCGAGCTGGTCGACTTCATGACCAACGAGCAGCTGAAGCAGTTCTTCGAGCGGCGCGCGGCCCGGCTCGAGGCAGAGTACGCCCCGCACCTGGCGGGCCTAGACTTTGAGGCTCGAGTCCGCGAGCTGGCCCGCCTTGCCTCCGAGCACGGGCACATGGCTGAGGTGGTCAAGCTCGGCGACGGCGGGCTCGCGATCCGCCACTGCAACTGCCCCATCCAGGACGTCGCGGCCCGTACGGGCTTGCCGTGCGTGAACGAGCAGCAGATGTACGAGCGGCTCCTGGGCACTGAAGTGGCGCGCACGACCTGGATGGCCGAGGCGGCCGACGATTGCACGTACGTGATGAAGGAGAACGAAAAGAAAGTTGGCTGATTTCGAGATCAAAGACCTGCGCGCCAGCGTCGAGGGACGCCAGATCCTGAAGGGCGTCTCCCTCGCGATCAACAAGGGCGAGGTCCACGCGGTGATGGGCCCGAACGGCTCGGGCAAATCGACCCTTTCGCACACGCTGATGGGACACCCCGGCTACACGGTCGACGGCGGCCAGGTGCTCTTCAAGGGACAGAACATCCTCGGCCTGGAGCCCGACCAGCGCGCACGGCTGGGCATGTTCCTCGCGCTGCAGTACCCCGTGGTCGTGCCCGGGATCTCGATGGCCAACTTTCTGCGCACCGCTTTGAACTCCAAGCGCGGCTACGACGGAAAGGACAAGTCGAAGATGGTGACGCCGAAAGAGTTCCGCCAGCTCTTGAAGCCGGAGCTCGAGATGCTGCATATGGACGACTCGTTCCTGTCGCGCTACATCAACGACGGCTTCTCCGGCGGCGAGAAGAAGCGGGCCGAGATCCTGCAGATGGCGGTGCTGAAGCCCGAGGTCGCGATCCTCGACGAGACCGACTCAGGCCTCGACATCGACTCGATCCGGTTCGTCGCCGAAGAGGTGAACCGCATGCGCGGACCCGAGCTCGGCGTCCTGATCATCACGCACTACACGCGGATCCTCCAGTTCATCAAGCCGGACTTCGTCCACGTCCTGGTGGACGGCAAGTTCGTGCTGTCGGGGGGACCGGAGGTTGCAGACCGCCTGGAGAACACCGGCTACTCGGAATGGGGCAAAGAGGAACCCGCCCAGCCCCAGGAGGTTGCCTGATGGCCACAGCACCGAAGATCGACGTCGGCGGCGACTACAAGGAGAAGTACGGCTTCTTCGTCCCGGAGGACTATGTCTTCAAGGCCAAGCGCGGCCTGAATCCGGACATTGTCAAAGAGATCTCATGGATGAAGGGCGAGCCGGAGTGGATGACGAAGATGCGGCTCCGCTCGCTAGAGATCTTCCGCAAGAAGCCGATGCCCACGTGGGGCGCCGACCTGTCGGTAATCGACTTCGAGAACATCTTTTACTACCTCAAGGCTTCGGACAAACAGTCGAAGTCGTGGGAGGAACTGCCGCCTGACATCAAGGCGACATACGACCGGCTCGGCGTGCCGGAGGCGGAGCGCAAGTTCCTCGCCGGCGTGTCAGCGCAGTACGAGTCAGAGGTGGTCTACCACTCGCTGCAGGAAAAGCTCTCGCAGCAGGGCGTGATCTTCACCGACACGGATTCAGCCCTGCGTGACCACCCGGAGCTGTTCAAGGAGTACTTCGGCACGGTCATCCCGCCCGCGGACAACAAGTTCTCGGCGCTCAACACCGCGGTGTGGTCGGGCGGGTCGTTCATCTACGTCCCGAAGGGTGTGAGGGTGGACATCCCGCTGCAGGCGTACTTCCGCATCAACGCCGAGAACATGGGCCAGTTCGAGCGGACCCTGATCATCTGCGACGAGGGATCGTTCGTGCACTACATCGAGGGGTGCACGGCCCCGATCTACACGACCGACTCGCTGCACTCTGCGGTGGTGGAGATCATCGTCAAGAAGAATGCACGCTGCCGCTACACCACCATCCAGAACTGGTCGACAAACGTCTTCAACCTGGTAACCAAGCGGGCGATGGCGTACGCGGACGCGACGATGGAATGGGTCGACGGCAACCTCGGGTCGCAGATCACCATGAAGTACCCAAGCGTCTACCTGATGGAGCCGGGAGCGAAGGGCGACGTGCTGTCGGTCGCGTTCGCCGGCAAGGGCCAGCACCAGGACGCGGGCGGCAAGATGATCCACGTCGCACCGAACACGACCTCGACCATCACGTCGAAGTCGATCTCCAAGGCCGGCGGCCGGACGTCGTACCGCGGCCACATCAAGATGTATCCCGGCGCAAACAACTGCAAGTCGTTCGTCAAGTGCGACGCGCTTCTGCTCGACGACGAGTCGCGCTCCGACACGTACCCGTACAACGACGTGGACGCGGAGAACGTGACCCTCGGCCACGAGGCGACGGTCAGCAAGGTCAGCGACGAGCAGCTCTTCTACCTGATGAGCCGCGGCATTCCTCGCGCCGAGGCCGAGACCATGATCGTCAACGGCTTCATCGAGCCGTTCACCAAGGAGCTTCCGCTCGAGTACGCGGTGGAGCTGAACCGGCTCATCCAGCTCGAGATGGAGGGCTCGGTCGGCTGAGATGAGCTTCACTGCGGAAACCCTGGAGACGTCTCTGCTCCAGGGCGAACCCGACTGGCTGCGCGAGCGGCGGCAGTCCGCGCTCGCAACTTTCGAGAAGCTGCCTGCGCCCAGCAAGACCGACGAGGAGTGGCGCCGGACCGACGTCAGCCGCTTCGATCCGTCTCAGTTCTCGAAGCTCGAGCACCTCGACGGCCAGAAGCTAGTGGTGCCCTCGGCCCTGCCGAAGGGCGTGATCCTCGAGCCGCTCCGCCAGGCCGCGAAGGAGCACCCCGACCTCGTCGAGCCGCGGTTGTTCTCCCTTGTGCACGCTGACCGCGACCGGTTCGCGGCGCTCCACGCGGCCTTCTTCACCGGCGGGACGTTCCTCTACGTCCCTGAGGGGGTGGAGATCGACACCCCGATCCTTGGCCAGCACTTCTCCCACGCAGGCGGCACCAGCGTCTTGCCCCACACCCTGATCGTCGCGGGCAGGGGTTCGCGCTTCAACTACCTCGACGAATACGTCGCGGATGACGACACCGAGACCGGTTACCGCAGCGGCTCGACCGAGATCTTCCTTGGGGATGGGGCTCAGGTCGGATACGTCGCGGTGCAGAAGTGGGGCCGCAACGTCTGGCATTTCGCCGACCAGCGGGCGGAGCTGCAAAAAGACTCGACCCTGCGCCTCTTCAACGTCACGCTTGGAGGCAGGTTTTCGAAGAACCGCGTCGAGGCGTCTCTAGCGGGACCGGGCGCCAACGCCGAGCTGAAGGCCATCTACTTCGCGTCCGGCGAGCAGTTCTTCGACTTCCACACCCTGCAGGATCACCTCGTCGGCAACACGCGCTCTGATCTGCTTTTCAAGGGCGCCCTGCAAGACACGTCACGCACCGTCTACGCAGGTTTGATCCGGATCGAGAAGCACGCCGCGCGTTCCGATGCGTACCAGGCCAACCGCAACCTTGTGCTTTCCGACAAGGCGAAGGCCACTTCGATCCCGATGCTCGAGATCGACAACAACGATGTGCGCTGCACGCATGGAGCCACCGTCGGACCGGTCGACCCCGAGCACCTTTTCTATCTGCGCTCGCGCGGCATCCCCGAAGCGACAGCGAAGCGGATGCTCATCCAGGGCTTCTTCGGCGACGTCCTCGACCGCATTCCCTTCGAGCACGCGCGCAAGCTGGTCGAGGCCGAGCTCGAGGCTCGCATTGGCTAGCCATCGGGTTGCTTCGGTCGACGAGGTGCCCGAGGAGACGATGAGGCGCGTCGACGTCGGCAACACGCCCGTGTGCCTCGCTCACGCCGAGGACGGCAACTTCTATGCGCTGAACGACATCTGCACGCATGAGGAGTTCTCTCTCAGCGACGGCGAGCTCTGGGGCATGGACGTCGAGTGCCCGCAGCACGGCTCGCGCTTCAACCTTCAGACGGGAAAGGTCACTGGACTGCCGGCGGTGATCCCCGCAAGGACCTACCCCGTGACGGTGGAAGGCTCGGACATCTACGTCGAGGTGCCCGACTGATGGCGATTCAAACCCTCGACGTCACCGCCATTCGGAAGGATTTCCCGATCTTCGAGACCGGCATCGCCTACCTCGACTCGGCTAACACGTCGCAGCGTCCGCGGCAGGTGACGGGCGCGATGCTGGAGTACTTCGAGAAGTTCAACTCGAACATCCACCGCGCCGCCTACGGGATCGCCGAAGAGGCGACGCTGCGCTACGAGGCGACCCGCGAAAAGGTCCGGGTCTTCATCAACGCCGCGTCGACCAAGGAGATCATCTACACACGCGGCACGACCGAAGGCATCAACCTCGTCGCCTACGGGTGGGGCCGCAAGAACATCAACTCAGGCGACCTGATCGTGCTGACGATCCTCGACCACCACTCGAACATCGTGCCCTGGCAGATCCTGGCCGCCGAGAAGGGTGCGCGGATCGAGTACGTCGACATCGACGAGAAAGGCGAGCTGCGCCAGGACCAATTCGCCGACTTGTTGAAGCGCGGCCCCAAGCTCGTCGCCTTCAACCTGATCAGCAACGCGATGGGCACCATCAACCCGGCGCGGGAGATGGTGGCCGCAGCCAAAAGGGCAGGCGCGACGGTTCTCGTCGACGGTGCCCAGAGCACGCCGCACCAGCCGGTCGACGTGCGTGACCTCGGCTGCGACTTCTACGCGTTCAGCGGCCACAAGATGCTCGGGCCGACAGGCGCCGGGATCCTCTATGGGCGCCGCGAGCTGCTCGAGGCGATGGACCCGTTCATGGCCGGGGGCGACATGATCAAGACGGTCCGGGTCGAAGGCACGACCTATCACGACCTGCCGTGGAAGTTCGAGGCCGGCACGCAGGCGATCGCCGAGGTCATCGGCCTGGGCGCCGCCGTCGATTACCTGCTCGAACTTGGCATGGACGCGGTGCGGGCGCACGAGCTCGAGATCACCGAGTACGCGTACGAGTCGCTCAGCGACCTGGACGGCCTGACGCTCTACGGCCCACCGCCTTCTCGGCGCGCAGGGGTCATCTCCTTCTCGCTCGCAGGCATTCATCCGCACGACCTGGCGACGATCGCCGACCGCGACCAGGTGTGCCTGCGCGCGGGACACCACTGCGCGATGCCGCTGATGACTCGCCTCGGCGTCGCCGCCACCGCGCGCGCCTCGTTCTACGTGTACACGCAGAAAGAGGAGGTCGACCGCCTCGTAAGCTCGATCAAGGAAGCCCAGAGGATCTTTGCTTGAGATGAGCGCCGCGAGCCCCGACGACCAGTTCTACCGCGAGTACATCCTCGACCACTACAAGAACCCGCGCAACTACGGCCGCCTGGAGAACCCCGACATCAGCCACGAGGAGGACAACCCCCTTTGCGGCGACGTGGTGGGAATGGATTTCAGGGTCAACGACGGGGTGATCGAGGACATCCGCTTCCACGGGCGTGGGTGCGCGATCTCTCAGGCGTCGGCATCCCTTCTGACCGAGCGGTTGAAAGGTCTGCCGCTGGAGCAGGCGAAGAAGATCAACAAGGACGACGTGCTCGGGGAGCTCGGCATCGAGATCTCGCCGGCCCGCATCAAGTGCGCCCTGCTGTCGCTCAAGGTGCTGAAGGTGGGCGCCTATGGATTGGCCGACGAGGATGAGGAGTAATACATGGGTATGACGGAGCAGACGGCGCCATTCCGCGACCTCAAGGTCGAGGAGATCAAAAAGCTCATCGACGAGGGTGGTCGCGAGATCGTCGACGTCCGTGAGGACTGGGAGTGGAACAAGGGCCACGTGCCCGGCGCGCGCCACGTGGTGCTGAGCTCGATTCTGGCCAACCCGACGGCGCAGTCGTTTCGCGACGGGACGATCTTCGTCTGCCAGGTCGGCGAGCGCTCCGCGGTCGCCTCTGAGATGGCGGTCGCGCTCGGCGTCAAGGACGTGGTGAATTTCCGCGGCGGCACGAAGGCCTGGAAGGACGCCGGCCTTCCCCTGGAGGTTCCATGAGCGAGCAGCCGACGGTCACGACGCAGGTCGACGCGGGCGCGACTGTGCAGCCCGAGGACGTGATCGAGGTCCTGCGCCAGTGCTACGACCCCGAGATCCCGGTCAACATCGTGGACCTCGGCCTGATCTATGACATCGCGATCAAGCCCGAGCGAGTCGACGTCAAGATGACGCTGACCGCGCTCGGCTGTCCGATGGCCGCCGACGTGATGACCATGTCGGAAGAGGCGCGCTGGGAGCTGGGGATGGTCTAGCGCGTCAGCTCAGGCCGCGTGCGGCCACACGTCGAGCACCGACGTGATCACGGATTCCGTCTCGGTCCCAGCCTGCAGGTCATATATGTATGTCTTGCCGCTCGCCGGGTGAATTGGAGGCTCGGAGCCACACAGGTCTGCTTCGACACACGCTCGCTCACCCCGATACCAGATGTAGCGAGACGTCAGGTAGATCGGTTCGGCACGAGCTGTATTGAGCTCGCGAACTTTTCTCGTGATGGTATCCACGACGTACGTGCGCGCCCAGCCGCCGCTGTCCCGCGCCGCGTAGACGATCTGTCCGCCTTCCGGCGATGCCTTGGGTCGAATCCACGCCACACCAGGAAGAAACGGTGAGACGACGCCATTGCGCCAGACCTCTACGCCTCCGGAGTCCCGAAAGTACAGGCTGCTGCCTGACCAGACCGACATCGTCGTGCCGTCCGAGTCGTTGCTGCGGAGCAGATTCCCATTCGAGGACCAGAGACGGAAGGTGCTTGGAGCAAAACCGCTGACCACCAGTGAGACGTAGGCCCCATCCGGTGAGTAAGCCAGCCGAAAATCCAGAGAGTTTGTGATCGCGCAGCCGGCGATGGTCTCGTACCCGCCGACGCCTGAGCTCGGAGCAGAGCCCAGAACGCGATCGACTCCGGCGGTCAGCTGGTGCACGTCCACCCCGCCTGCGCTCTCAGTGGTGTAGACGACGGTGCTTCCATCCGGGCTCCACGCGAACAGGCTGACGACCTGTCTCGAGACGATGGTTTTCGGATTTCCGTCCAGCGAAGAACGGACAAGGCCGGTGTCGTCTGCGTACGAGACTTCGGTCGCGCTCACAAACAGCGGCACAACGCTGGTCCCCAGGCCCGCGAGGGTTTTCGCGTGATTGATGTCGGTGAGATCCTGGACGACGATCTGGTCGCTTCCTCGAAGGGTGACCAACGCCAGGCTGGCGGTGGTGGATGTGGTTGACGTGGGGGTTGCTGCGCCACTCGAGGGCGGGCTGCCCGAACCGCAGCCTGCCGCCAGGAGCGCGGTGACTGCGACGAGTCGGAACAGTGGTCGTGCCGTCATGTCTTCTGGCAGCGCTAACGGGCCCGTCGCCCCTTGGTTACGTCAGAAGAGCAATCGCTCGGTGAGCTGGAAACCGACAAGCAGGAGCGCGATCGCCGCCGAAGCTGACATCGCGCCAGGCCACGGTGAGCCGGCCGGCCTCGTTTTGACAAGACCGAACACCAAGAGCAGGCCGGCGATCACGATCGGCAGCCCGATCGAGAACCCCGCCAGGATCCCAAGCACCAACAGGCCGGAGGCAGCCGCCGCTCGGAGCGGCAGTCGCAGGCGGGCAAGATCGTCGGGCCGTGGGATCAAGGCGGCGACGATCAGCGCGGCCATCAACGCGAGGTAACCGGACACGAAGAAGGGGACATACGGATTCGGGCCGGGTCCCTGCAGCACAATCAGAGCGACGTAGGCAACGTCGATCGCCAGCACGGCTGCAGCGGCGAGGATCGACGTCACTACGATCGACGTCCGCTCCATGCACGCAACTCTAGGCCGGTCGCAAACCGGCTCTATCTACACTTAGGTTCGAAGTGGCGGAATTCAGCCCCGGGCTGGAAGGTGTGGTGGCCGCTGAAACCGCCGTCAGCGAGGTCGACGGCGCAAACGGCCGCCTCATCTATCGCGGCGGTTACCTGATCGAAGACATCGTCCCGGTCGCGAGCTACGAAGAGACCGCGTACCTGCTCTGGCATGGCGAGCTGCCGAACGAGAAAGAGGTTGACGCCTTGCGTCAACAGATGGCAGCGGGGCGGACGCTGAACCAATCCGCGCGCGGCACGCTGATGGCAATGGATGCCGCGATCGACCCGATGGATGTCTTGCGCACGGTGGTCTCAGCTCAGGGCGCGAGCAAGACATTGACGAAGCCGTCGCTCGAAGAGGCGGTGGCGATGACGGCGGTGTTTCCGACCATCGTCGGAGCCGCGTACCGCCGGCGCAGCGGCAAAGACCCGGTGGAACCTCGCGACGACCTTGGCCACGCGGCCAACCTGCTCTGGATGATGGAAGGCAGCGAGCCGGATTCGGCAAAGGCACACCTGGTCGACACTTACCTCGTCCTCCTCGCCGACCACGGACTCAACGCATCGACGTTCGCCGCGCGCGTGGTGGCGTCGACCGGTCGGCGCGATCGCGGCGCTGAAAGGCCCCGCGCATGGAGGCGCGACCTTCGCGGCAAGGTCGATGCTGGACAAGATCGGATCCGCCGACAACGCCGAGACGTGGCTGACCGAGGCTCATGCGCGGCACGAGCGCTTCTCGGGCTTCGGCCACCGTGTGTACAGGACGTATGACCCTCGGGCCAAGATCCTCCGCGAAATGGCGAAGACCGCGGCGCCGGAGCTCTACAAGACCGCCGCACGCACCGAAGAGATCGCCCTCAAGATCCTTCACGACGCACATCCCGACCGACCCAACGCGACCAATGTCGACTTCTGGGCGTCCGTGGTATTGACCGGCGCGGGTATTCCCAAAGAGCTTTTCACCACACTGTTCGCGACCTCGCGCGTGGCTGGATGGACCGCGCACGTGCTGGAGTCGCTCTCGGACCTGCGCCTGATCAGGCCCGCCTCGCGCTGGATCGGCCCGCAGCCAGGAAAGAAGCCCCTCCAGCTCGCCAAGCGATGACCAGCACGCACGTCCCGGGCCTCGAAGGCATCACGGCCCCCGCGGCTGCGCCGCGCGGACCCCAAGTAGGCAGTGGGGCTTGAGCGGCTACATTCCAGGGCTCGAAGGGATAACAGCGGCTCAAACCCAGATCTCGATGGTCGACGGTGCGAACGGCCGCCTGGTCTACCAGGGCTACGTGATCGCGGATTTGGCCGAAGAGATGTCGTTCGAGGAGGTCGCGTTCCTGCTCTGGAACGGGCGGCTGCCGACCCGTGCGGAGCTGGACGCGCTGTCGCTGGAGCTGGCCGGCTCGCGCACCCTCACGCCCGCGGCGACCAGCTCGCTGAACGCGCTTCCGGTCGACACCGACCCCATGGACGTGCTGCGGAGCGTGGTGTCGATTCAGGGCGTCGAGCACCGGCTCGCGAAGCCCACCGTGGCCCTGGCGATCCATGCGACCGCGTCGTTCCCGACCATCCTCGCGATGTTCCACCGCCACCAGCGAGGACTAGACCCGATCAAGCCGCGCGCCGACCTTGGCCACGCCGCGAACTACCTCTACATGCTGACCGGCGAGGAGGCGAGACCTGAGCTGGTCCGCGCCCTCAACACGTACCTGGTGTTGCTGGCCGATCACGGCATGAACGCCTCGACCTTCACCGCGCGCGTAATCGCCTCGACAGAGTCAGACCTCACCTCGTGCTTGGTCGGCGCGATCGGAGCCCTCAAAGGGCCGGCGCACGGCGGCGCGCCGTCTGCAGTCATCGAGCAGCTCGAGCAGATCGGCGCTGCCGACGACCCCGAGAAGTGGATGCGCGACGCGCGCACGCGCAAGGTGAAGTTCATGGGCTTCGGACATCGCATCTACCGGGTGTACGACCCGCGGGCGAAGATCCTGAAAGCCATGTGCGAACGGATGAACCCCAAGTTCTTCGCCCTCGCCTCCAAGGTCGAGGAGATCGCGCTGAGGCTCCTCCACGAGGAGCATCCTGAGCGGCCCCAGTCGACCAACGTCGAGTTCTACTCGGCCGGCGTGCTGCAGGCGATCGGTTTGCCGAAGGAGTACTTCTCGCCCACCTTCGCCGTCTCGAGGGTCGCGGGCTGGAGCGCTCACGTGCTCGAACAGGCGGCCAACAACCGCATAATCCGCCCGCAATCGGAATACATCGGACCGGAACCGCGGAAACCAGTGCCTCTCGCGGAGCGCGGCTAGCCGCTTCTCGCGACGGTCGGTTCTGGCGCAACCTCGGCGCCGCCGGGCTCGCCTGGTTCCTGCTGATCGCCATCGCGTTCACGGGTTGGTTCGTGGTCGTCGTGCCGCTGCGCGCGGAGCTCCTGAACAACGACCTGACGCAGGTCTACATCGCCGCCGTGATCGGCCGCGACCACGGCTGGAGCCACATCTACTCGCTGGCGCTCCAGCAGCAGCATTTCGCCCAGCTCCATCCCAACGGAGTCTTCGGGGACGGCGCCTGGTACACGACCGGGCCGCCTTACGCGTGGTTGATCTTCCCGCTGACGCTCGTCGGACCTGCCGCCGCGGTCTACATCTGGCTTGGTATCTCGATCGCTTCGTTGTTCGCCGCATGGTGGATCGCGGCGCCGGGTGTGGGGCCGACGCGCGCCTTGTGGCTCCTGGGCGCGTTCGCCTGGTACCCGGTGCTGTACGGTCTCGAGTTCGTCCAGCCGACCCTCGTCATGGTTCTCGTCGTGGCAGTGGCGTGGAGGCTCGCCGACACGCAGAAGCACTATCTGGCCGGCGTCGCCCTCGGCCTCACGGCCATCAAGCCGCAGCTCGTCCTCGCCCTTCCCCTCGTGCTGCTGATGGCCGGAAGGTGGCGAGTCTTGCTGCCGTACGCGGCGATCGCTGCCGTCCTGGCGGTTCTGTCACTCCTCTCGCTCGGCACCGCCGGGCTGGATGACTACCGCGCCACCCTTGCCCACCAGAGCCAGATCCCGAACAACCGTTACTTCACGCTTGCCTACGTGCTCGGTCCAGGCGCGCTCAGCTACGCGGCGCCGGCGATCGTTGTCGCGGTCACCGCAGCGGCTGCCTACCTGAACCGGCATTCAAGCTACGCCCGCCTGTTTGCCCTGGCGATCGTGGCCAGCGCCCTGTCCCCGATCTACTGGCACCTCCAGGACTTCGCGATCCTGGTCCCGGCCGCGTGGCTCTTCTGGCGCGATCAACCGCCGCTGTGGCAGCGGCTGTGGTTGCTCGTCGTCGTCATCGGAGGAGAGCTCGCGTGGGGACTGACCCCGCTGCCGATCCTGGTCGGAATCACGTTGTGGTTCGCAGTCCTCGTCGCGCCGCGCACAGCTCCCGAGCCGATATCGGCGACTGCCTGACGCGATGACAGCGGCCGATGTTCGCGTGCCCCACGCGCGTCTGATCGTGGCGGCCGCCGCGTTGGTCGCGTGCGCGGCGATCCTCTGGCTGAGCCGGACCTACACCTTTTATTTCGACGAGTGGACTTTCATCACCAACGCGCCTGACTGGACGTTCTGGAGCTATTTCGAGCCTCACAACGAACACCCGTCGATCCTCTTCCTCGCCGTCTATGCAGCGCTGCTCAACACTGTGGGGCTTCGCACTTACCTGCCATACATGGCGCTCCTCCTCCTCGCCCACTTCGCAAACGTGCTCCTGCTGTTCGAGCTCGTCCGCCGTCGCGCCGGCGACCTGGTCGGAATGGCGGCGGCGGCTCTGCTGCTCGTGCTCGGCGCGGGATGGGAAGACATGCTGTGGGCGTTCCAGATGGCCTGGCTCGCCTCGGTTGCGTTCGGCCTCGGCGGGCTGCTGTTGCTGCAGTCCCCACGACGGATTGGCGCCGCGACCGCCTGCGTCACCGCGTCGCTCGCCTTTTCCGGCATCGGCGCCGTCTTTGCCACGGCTGCGGCGGTGCAGCTGGCCTTCTCCCCGGCACGAAGGCGCGAGCTGCTCTGGTTCGTCCCCGTGGGCGTGGCCGTGGCGGCCTGGTATGTGGCGTTTGGGAGGTTCGGAGAGCACCCGAACCCGCCACCGACCGCCGCGAACCTGCTGCTCGACCCGCTCTACGCGCTCTGGGGGCTGAGCCAGAGCGCGGTCGGGCTGATCGGCCTGGGCGGCTGGGTCGGCGTGCCCGTGCTGGCCATCGCGGCGGCTGTGATCGCCTGGCGATGGGTGCGCCGTCGGCCCGATTCGTTCGGGGTCAGCGCGATGGTGGCGCTGGTGAGCTTCTACCTCCTCACGGGCCTGACCCGCGCCCAGCTGGGGTACGAGCAGGCGGGATCCTCTCGCTACATCTACGTCGCGGCCGCGCTCTGGCTCATCGTGCTGGGCGACCTCGCCCGGGACCTCCCCTGGCGGGGCACGTGGAGGCCCGCCCTCGTCGCCTGCGTTTTCCTGGCTTTCTTCAACAGCGGGGTCCTCCTTTTCAGCTACGCGGCGGCCAGGACGGTGCTCATGGAGCGCCAGGTGGCCGATTTCTACGCCCTGGCCGCCATGCGGTCGGACCCCTGCCTCGCCCCTGCAGGTGCGGTGGACCTCCTGGTCATGCCTGTCGAGAGGGACCCCGCGGCTTACTACCGCGCCGTGGACCGGTATGGGGATCCTCGGGCCGGCATGCCGCTGCTCGACAGAGCCTCGTACGAACAAGGCGTGCGCAATCTCAGGAAGGCTAACTGCTGACCCTCCCTACACTTAAATGCAGTGCCCAACTCTGATTTCGACGTGGTCATCCTTGGCGGCGGGATGGGCGGCTATCCGGCCGCCATCCGGGCCTCCCAGCTGGGCCTGAAGGTCGCCCTGGTCGAGTCCAACAAGCTTGGCGGGACCTGCCTGCACATCGGCTGCATCCCGACCAAGGCCCTCCTCGAATCCTCCGAGCTTTACCACCGGGTGGCCGCCAGAGGCGCCGAGTTCGGGCTGAAGGCCGAGGTCGTCGGCTACGACTACCCGAAGATCGCGGAGCGCCGGGACGCAGTCGTCGGCCAGCTCTACAAGGGCGTCCAGTACCTCATGAAGAAAAACAAGATCGAGGTCGTCGAGGGCAAGGGCCGGGTGCGCGACCGCAGCACCATCGAGGTCGGTGCCAGGCAGCTGAAGGCGAAGAACCTGATCGTCGCCACGGGCTCCGTCGTCAAGACCCTGCCCGGGCTCGAGCTCGACGGCCAGTTCATCGTCTCGTCCGACCACGCCGTCCTCTCGAGCAGCGCGCCCGAATCGATCTGCATCATCGGCGCCGGTGCGGTCGGGGTCGAATTCGCGACGTTCTACAACCAGCTCGGCGTGAAGGTGACCCTGCTCGAAGCCCTCGACCGCCTTGTCCCCCTCGAGGACGATGACGTGTCCAAAGAGCTGCTGAGCGCCTTCAAGAAGGCCGGGATCGACTGTCGCCTCGGCGTCAAGGTCTCGGGCGCCAAAAAGGCTCGCGGCGGCGTCAGCATCGAAACCGACCAGGGCGAGGTCTGGGCAAATCAACTGCTCGTCGCGGTCGGTCGGGCCGCTGTCTCGAAGGAGCTCGGCCTGGAGCAGGCCGGAGTCCAGCTGCAGCCGAACGGGTTCATCAAGGTGGACGAGTGGATGCGAACGTCGGTCGACTCGATCCACGCCATCGGCGATGTCGTCGGCGGATATCTGCTCGCCCACGCCGCATCGCACGAAGGGATCGTCGCCGCCGAGGACATCGCAGGACAGCGGTTGGCGCCGATGGACCAGCAGCTGATCACTCGCTGCACGTACTCGCATCCGCAGATCGCCTCTGTGGGCCTGACCGAGAAGCAGGCCCAACAGAACGGCCACGAGGTCAAGGTGGGGAAGTTTCCGTTCTCCGCGATCGGCAGGGCGCAGATCCACGGCGAGACGAGCGGCTTCGTCAAGATCGTCGGCGACGCCAAGACCGGGCAGCTCCTCGGCACTCACATCATCGGCGCGGAGGCCACAGAGCTCATCGCCGAGCCCGCCCTGACGCAGCTCTTCCAGGGCGACGCGTGGGAGCTCGGCCGCAACATTCACCCCCATCCGACGTTGAGCGAGGCCGTGATGGAGGCTGCGATGGCCGTGGACGGCCACGCGATTCATATCTAGGGTTTTCGGTCGATGGCGCAGATAACCAGGACGAAAGGCCCGTCTTTCAGCCCGGACTGGCACTACCAGGAGCCGGTCGCGTGGCGGGACACCGACCTCGACGAGAAGACGCTCAAAGAGTGGTTCCGCTACATCCTGCTCGGCCGCCAGATCGACTACCGCTTCCAGGTCCTGAACCGGCAGGGTCGCGCTCCTTTCATCATCTCGTGCGCGGGGCACGAGGCGACGCAGATCGGCGTCGGCTGGCCGCTCAGGCCGAAATACGACTGGCTCGCGCCCTACTACCGCGATGTCGTGCTGTGCATGCGCATGGGCATGACGCCGCTCGACCTCATGCTCGCGGTCCTGGCGAAGGCCGCGGACCCGGCTTCCGGCGGCAAGCAAACACCCGGCCACTTCTCCGATTCGCGGTTGAACATCACGTCTGGCGGGTCGCCCGTCGCGACGCAGATGGTGCGGGGCGCGGGCGTCGCGTACGCCTTGAAGATGGACGGCACCGACAAGGTCCTCCTCACGTGCTACGGAGAGGGGGCGGGCGCCGAGGGTGACGCGCACGAGGCGTTTAACTTCGCGTCGATCTACAAGCTGCCCGAGGTCTTCGTCTGCGAGAACAACGGCTTTGCGATCTCGACGCCGTTCAGAAAGGAGTACGCGATCGACTACGTGGCGCAGCGGGCGGCCGGCTATGGATTCCCAGGTGTCACGGTCGACGGCCGCGATCCGGTCACGTGCTACTTCGTGTCCAAGGAAGCGGTCGCGCGAGCGCGGGCCGGTGAGGGACCGACTCTCGTCGAGTGCCTGGTCGACCGCCTGGGCGCGCACTCATCGGAGGACGACCAACGCCGGTATCGCACGCAGGATGAGATCGACGTCCTGACGCAGAACGACTGCCTCGAGCGCTTCAAGAAGCGGCTGCTCGAAGAGGAGATCCTGACCCCGAAGCAGGTCGCCGAGTACGAGGAGTCGGTCAAGGAAGAGATCACGAAGGCGACCAAGGAAGGCATGGGCTCCGCCGATCCGGCGCCCGAGGACGCTTTGAAGAACGTCTACGCGAGCGAAGCGCCGAAGGCGATCGACCCTTCACCTGGGATCGAGACCGAGGAGATGAACATGGTTGCGGCGCTTCGCTCCGCGCTGACCGAGGAGATGGAGCGCGACGCCCGGGTCATGGTGCTGGGTGAGGACGTCGGCAAGAAGGGCGGCGTGTTCCTCGTCACCGACGGATTGCGCGCGAAGTACGGCGAGGACAGGGTCATCGACACCCCACTGGCGGAATCGTCGATCGCAGGCGTCGCGTTGGGTCTGGCGATCGCGGGCAAGCGGCCGGTGGCCGAGATGCAGTTCACCGACTTCGCGCACATGGCGTTCAACTCGATCACGAACGAGATCGCCAAGTACCGGTACCGCAGCGACGGCGACTGGTCGGTGCCCCTGGTCGTGCGCGCGCCGATGGGCGGCCACGCGCATGGCGCCCTCTACCACTCGCAGTCCATCGAGGCACGATTCGCGTCGCCCGGCTTGAAGATCGTCATTCCTTCCACGCCGTACGAGGCGAAGGGTCTGCTCCTGGCGGCGATTCGCGACCCCGACCCGGTGCTGTTCTTCGAGCACAAGCGGCTCTACCGAATGTTCAAGGAGGCGGTGCCGAAGGGCGAATACCTGATCCCGCTGCAGGTCGCGCGGACCGCGCGCGAGGGGACCGACATCTCGGTCTTCTGCTACGGCCTGATGGTCCATTACGCGATGGAGGCGGCCAGGAACCTCGAGGCGGACGGAGTGAGCGTCGAGATCGTCGACCTGCGGACTGTCTATCCGCTCGACAAAGAGGCGATCATCGCGTCGGCTCGGAAGACCGGCAAGTGCCTTGTCCTTTACGAGGACAACTTCAGCGTCTCGGTCGGCTCAGAGGTTGCGGCGCTCATCGCTGACGAGGCGTGGCGCTGGCTCGATGCGCCGGTGAAGCGATTGGGGGGACTTGACGTACCGTCGATGCCGTACGCGGTGCCGATGGAAGAGTTCTTCATGCCGACGCCGGAGAAGATCACGAAGGTCCTGCGGGACCTCGCGGCGTACTGATGGCCGGTCAGGCAACAGACGGGCAAGCAACAGTTGGGTAAGACAACACGCGTCGTGATGCCGCAGCTCGGCGAATCGGTCCACGAGGGGACGATCTCGAAGTGGCTCGTCAAGCCCGGGGACAAGGTGGTCGAGTTCGAGCCGATGCTCGAGGTCGACACCGACAAGGTCAACGCGGAGGTGCCGGCGCCGGTCTCGGGGATCCTGCGCGAGATCCTGGCCAAGGAGGGCGACACGGTACAGGCCGGGGCGGAGATCGCGGTCGTCGAAACGGGCGACGGCGCCGCACTCCCCGTGCCTTCGGCGCGGGGACCCCAGCAGGAAGCCCCAGCCCCCGCGGCAAAGACGGAAGCACCGAAGCCGTCAGAGGCCCCATCTGCCCCGCCGCAAGCTGCCCCGCCGCAACCTGCCCCGGCGCAAGCTGCCCCAGCGCAAGCTGCCCCAGCGCAAGCTGCCTCAGCGCAAGCTGCGCCAACGACGCTCGAGGCTGGCGAGCACCGCTATTCCCCCGGCGTTCAGATGGCCGCGTCAGCGCTGAAGGTAGACCTGTCGAAAGTCACCGGAACGGGCCTGGGCGGCCGCGTCACCAAGAAGGACGTGCAGGACTTCGCCGCCAGGGTCAGCGCGGCGCCGGCTCCAGCACCCGCAGCTCCGGCGGCCGCCCCGGCCAAGCCCGGCGAGGGCGACCAGGTGGTCCAGCTGACTCGCGTCCGCCGCCTGATCGCCGAGAACATGACACGCTCGAAGCAGACCATCCCGCACGCGTGGCAGACGCAGGAAGTCGACATGTCGGGCGTGGTCGCCAACCGCAGCGCCGGCAAGGGCGCGTTTCAGAAGCAGGAAGGTTTCTCGCTGACGTACCTGCCTTACGTGATGGCCGCCGCCATCTCCGCGTTGCGGGAACATCCCGAGGTCAACTCGACATTCAACGAGACTGAGCTGATCGTCCACCGGGACATCAACCTCGGGATCTCCGTCGGGTTGGAGGACACGCTGCTCGTGCCGGTGGTGCGCCGGGCCGACAGTCTTTCGATCGCAGGCCTGGCCCGCGCCGTCAACGACCTGGCGACGCGCGCCCGTAGCAAGCAGCTCAAGGCCGACGAGCTGACCGGCGGCACGTTCACCGTCAACAACTCCGGGACCTTCGGCACGCTGTTCAGCTATTCGGTGATCAACCCTGGCCAGGCCGGCATCCTGACCATGGAGGCGATCGTCGACCGCCCGGTCGCGGTCCAGGGATTGATCGGGATCAAGCCGATGATGTACCTCTGCTTCTCGTTTGACCATCGCGTGCTCGACGGTCTGCAGGCGGCGCGATTCCTGACCTCTTGCCGCAAGTGGCTGGCATCGATAACGGTGGAGACCGCGATCTACTAAGCCACAATTCAGCGCCGTGGCTCGCCGAGTGGCGCTGGCAATCCCCTTTGCAATCCTTCTGGGCGGCGCATCCTGGATCTCCTACACGGCAGATTTCGGCCTCGCCTACCAGGCCGGCGTCGAGGCATGGAACAGCGGCCGTCCGCAGCGCCTCCTGACCTGGACCGGCACGCCGTTCTACGCGCTCGTGATGGCGTTGATCAGCCGCGGCCCGTCGATTGGCATCGCCTCTCGGCTCTTCATGGGAGTCGACATCGTCGTTTGGGGAGCTTTGGTCAGCGTGGTCTGGGATCGCCTGCGCGATCGGGTTTCAAGCCGCTTCTGGTGGGTCACCTGGGTCGCCGCCGTGGTGTTCGCTCCCGCGATCCAGACCATCTTCTGGCTGCAGCCCAACCTCATCGTCCTGGCGATCGCGCTTTTCGGTTTCGCGATGATCGGCCGTCGCGATCGCGCGGGCGGGATCCTCATCGGGCTGTCGATCGCGCTGAAGCCGATCATCGTGCTCCTTCCCCTCGCAATGCTGCTGCGCAGAACGACACGCGGATCAGCTGCCTGGACGATCGGCTCCGCTGCAGTGCTGACCTTCGCGGGACTCGGATTTCTCGCCTGGCGCGCGGGCGACATCGCCGTGCTCAACCCCTTCGACTACCTCTCCGGGTTTCTCGGCAAGGGACGCGGACCGATCGCCGCCTGCGTCCCAGAGAACTACTCGCCCGTCGCCACGCTGTGCCGGCTTGGGCTCGAGCCCTCGACCGCAATCACCGTAGCCGTCGCGGCGGTCGTGGTGTTGGTTGGATGGCTGCTCGTTCGCGACCTGCGGGACGACTCCGCCGAATCAAGCTGGGTCGTGCTCGCGGCCGGCTGTCTTCTCTCCGCCATGCTCGGCCCGATCGACTGGGCTTCCTACGGCGTGCTGATGGCGCCGCTCTTCCTTCTCCTCGCCTACCAGTTCTGGCGCGACAAGGCGCCGGCGCCGTTGTGGATCACGCTCGGGCTTGCGTACCTGCTCGCGGAGCTGGTGTGGGACCCCCTGGAGAGCCTCGCCCAGGCTCCAGTGCCGGTGGTCGTGTTCTCGTACAGCGCCGGGCAGTTCAGCCAGTACGTGCTGCTGTTCGTGTGGGTGCGGTGGAGGCTTTTGAGGCGCGAATCAACAGACAGCCGAAGATCGGTGACGAGTCCTTCAATCCCGCAGCCGTAGCCTGCGCGACGACCCGAGCCACGACCGCCGGCATCTGCAGACCCTGCCGGCGCAAGCCGAGGCGGCGCTGGATCTCGATCGGCCGCCGGCGCCCGCGGCCGAGGCCGTAAAGCACGCCCGCGGTGACGCGCGAGATCGATTCCCACCTCCGCACCTCGGCCACGCTGAGGTAGCCGCTCAGCCAGTCGATGGCCATGCCGCGGCTGCCCAGCGCCTCCTCCCACCGGCTTCTGTCCCAGTAGCGCAGGTGGGCGAGGCGAGCATCGAGGCGCCGGAGGTATTCGTCGCGTGAGACGCCGGGCAGGACCGGCCCACGCAGGCACGCGTGAAAGTCCGGCCCGGGCACGGTGAACACGAACTGCCCTCCCGTCCGCAGGACGCGCGATACCTCAGCCAGCACCGGCTCGATGGCTTCGATGTGCTCGAGCACCGAGTTCGACAGCACCCAGTCGAACGAGCCGTCCGCCTCCGGCACGCGGTCCCCGCCCGCGACGTGGACGGCCGCGTAGATCCCCAGCGCGAGAGCCTGCGCCGCCTCGGCCGGATCAGGGTCGACCCCGACCACCTCACGGTGACCACCGGAGCTCTCCAGCACGATCCGCGTCAGCAGCCCGTCCCCGCAGCCCAGATCGAGACCTCGTCCTTCAGGCAGCCCACGTGCCATCAGGTGCTCGACCTCGATCGCACGCCACAGGGCAGTTGCCGGTTGGAACGGGTAGTCGCGCAGAAACCGCGCGAGCAGGTCGCGTCTCAGCCCAGCAAAGCCTCCAGCTGCTCTTCGTAACGCAGGACCATCGTGTCCGTCCGCCACCGCTCATGCGCGACCGACGCGACTCGCGTGCGCATCCCCACGTCGCCTGCAGCAGCGTCCACCGCCCGCTTCACAGACGAAGCAAGCTCCTCGACCGTCAGCCGCGAGGTGAAGACGACGCCGCGGATGGCCGGCAGCCCTGAAGCGGTCAGCTCGGAAAGCAAGGCCGGCGTGCCGCAGGCCATCGCCTCCTGCGCGACGACGGGAAATCCCTCCCCGCTCGATGGGAGGACGAGGAGGTCGGCCGCGGCGTAGTAGCCGCGGAGCTGCGCAGGATGCATCGGCTCCATCAGCTTCATGTTCGGCAGGCTCCACGACGCGGGATCGACATCGCCGGACCGGCCTATCAGCAGCCAGTCGCAGTACTGCGTGGCCCCGATGAGCGGCTGCAGAAGGCGGACGCCCTTCTTCTCGACGAACCGTCCCACGAACAGAAGCAGCGGCCGCGATCCGTTGGCGCCAAGTCCGGCCCGAATGGAGTCGCGCTCGCTGTCGGACGGAGGCTGGAAGAGGTCGGCGTCGATCCCGTTCTCGATCACGAACGGCGAGCGGCGAAACCGAACCCTGGGCTCGAACCAGCGGCGAACCTGCTCGCTCACAAAGACGACCTGCTCGGCGCGCGAGAGCACGGATCGGCCGATGGTCGCGTAGGCGGCGGACTGCAGCCCGCGGACCAGCGGGTTGCGATACGGGACCTTGGCGACATGCTGGGTCAGGAGCACGGGGCGGTGCCGCCTGCGCGTCGCCCGGAACGTGGCCACGTTGATGGCGTAGAGGCAGTCGTGCATGTGCACCACCTCCGACCACTCGACGTGCCGGGCGATGCGGCGAACGGCCGCCGGCGAAGGCAGCGGATAAGGAAATCCCAGACGCTCGATTCCGTTCCAAACCCGGACCGGTGAATCGTCACCGGCCGCCGGATGCCTCGCACCGCCGATGTCGCCCGCGATCCAGCGAACTTCGTGTCCGCGCTTGCGGTAGCCGAGCGCCAGGCTCGCGGCGACGGTCTCGATCCCGCCGACGTGCTCGGGGTAGTAGTTGCTGACGAGGAGGATTCGCAAGCGTCAGCGCGCCTCGACCCGGGAGCGGTCAAGCACCTCGTGCTGCAGCCTGACCACGTCGACTCCGTCGTTCGCGGAGATGTCCCGCGGCGCAACGCGCGTCCGGCAAGCCTCGACAAATCTCGCGATGACCACGTCGTTGCCGTAGGCCAGCCGCCCGATCGCATTCAGCGCGCCCGAGCGCGCCACTCCGCCCAGGTGGCTTGTCATCGCATCCGCGGTGGTCCGCAGGATGTGCCGTCCGAGGTGCTCCCGGTCGTTTCGTGTCACCACCAAGACATCGCGAAACACGTCGAGGACGGCGAGAGCCTCCGATCCGATCACGGTCAGGTGCCACTCGCTGACCGGCGCGGTGAAGTTCATCGAGATCTGCGTAGGGGTCGTACCGGCGCGCATCAGGAGCGTGATCGCGGCGGGAGTGCTGCGCCCATGCGGCCCCGGCACGACATGCACCACCTCCAGCTGGAGGCTGCCGCCGAGGATGCTGCGAACCAGGTAGAAGAAGTGCGGCGACTCGTCATAGAACAATCCCAAGGGAAGCGACTCATACCAGTCGGGCAGGCGGCGGCGTGGGTTCGAAAGCTGCGCTCCCCAGACGGCCTGGATCTCCCCCAGCCTTCCAGCCGTGATCAGTCCCTTGAGGCGCATCGTCGAGCGCGCGAACTGAAAGTTGTGGACGATCGCGAGAACCCGACCCTCGCGCTCGGCGATCTCCGCCAGCTCGCGCGCAGCGCCGACCTCGAGCGCCATCGGCTTCTCGAGCAGCACGTCTTTACCCGCAAGGAGATAGGCGCGCGCCAGCGCGACGTGCGTCGCCGGAGGGGTCGCGATCGTGACCGCGTCGATGTCGTCCAGCCATGTCACCGCGTGCGGTCCCTCGGCGATCGCACCCTCCCTGACCCGAAACAGCGCCTTCGCCCTCTCGACCCGCGCAGGCGTGTGGTCGATCACTCCGACGACCTCGACACCTGGATTGCGTTTCAGCCAGGGCAGGTGCCGGTGCGTCCCGACCCACCCGAGTCCCACCACCGCCACCCGTAAAGAGCCCATGTCGGGCCGGGATCGTACCGAAAGCAACCCAAACGCGCGCATTGAGCGTTTACTTCTCTACACAAACTGGCACCCGGGTTCAAATCGGCGCGCCTGGAGGCAAGGGGTTTTGGGGCAGAAGGGATTGCGTGGCAGGAAGGCCCTCTTGGGGCTGGTCATCGCTCTGTGCGCCGCGGCCGTCTGGGCGCCGGGCGCCGCCGCCGCCTCCCCCAAGCAGACAGGTCAGGAGGTTCCCGCCGTGGGGCATCCGCAGGTCGTCAGCCTCGTCCCGTCCACGACCAAGCCAGACCGCAAGGCCAAGACCCCGGGCAAGCCGTTCCTCGGCGCCAACGCCAACGGCCTGGCCAAGGCGAAGGGACATGCCAAGGACGCAACCAGCGCGCCGCCGCCCGCTCCAGCCCCGGGCCCGCGTGCCGGGATCTTCAACGGGACCAACCAGCCAGGTCTCTCCGCCGCCGACGAGGGTTTCTGCTGCACCCCGCCCGACCCGACGGGTTCGATCGGCCCCAACAACTACGTCGAGTTCATCAACACCACGATCGCCGTCTTCGACCGCTCGCTGAAGCAGCTGAGCTCGCAGGACATGGCCTCGTTCGTCGCGGCCCCGTCGGGAACCAATGTGAGTGACCCCCAGGTGCAGTGGGACCCACGTGCCGGGCGATGGTTCTACGCCGCGATCGCGTTCGCCAGCCATCAGAACTACCTCGTGTACGGCTGGTCGAAGACAGCCGACCCAAGCAACCTGAGCGGCGGCTGGTGCCGTTTTGCGTCATTCACCGGCAACCAGCTCGCCGACTACCCGAAGCTCGGCCATGACGACAACTTCGTCCTGATCGGGGCCAACCTGTACGACGACTCGTCAGGGAACTTCGTGTTCACCAGCGCCACCATCTGGGCGCAGCCGAAGCCACCTGCCGGCAACCTGACGACCTGCTCGGCCACCGGTTTGACGCAGTTCGGCGGCCCTCAGCGCCGGCTGCTCAATGCCGACGGGACGTCCGCGTTCACGCCGGTCCCGGTGAACCTGACGGACGCGGCGTCCACCGGCTACATCGTTGCCGGCCACAGTCCGGTCGCCCCGCTCCCCTCCGACCCGAACGGGCCGCAGACCAGGGTCATGCTCTGGCACACCACGCTGCAGGGCGGCCAGCCCAGGCTGTTCGCCGACGGGGACCTGACGGTCGGCTCGTTCGACGTGCCGGCCTCGGCGCCTCAACCGGGCGGCGGGCCGGTCATCGACACACTAGACGCACGGCTGACCCAGGCGGTCGGCCACTCGGACCCGGACGCAGCCGGCGCCAAGGCGATCTGGATGCAGCACACGATCGCCGGGCCAGGCGGGCGTTCGGTCGCGCGGTGGTACGAGATCCTGCCTGCAACCTCGACCATCCGCCAGCAGGGTGCCGTGCAGAGCGCAACCGACTTCATCTGGAACGCCTCGATCTCGCCGTCGATCACGGGCAACGATGCGGCAATCTTCTACAACCGCGGCTCGGCGACCAATCTCGTCGTCACGGCGGCGCAGTCCCGCACGTCGGCGACTCCGCTTTCGGCGCTGAACGCGGGCGAGCTCGTCCTGGCGACCAGCTCGGACATCGACGTCGACTTCAGCTGCAGCTCGCCCTACGGGCCGCCTTGCCGCTGGGGCGACTACTCAGGCGCGAGCCCCGACCCGATCAACGCGGGTGTTGTCTGGGGGACCAACCAGACAAACGGCCCGTCGTTCTTCGGCTTCCCGCAGTGGGAGACGCAGAACTACGCGGTCACGACCAGCGGGACTCCGCCTCCGCCGCCGGTTCCATGCACCTCCGTCACGTGGAACGCGCCCAGTCCCGCCTCCCCGCAGGGGCCCGGCACGCAGGTGACGTTCAGCGGCACCGCCGCCGGCTGCCCGCACCCCGTGTATGAGTTCTGGGTCCAGCCACCCGCCGGCTCGTGGTCGATCCTGCAGGCCTACAGCTCGGCGTCGACGGCGACGTGGAACACGACCGGACTCGCCGCGGGCACATATCTATTCGACGTCTGGGCGAAGGATTCGGGTTCCACCGCTGACTGGGACGCCCATGTATCGCCCAACCCCACGTACACCCTGCAGATCCCGAACACCTGCACCGCCGTGACCTGGAACGCGCCAAGCCCTGCTTCGCCCCAGGCGCCCGGTGCGACGGTGACGCTGGGCGGTACGGCCAGCGGGTGCTCGAACCCGGTCTACCAGTTCTGGGTCCAGCCGCCGGGTGGTGCGTGGACGATCCTTCAGGCCTACAGCGCGAGCTCAACCGCCACCTGGAACACAGCAGGCCAGCCGACCGGCACCTACGTGTTCGACATCTGGGCCAGGCAGTCCGGCTCGACCGCCAGCTGGGAGGCGCACATCTCGCCCAATCCGACCTACACGCTGCAGACCGGTGCGCCATGCTCGGCGGTCACTCTCGCGTTCAACCCGGTCTCACCCCAGACCGTCGGCACGGCTGTCACCCTGACCGGCGCCGCCACCGGATGCCCCAACCCGCAGTACGAGTTCTGGATCCAGCCGTCCGGCGGGTCGTGGTCGATCCTGCAGGGGTACGGCACGAGCGCGACCGCCACCTGGAACACCAGTGGCTCGGCCGGCGGAACGTACCTCTTTGACGTCTGGGTCAGACAGACCG